>Ga0134125_10005950_pt1 | contig 13838 bp, 16 predicted proteins | sample KB31751_FD_96464 | JGI IMG/M metagenome (GOLD analysis project Ga0134125, IMG submission 96464) | Terrestrial soil microbial communities with excess Nitrogen fertilizer from Kellogg Biological Station, Michigan, USA - KB3-175-1 | ecosystem: Environmental > Terrestrial > Soil > Unclassified ... | reverse complement strand
TTGCTGCGCAGCGCATATGTTGCATGCTATTAATGCTATATGTAAAAGGTATTTTTTCATGATGGGTTCTGTATTTATAATCATTAAAAGAAATTATAGCCTCTCAATACAAACTTAAGCCCCAAGTGTTGCAAAAGGAATGCGCCAAATCAGCGCATTCCATGTTATTTATCAGCTTAGCCAGACGGGCAGAAGGGGCAGCTTATTGCTTAACAACCCGGGCATTTAACGAAGTTCCGTTAACGGGTAATGCAACGAAGTAAAGGCCTGCTGCAAGCGAACTCAGATCTAATGTGATGGCATTAGCGCCCTTAACAGATAACACATTTCTTGTTATAACCTCCCTGCCTGTATAATCGTAAACCGACAACTGGAATGTTTCATTGTTGTTGTCGTAAAATGTAACAAGACAACTGTTTTGTGCAGGGTTAGGAATAATGGTTAATGCTTTATCAGGAAGATTTACATCGGTGGCTATTACCTGCGAATAAGTTGAATTTCCATCATAATCGGTTTGTTTCAACCTGTAATAATCAACTCCGTTTTCAGGTAAAACATCAGTATACGCATAATTGTGCTGAACGCTTGTATTACCGGCCCCGTTCACCGATGCCAGGGTAGTAAATACTGTTCCATTATTGCTTCGTTCAATGGTAAAGTATTTATTATTTATTTCTGTAGCGGTGGCCCATTGCAAATCAACGTTGGTGTTATTAAATGATGCCGTGAATGCAATTAGCTTAATGGGTAACAAGCAATTGTTGGTGAACGAGCAGGCAGAGCAGCCGGGCAGGTTGCAATAAACATAACCTGTGCCATATGAAGAGCCGCCAACAATTACAGTACCATTACCTGTTATAGTGGAACCCCAGCCAAAAAAGGCATTGCCATATACATCCATTGTTCCGTCTATAACAATACTGTTGCTGTTATTCTTGTTTTTGAACCCGCCATATACGGTTACATTTCCGGTGCTGGTAATATTTACCACGCTGTTGTTATCAAAAAGCATACTATCAACAACCAAATTGCCCGATACATTCATGGTACCACCTGTTTTAACATCAAGGTAGTTATTGCCCATGCTAAGGGTGCCCCCCTGCATAATAGTTAAAGTAGCCGCATTTCCACCCGAACCTATATAAATATCAATGTTGGAAGTAACAGTCATGCCATTGCATATTATTACCACATCGCCATTGCCGGGTATGCATTTGCATGTTTTATCGCCGCAACCAACCGTTGACCACGTTGTGGGTGAAAACCAATCGCCGCTTGTGGCGGTATAAAGGGTATTTGCCTGTAAGCACGTAACCAGGAGTATCATTAGTACTGTTAACCCTCTTTTTATAGTCGTTTTCATAATCTCTGTAGTTTAGTAATACAAAACTACGGGGTATGAAAGCCGTTTAAAATGCCAATAGTCAAGCTATAAACTGCTGTACATCAGCAGGCCGGTTAAAGCCTTAACTGGCTTGCAGTTTGAATAAAACTGCCCGGGAAATAAATTTGAGAAAGTTTTACTGCTTAATGAACTTAGCCTTAAGCGGCGAACCATTTACCGGTAACGACATGAAATACATGCCCGACGGTAGTGAAGACAGATTTAGTTCGGCAGAGTTTGAGCCTTTTACAGCCGCTATGTTTTGAATTAATATTTCACTGCCTGTATAATCGTAAACCGACAGTTGCAGGTTCTCATTATTTTCATCGTAAAATGTAACTACACAGTTGGTTTCAGCCGGGTTTGGAACAACCTTTAATGTCTTGTCTATAACATTTACGTCAACGGTAGCTACTGACAGGTATACTGAATGTCCATCGTAATCGGTCTGTTTCAGCCTGTAGTAACTTACTCCGTTTTCAGGTGAAATATCGGCATAAGAGTAATTATGCCTTGTGCTTGAATTCCCGGCTCCGCCAATATTATCGAGCGTAGTGAAATTCAAACCATCGGTACTGCGCTCAATAGTAAAGTTCTTATTGTTTATTTCGGTGGCTGTTGCCCAGCTAAGTTCTACAACCTGGTTGGTATAATTCGCACTAAATCCAATCAGTGTAACAGGTAAAACACCGCCACTTGAAAAACTGCATGCCGTGCAACCGGGCGGATTACCAAATACTGTTCCGGCCCCGCTGCTTGTGCCACCTACTTAAAAACTTCCTGTACCTGTAACTGTAGAGCCATTACCGAACGATGCATTGCCGCTAACCGCAATACCTCCGTTTACACTTATTTGGTTACTATTATTTTTATTGGTGAAATTTCCGTTTATAACTAAGTTTCCGCCGGTTTGAACAGTAACTACGCTATTATTTTCAAATGTTACGTCGCCATTTACAATTAAAGTAGCACCCGTAGCAATGGTAAGTGTACCCCAACCGCCAGGGCCAAAGGTCATGGCTCCTGTTTCTGTAATTGTGGCACCACTACAAATAAAAAGATTATCACCCAATGAAGGGCTGCATGAACAACTGGCCCCACCGCATGAAACATGCGACCATGCTGTAGTTGAGGTGAAAGATGCTGTAGCCGTAGCATAATCTGTAGTTGCAGCTTTGGTGGTTGCGGCAAACAGAACTAGAATGACAGTAACTGCCAGGATTGTAAGTTTCTTCATGTGTTCAATTATCGCTTTAAGCAATTATACTAAATTTCAGCCGATTAGGTTACATAAATACCTAAAAGATATACAAAGCGACTGTTAATTGCGACTAATTAATAATAATATGCGATAAAGTTGATTTATGGCAAGGGCTAAACCATTTTAGAAAGAGAAATGTGGCTTTTTTACTGGTTTTTATCACCTAAGAAGGTGTTTGTTGTATTTGAACCCCCATTTTGCTATATTTGTTGCAGAGGATTTAGGGTGAAAGTCAATATTATTACCTATTTATGAAAGTTATAGGTGTACTAGTTTTTACAATAGCATTATCTGTTAATTCATTTGCCCAGGCCGATATGCCCGATACAACTGGCATGTTCCGCAATGAAATGATTGGACACCACCATGTGTATACTATGGCTGTTCCCAAGCCCCAATACCCCGACGATGTGGCAGATTTTCTGGCGGGTAACCTGCGATACCCTAAAAACCTAAAAGATTGGAAAGGAGCCGTTTATGCTACATTTATAGTAGATAGCCTTGGTAATATATTGAACCCGGTTCTTTTAAAAAAATCTCCTGCTGATACTGACATACCTAAAGCCATAACCGACGAATACCTTGACATAATAAATAATGGTATGGCCCGCTGGAAACCCGGTTATGTTAACGGAAAACCTGCCTATGTAAGAGTCTTCTTACAAGGGGTATTTTTTGAACCGGGAATGTAAAAAGGCTAAAGCCTGTTAGTTGTACGTATTAGTTAGTACAATATTCTTTCCTTAGTTTTTACTTCTTACTTTTAACTTTTTCCTTTCATCTTGTCCGGAAAGGATATACCCGTTCGTCATAGTAATGTTAAACAACAAATAAATAACCCTAAAAAACAAAACAAAATGGAAAAGTTCATTTATTTATTCAGAAACTCAGCCACACCTAATCCTAACCTGTCACCGGAAGTTATGCAAGCCCATATGCAAAAGTGGACCAGCTGGATGACCGAACTCGGTAAGAAAGGAATAATGGTAGGAGGCGAACCTTTACAAACCACAGGCAAGCAGGTTAACGGCACCAAAAAAGTAGTTACCGATGGCCCTTTTACCGAAGCAAAGGAAATTATTGGCGGTTACCTTATTGTTAATGCAAAAGACATTAACGACGCGGTTGAAATTTCGAAAGGATGCCCTATTTTTGAAATGGACGGCAAACTTGAGGTAAGGCCTGTACAGAAAATGGACATGTAAACTTTGGCTGAAGAAGAAAAAAAAGAAGTAAACAAGATAGTCGACCATCTTTTCCGGCACGAGTCGGGTAAGATGGTCGCTGTTTTAACACGCATTTTCGGTTTTAAGAATATTGAACAGGCTGAAGATGTTGTGCAGGATACCATAATTCGCGCACTGGAGACATGGAAATATGGCAGGATACCCGATAACCCGCAGGCATGGCTTTATCGCACCGCTAAAAACAAGGCTATCGACCTTATTCGCCGCCAGCAGGTAAAACATAAAATAGATAACGACCTTACCGCGCTGCTGAAATCGGAGTACACGCTCTCAGCAGCTATTAACGAGATGTTTACGGAAAACGAAATTAAAGACAGTCAGTTGCGAATGATGTTCGCCTGCTGTCATTCATCATTTGCCGCGGAAGGACAAATAACCTTAATGCTTAAAACGCTATGCGGCTTAAGTGCAAGGGAAATAGGCCATGCTTTTTTAAGTAATGAAGAAACCATTACGAAAAGGCTTTACCGCATTAAGGAAAAAATACGCAGCGAAAACCTTACACTCGATTACCCCGGTGCCGATGCTATGGTAAGCCGTACCGACACGGTCCTGAAAACATTATACTTATTATTTAATGAGGGTTACAATTCATCGCACCCTGAAAAGCTGATACGGGAAGATTTATGCGAGGAAGCAATGAGACTTTGCATATTATTAACTGAAAACAGCAAGACAAACCTTCCGCAAACAAATGCCCTGCTTGCATTAATGTGTTACCATATATCGCGTTTTTCTACAAGGCTCGACGATAAAGGATTTATTGTGTTGCTGAAAGACCAGGACAGAAGCCAGTGGAATAAGTTTCTTATACAGAAAGGGAATGAATACATGCAGCATTCAGCCGAAGGTGAAATGATACACGACTTTCATATTGAAGCTGCAATTGCATCGGTACATGCTAATGCGTTAACATACGATGAGACCAACTGGCAAATGATATTGCAGTTGTACGATGCATTGTTGGAACGCACACACAACCCGATGGTGGCACTTAATCGCTGTGTGGTGTTAGGTGAAATTGATGGTCCACAACCTGCTATAGATGAACTGGAAGCAATGAAAGGTTTTGAAGGGAATTGTTATTACAATACAGCTTTGGGTGAAATGTATTTACGTGCTGGTGATGGTAGCAAAGCGAAGCAAATATTCAATAAAGCACTGTCTTTAACATCATCGCATGCTGAAACGGAATTGATAATGCGGAAAATAAAGAGTTGCTAATACTGTTAGTAATAAGCAGCAATAATTTTTATACATTTAACAAACAAATCTTATCCCTATGAATATTAAACTAATTCTTGGCTTATCACTCTTCGGGCTTTTTATGGCAATTGCTACAGTTTATTTTATTCCTTCAACTGTTGAACCTATTTGCTGGCTGGTTATTGCCCTTACCTGTGCTTACTTTATTGCTAAAAATGCGCCCGGCAAATATTTCCTGCACGGGTTTTGTGTAAGCCTTGTTAACTGTGTATGGATAACAAGTGTGCACATTATTTTATTTACCACTTACATTGCTACCCATGTGCAGGAACTTGAAATGAGCAATAAATTCCCTATTATGCAGGGACACCCGCGTAAGCAAATGCTTATAATGGGCCCCCTTATTGGTATTGCATCAGGACTCGTATTCGGATTGTTTGCTTTTATTGCAAGCAAAATAGTAAAGAAGAAAGCTTAACCTTCAGGGATAATCGAGGGGAGGAAGCTCGGTCCACTTTTCTATTTGGAATATGTGCTGACGATGCTTGATTGAATATGTTACTAAAGCCGCACAACTATATTCTTTGTGCGGCTTTTTTACGGCCTTTTTCGTGGTGTCCTTTTGCTGTTTCATCCTGGTTATGGCATCCATGTCGTTCCATGCCTGGCCAGCTGTAAGCAGGTATGTTACCGTATGGTGCTTGTGGTCTATTTTATGGAAAACGGTATCGTGTTTATCAAAGTGAATGGGGTAGAAGTTGCCGCTTATCCACAATGTATCGGGAATAGTGGTTGTATCCAAAACTTCTAATTGAACATAGTAGTTCACGCCATGGTGGCCAGCCACTCCGCCCGACCATGATTGCGATTTTGCACTTATAAGCCTTATTTTTTGTGCTGACACCATTAGCGTGGCACAAACTAAAACTGATGTAATGATTGTTTTCATAAGACTAAAGTAGAATAGTAAAATGAAGGGAGGGTGAAGGTCATTGTCACCCCGAACTCGTTTCAGGGTCGCACACTACAGTTTTCAAGTTTTGTTTTTAGTTTATGTGACCCCGAAATAAATTCGGGGTGACAGCCGAAAGCTTAGGGTAGCTACCATGCTCTCCATTCTAATCCTGTCTCACTTACATCTTTCATTTCAGGGTTTACAGACTTAATAAGATTTATTTTCCAATCTCTATGCCACCTTTTTAATTGCTTTTCCCGTTTAATGGCTTGCGACATTCCTCTGATAACTTCATAATAAACAAGATCGGTCAGGTTGTAAGTAGACGTAAAGACAGCACCATCTCCGTTTTTATGCTGAGCTACTCGTTTTGCTAAATCGCTCGTTACACCAATATAAAAAGTGGTTCTCCATTTATTGCTCATTATATATACATAAGCGGTCTTCATGGTGTATGGTTATTACAAATATAATGGTCTAACTGTCTCCCTGAACTCGTTTCAGGGTCACATATTACCGTAAAGTATCTTGCAATTGTTTGTGACCCTGAAACGAGTTCAGGGTGACTGCTGGTGACGGGTACGCCGACAATGCTCTAATTAATTTTTAATTAACGAAGATATCCGCCTTCAAATAAGTAATGGCCTGTCCGCTTATTTCAACCCTGTTACCGAGAGCGGTGCATTTCAAATGCCCTGTGCGCTTTGATAACTGAATAGCAGTAAGATCTTTCTTATTCAGTTTTTCAGCCCAGTAAGGTGTAAGCGTTACATGTGCCGAACCTGTTACCGAATCTTCCTTAATGCCATGTTGCGGTGCGAAGAAGCGCGAAACAAAATCGGATTTTGTACCGGGCGCTGTAACGATTACCCCGCGTGCATCAACCAGCGACATAGCCCTGAAGTTGGGTTTCAGTTTTAAAATATCCTGTTCACTATTGTAAACAAGCATATAATCTGTTTTACCCTGGTAGCACTCAGTAGGACGAATGTTAAGCGATATGGAAAGCTCAGCAGGTGTCTTTACACGCTCATATTCATCGGCCGGGAAGTTGAGAGTTAAATAATCACCAAGTTTTTTTACAGTCAGTAATCCGCTCTTTGAATTAAATTGTATTTCATTTCCCTGGTGCCCCTCATGCTGCATAAGTATGTGAGCTGTGGCAAGTGTGGCATTGCCATTAAGCTCCAATTCAAAAGTCGGGGTAAACCAGCGGATGTAGTATCCGTTTCCTTCTTTAATATAGAATGCAGTTGTGGAAAGGTTATTTTCCATGGCTATGTTGCGCATGGTTTCATCGCTAAGCCAGTTCTGTAACGGACATATAGCCGCAGGGTTGCCTGTAAAAGGCCCGTTGGTAAAAGCATCTGCCCGGTACATGGTAATCTTCATGCAGTCGCTATAATAATGTCGCCAATTAAATAAGTCTTTGCCCTTCCGCTTATTTCAACACGCTCGCCCATATCAACACACTTTAAATGCCCAACTCGTTTTGACAATTGCATAGCAGTGAGTGTTTTTTTATTCAGCGTGCGCGACCAGTAAGGCGTAAGTGTTGTATGCGCCGAGCCTGTCACGGGATCTTCATCAACACCGCTTTGAGGGGCGAAAAAGCGCGATACAAAATCAACCTTATCGCCTTTGGCGGTGCAGATAACCCCGCGCCCGTCAACCATTAGCATTGATGTAAAGTTGGGCTTCAGATCTTTTATCTGCTTTTCATTTTCATACACAAGCATATAATCTGTTTTGCCACGGTAACATTCCTTAGAGTGTATGTTCAGTGATATAGCAAGCTCAGGTGGTATCTTCACTTTTTCAAACTCATCGGTAGGGAAGTTGAGGGTAAGGTAATCGCCCGAACGGGTTACCTTTAAAATACCGCTACGCGAATTAAAACTTATTTCATGACCACTGAAACCTTCGTGCTCAAATAATACATGAGCCGTTGCCAGTGTTGCATGTCCACATAAATCTACTTCAAGTGCAGGTGTAAACCAGCGTATGCGGTAGCCTTCGGGTTCTTGTACATAAAAAGCGGTCTCTGCCAGGTTATTCTCCATGGCAATTTGCTGCAAAGTGGCATCGGGTAGCCATTTTTGCAAGGGACAAACCGCCGCAGGGTTGCCTGTAAAAAGCTTCTCCGCAAAAGCATCTACCTGGTATATTTTCAGTTCCATGAAAATGTGGAATTACAAAATCTAGAATGGGGCAGGGGCAGAACCTTTACGCAAATGCCAGTTGCTTGGTGCCCACCAATGGTCTTTTTTATGCCAGCCATTAACAGGTGCACGCTTATTGGCCCCGGTAGCACATGAGCCCAGCAAGGCAACGGCTAAAAGAAATATTACGCTATGTTTCAATATTTTCATCAATGGCAAAGTTAAATTTTTTAGAATACAGCACGCACTGTTTTGCCAAGATGTTTTGCGCGTTTTTCTTTTGTTCGGTCAACCTTTGTTAATATGCCATTGGCATACCATTTTGTTACCGATTTATCTTTTTTTGTACCTCCCCAACCTTCACTTACTTCTGTTTCCCTATAAAACCTTGTTAGGCGTCCTTTTTCATCGTAATCCCATTCCTTATCTCTGTATTTGCAGTCGCAATCAGAGCAAAAAGGATAGATGTGGCTAACTTGTTTATGTTTAATTACACGTGTGCCCGGGTAATATATTGTCATACGATAAACTGCCCTGTTAAAAATCTTACCCTCTTTAAGTGTATAGATAGTATCCCGATCTTGTTGTAAAACTGTAAAATGTTCACTATTATGCAGGGGTTGCCTGCTTTTTACAGAATCAGATTGCCCGAAACAATACGTCGCTGTAAGCAGAAATAATATTTGGAGTAGTAAATGTTTCAAGCATATTTAGTTGTTCGCAACCACCTTCACCTTGCTGGCTAAATCAATGGCGCGTTTTTTAACTTCATCTATATCGGTTCCGGCTTTGTCATACGCCAGGGCTACTGCCATGCGGCGGTAGGGACGGGTAGTGGGTTTATTAAAAATGCGCAAGTCGCTCTTATGTTCCTTTAGTAAATCTTCTATGCCTGTATAGGTTGGCAACTTGCCTTCTTCGCTTGCCAATATCACAGCCGATGCTCCTGTACGTTCCAATGTAATTTCAGGTATGGGTAAGCCAAGTATGGCGCGTGCGTGCAGTTCAAATTCGCTCAGGTTTTGGGTACCTGCCAGCGTTACCATGCCAGTATCGTGTGGGCGCGGCGATAGCTCTGAAAAATAAACGCCGTCTTCCGCCAGGAAAAACTCAACTCCCCATATTCCCGCACCGGTAAGTGAAGTTGTAACTTTCTCCGCCATTTCCTGGGCATCTTTCAAATCCCATTCTTCTATCATGCAGGGTTGCCAGCTTTCCATATAATCGCCGCGTTCCTGCCTGTGGCCAATAGGAGGACAGAACAATGTCGGTCCGTTCTTTTGTGTAACAGTAAGCTGTGTTATTTCTGCATAGAATTCTATAAACTGTTCTACAATCACTTCTTCATAATCACCACGGCTGCCTTCCATGGCGTAGTTCCATGCTTTTCCAATATCTTCTATTGTCTTTACTACACTTTGTCCTTTGCCGCTGCTGCTCATAAGCGGTTTTACCACACAGGGTATTCCAACTTCATTCACGGCTTTGGTAAACTCCTCGAGTGTAGTAGCATATTGGTATTTGGCGGTTTTCAATCCCAGTTCTTTGGCGGCAAGGTCGCGTATGGCCTTACGGTTCATGGTAAAGTTGGCGGCACGTGCGCTGGGTACAACGGTATATCCCTGTTTTTCGTAATCGTAAAAACGTTCAGTACGTATGGCTTCTATTTCGGGTACAATTAAATCGGGTTTGTGTTTGGCCACAATAGCATCAAGGGCATCACCATCGAGCATATTTATTACTTCGAACTGATGAGCCACTTGCATGGCAGGCGCGCCCGCATAGCTATCCACAGCTATTACATGTTGCCCCAAACGTTGCAAGGCAATGGTAAGCTCTTTGCCTAATTCTCCCGAACCGAGTAATAATATCTTTTTCTGCATGACTAATAAATGAGTATGCAAGGTAGTAAATTCTACTCATTCCAAAACTCTTAGATTCCCCGCCCACATTAAATTGGGCGGGGAATGACAGGTATAATAGTTTTTAATGAAATGAATTGAAGCGGGTTCGACACCGCTTCAATTCATAATTGGTAATATGTGTTTGCTGTCATTCCCCGACCGTAGCGTCGGGGAATCTAGTGGGTGAATTTGAAGCCTACCTCACCACAACCGTCTTCATATATCGGCTATTGTTCATTATGCCGACAAACATATAGGTACCTGTGGGCAATTGCCTTTCCGCTAAGGAAATTGAGAAGTTTCCACCCTCAACAGTAATGTTCTTTGCAAACACTTCCCTGCCCATCATATCATATATATGTGCATCCATATGGCCGGTAACTGTTTCAGCAAAGCGGCCATTCAAAATGGTGCCATCGGTAGGGTTAGGGTAAATTTCAAAGTTGCTGTTATTGCTTAGTTCATCAATTCCTGTAGGTGTTTTTACAATGCTCAGGTTATCTATGCCAACATCGTTAGTGCCTTTGTCGGTAACAACAAAACGTATTACACTTGTAGCCGATGTAGCAGCAGTTGTACATGATTGTGTTGTCCATGTTGAAACCATTGCAGTGGTAATGGTCATTAATGTAGTAGGGAAGGTAGAACCACCGTCAGTCGATAATAATACATTGAATGCAAAAGGAGAAGGAGATGATTCGTTATGTATATAATCGAAGCTGATTGTTTTTGAGCCTGCAGGAGAAAGGTCGATGTAAAGATCTAATGCGCCTGTAGAACCTGCCGGAGGAGGGTCGTTGTGGAACCTTGCGCTATAAGTACCTTTTGATGCGGTTGGAGAATAGGCGCCATTGGTTGGTGTGGTCCAGTCAGCGCCTGTATAATCGTCGCGGTGCCAGTAGTCATCGCCATTAGGTGTGGTGCCGCCAATATTGCTCTTCCAGAATTTGTCAGGAATACGACCTGCACCTTGGTTGCAACTGTCCATCATCCAGTTTGTTTCAAACGATGTAGAATAAGGCAATGTGGCATATTTGGTAATGCAGGTTGCGCCTGTGTCAACTTTCACATAATACATAGGTGTGTACGATGAAAGCTGCGAGGTTGTATAAGAGCGGTACGATACTTTCCAGTCAACTGCCGATGACTCCATGAGCAGGAAATTGCCGTTTTCGTAATTAGTATCAACCAAACGGGTATGCGAACCGGGAAGGTCGAATATGTCGCCCTGCTTTACCTGCATAGCGCTGGTGTAGTTTGTGCAGATGCTTGGTAATGTAGTTGTGCTGTATTTTGTAGTAAGTGCCCATGAGCGAGAAACAAAGCCTGAGCAATCAACACCCAGTGCGCAGCTTTCGCAGCAATCGCCACTGGTACTGCAATCATTATCGCCCGCCGATTTGCCTTTGGTAAGGCCGGTAGTAAAAGATGCAAGCGATGAAAAGCCACCCCAGCAATAAGGCATGCCTACTGAGTTTTTGCCTACTGTTACCCAGCTAGGTGAATTTACATTCCCCACAGCCGAGCAGTTCACATTACTCCACAAGTTACCTGATGTGGTAGTGAATGAAAAGGTAGTGAAGGGTATAGCGTTGTTATGTATTTGTGTACGGGTTATTTGCGCAAAGCTCTGGCAAACGATCAATGTTGCTGCTGCAATCCCCAAAAATTTCTTTGTAATGTTCTTCATTGTAATAATGTTTTGGAGTTTATTTATTGTCAACTGCAATTAAGTGATCGTTGAAATGATATTTTGTACTGAGCAGAGAGGCAGGATATGTTTGAGCTTTGCCATCCAGGTTAATTTGAGTAAGTGCAAAAACATACGCCCCCTGCGGACTTGTCACCATATTCATTATAGTGCCATTGGGCATTAACGAGATCTCTTTGTTTGAGAGTACATAATAACAATCGGGTACTTTGCTGTCGGCAGTAATGTTGCCAAGCCCGTTAGCGTTTAACTCAATGGTTACAATGTGCCTCTCTACTTGTATTGGGCTTTCAGTGATGAATGTCTGAACATCGAGAACAACTTCAGTTGCTGTAGAGCCTACAACATAAACGCCGCCTACTTTCTTATCTGTTGTAAATGACTTGTCGAATATTTTTCCATCAGTAGTCAGAACCTTTACTGAGTATGTATTACCGCTAAGCTTTGTGTAAACGAAATTGCCCGACTGTGTTACCCATCCCAAATATCCCTGCGGGGTAACATTCTGCCCGTCGGTTTCAATGCGAGCGCTGTAGCCTGAAGGAAGTAATAAGTATGTAGAGTTATTGTAGCGAGCCAGCCTTTCAACACCTACATACGATGCAGGGTAGGGGATAGTGGCAGTTAAATTTCCTGTTTCGCTATAGGCATATACGTTATTCTCACCCAATATGTAGAAGTAACCGTTGTCGTAAACAAAATCGCGGGGAACAAATTGCAATGCAAACCTGTTAAGCACATTGCCTGTTGTTTGGTCTGCAATAATCACTTCATTCGATGCGTCTGATAAAAAGGCAATCTTGCCATTTCCCATCATTTCAAACGATGTTACGCCCAGGTTAGCCCCAGGCAGCTGACGGTAAATGAGATTGTTGTTATCCCACTTCATTGCAGCAACTTGCTGTACATTGGTGGTTAATGCAGTTGTGTTATTGGCTGCTTGCTGCGAAAACGCAATAATGGGGCATGCCAATAGCATTAGCGTAAATTTCTTCATAATAACAGATTTGTTAGTTTAAGCATTTCACAGTACAGGGATTAGTGAAGAATACTTTATAAGGCCTATGTAATTCCAGTAAAGGTAAAGAAAAAAGCGTCGCATAAATCTGTTAAGATTAGGTTTTCGGGAATGATGAAGGGTTAAACCGTTTTAGTTTTTCAAGGAATAGTAACTAAATACGGTGAGAATCAATTTTGTTACCTTTAAAGACAACAAATTAAGCTTAACAATGAAAAAAATAGCGACGTATGCTGTAGTATTGGCACTTGTTGTTTTAACTGCATGCCAAAGCAATACAACCGAAAACAAAACCAACCCCGATCCGGCTACAGCCGCTGTTCCTACCATGAAACTTGAAAGTAAGGATGTGAAAGGTGAAATAGACACCATTCATAACCATGAAATAATACCTTTTACATTTATTACATCCGACGATAAAGACCCTTCAAAAACAGTTTCATACGATGGCATTAGCATTAAGCTGGGCGATTTATCGGAGATTAATATTACCCCGGCCACAAAGCCATTTGATTCGCTGTTTGCCAAATTACGCGATGATCTTGATAATTGGGGCAAATTCGATACTGTTGAATTAAAATCGAATAGTTTCTTTTATCATACCGTTAACGACTTTGGCAATAAAGATGAAAGCGGGTATAATTTCCTTATCGTTATTAAAGGTAAGAATAAGATGTACAGGATTGTAGGAGAGGGTAGCCACCCCTTATCTGCAATTGCGGACAAGGCCGTAGCCGAACGTACCTTTAAAAAGGCGCTTAGCTTTAAACCCGCGGAATAGTTGGTGTTTTGCATTTGCTTAATGTTTACTAAAAGCCAACCCTTTTTAGTATCTTTACGTAATGGCTAATGGAAAAACCTAACTGCCGTGAAGAAAAAAGTTTTCGCTTTTTGTTTTTTACTTTGCGGTTCTTACCTTGTATCTGCTCAGCCCTCATGGCACGTATTACCCAATTCGCCAACCCAATCGTTCAGGCACGACGATCTTTA
>Ga0134125_10005947_pt1 | contig 13840 bp, 12 predicted proteins | sample KB31751_FD_96464 | JGI IMG/M metagenome (GOLD analysis project Ga0134125, IMG submission 96464) | Terrestrial soil microbial communities with excess Nitrogen fertilizer from Kellogg Biological Station, Michigan, USA - KB3-175-1 | ecosystem: Environmental > Terrestrial > Soil > Unclassified ... | reverse complement strand
GATGCTGCCAATGGCGACTTTTTAAAACTGAAAGGAACGGGCCAATTAACAGCCGGAATAGATGCGAGTGGAAAAATTACGCTCGTTGGTTCCTATGAAATTGATGAAGGAACTTACAACCTTTCATTCAACTTTTTGAAAAGAAAATTTAATATTCAGAAAGGAAGTACTATTGTGTGGACAGGGGAACCTACCACTGCCCAGCTTAATGTCACCGCCATCTATATTGCCAACACTGCCCCTATAGATTTGGTGCAGGATCAGTTGGCTGGTACAAATACTGTTGTTTACAAACAGAAATTGCCCTTTGAGGTTCATCTTATATTACAGGGAGAGCTTTTGAAACCCAGCATCTCATTCGATATCGTATTGCCGGAAGACAAAAATTATAATGTTTCAAAAGACGTAGTTACTACAGTGGAAACAAAGTTGACACAACTGCGGCAGGAAAACGGAGAAATGAATAAGCAGGTGTTTGCCTTATTGTTATTGGGCCGGTTTGTAGGTGAAGATCCTTTTAGCAGCAGTGGTGGTTCCATGAACGCCGGCACTTTTGCCATGCAAAGCGTAAGCCGGCTGCTTTCTGAGCAACTGAATGATCTTGCATCCAATCTGATCCAGGGAGTTGATATCAATTTTGATTTGGCAACCAAGCAGGATTATACAACAGGAACTGAGCAAAACAGGACCGATCTGAATGTGGGTATTACTAAAAATCTGTTAAGTGACCGTCTCTCAGTCACTGTTGGTAGTGCTTTTGAATTGCAGGGGCCAATGCAAACCAATCAGCAGGCAAGTAATCTGGCGGGAAATATTTCTGTAAATTATAAATTGAGCAAAGATGGCCGTTATATGCTGAGAGCATTTCGTAAAAACGATTATACCGAAGAAATAGAAGGTTATGTAATAGAAACAGGGCTTTCCTTTGTAATCTCAGCCGATTTTAATAAGGTGAAAGATTTATTTACTACAAAAGAACAGCGTAGAAAGAAAAGGCAAATCAAAAAGCATAATAAGGAAATAAAAAAAGAAGATAACACCAGATTGGTGAAGGAGAAAGAAGAAATTACTCCCCCGTCCAAAGCAAAGGAAAATGACAAATAAGACAAGCATATTATTTTTAGCCATTACTTTCGTCCTGATCGCTTCATGCAACACCACCAGGCTGGTGCCGAAAGGAGATGCATTATATACCGGAGCCACTATTAAAGTAAAAGACAGTACCCTTTCAAAAAAGGAAAAGAAAACAATTGTTGATCAAACGAAGGGATTACCAAGGCCTTTGCCCAACAGTAAGTTTTTAGGTATCCCGTTTAAACTGATCTTGTACAACATGGCAGGGGATACTTCAAAGCATGGATTTATCAGGAAATTTCTAAGAAAGATCGGACAACCACCCGTTCTCTTGAGTAGTGTAAATGTAGATTACAATGTAAAAATCCTTCAAAATTTTCTGCAGAATATTGGCTACTTCCAGGCAGAAGCTTCAGGCGATACCATTGTAAAAAAGCGTAAAGGACATGCGTATTATACGGTAACCCCCGGGCTCGTTTATACGATGAAAGACATTATTTTTGATACGGATAGTTCTGCCATCGGACAAGCCATCCAGGCGACCAGGGCCAAATCTATCCTGCATCCCGGCGACGCATTCAACCTGGAAGTAATAAAAGGGGAGCGGGAGCGGATTGACGGGCTTTTAAAAGAAGAAGGATATTATTATTTCAGCCCGGATTTGTTGATCCTTGATGCCGACAGCACCATAGGAAATCACCAGGTAAACATGTACCTGAAGGTAAAAAACACGACACCACAGCAGGCCAAAAAGCCTTACGTCATTGATAACGTCTATATTTATCCCAATTATCATCTGAATGGAAACCGCATAGACACCGCCCATGAAAACCAATATTTGTACGATGGTTATTATATAGTCGATCCGCGTAAAAAATTTAAACCAAAGTTGTTCCCCGAAATCATGCGGTTTGATTCAGGCGATGTTTACAACCGTGCCGATCACAATCTTACTTTGAGCAGGTTGATCAATCTGGGTGTTTTTAAATTTGTGAAAAACCGCTTTGAGCTTGAGCCAAATGCAAGCACAGCAGATACCGGCAGGCTCAATACCTATTATTACCTGACGCCACTACCCAAAAAAAGGATACAGGGAGAAGTATCCGGAAGTACCAAATCCAACAACTATGTCGGCTCATCAGTTACCTTTACGTTTGGCAACAGGAATACGTTTAAAGGAGCAGAGCAACTGTCCGTTCATGCGAATGTGGGAAGCGAAGTGCAGTACAGTGGTTACCAGGGTGGATTTAATACCTATCGCCTCGGGGGCGGAATTACATTTACCATTCCCAAATTTGTTGTTCCTTTTTTCCATTTTAATACCAGCAATGCGTATGTTCCGAAAACAAAAATTGATTTAGGATACGACCTCCTGAACCGGAGAAAATTATATACCCTCAATTCTTTCAATGCGCAGCTGGGCTATGAATGGAAACCAAGTATCTATGTGACCCAAAATCTTAATCCAATCGCTATCAATTACGTAAAAGCGCTGAACGTAACTCAGTTATACAAAGACAGTCTTGGTGATAATCCTATTTTAAAACATGCGATAGATACGCAATTCGTAGTTGGGTCTAATTACACCTATACCCGTGATCCTTTTGTAAATAACCCTTATGGAACCGGCTTGTACTTTAGCGGATTAGCCGACCTTTCGGGAAATGTTGCCGGTTTGTTTGTGCCTGAAGATCCCGTTACAAAAAAGAAAAGACTCTTTAACGCCCCTATTTCACAATACGTAAAAGCGCAATCAGATCTACGGTATTACTGGGAAATAGATCCGAAAATGAGGCTGGCAAACCGGCTCCTGATGGGCTTTGGTTATCCTTATGGAAATTCGCAGCAATTGCCCTATATCAAACAGTTTTTCATGGGCGGAAACAACAGTATTCGGGCATTTCGAAGCCGTTCAGTAGGGCCGGGAACGTACAGGCCTCCCAATGCCGATAGCCTCAATTTTTTCCCGGATGAATCGGGCGATATATCGCTGGAAATGAATACCGAACTTCGTTATAAATTTAATAAGATCATTGAAGGCGCTGTCTTTTTTGATGCCGGAAATATCTGGCTGTATCGAAAAGATACTTTACAACCCGGTGGAGAGTTTAATAAACATTTTATGAGTCAGCTCGCTGTAGGAACTGGTGTTGGCTTGAGACTTAATCTCACGATATTGCTATTGCGAATCGACCTGGGTATGCCGCTCCGCGACCCCTGGTTGCCGGCAGGTGAAAGGTGGGTCATCAATCAGATTGATTTTGGAAGCAGGGAATGGCGCAGGAAGAACCTCGTGTTAAACCTGGCAATCGGGTATCCTTTCTAAATATTTTTACCTAATTTCCGCTCTATGCAAAAAATAAAATTAGCGTCAGTCATCGTTGTAGTATGTCTCATTTTTGGTTGCAATTCCGGAGACAACAAAAAAGAAGAAACGATTCATGAAACTGTTATTGATACCGTAACTGCCAGCGCTTCATCCGACACCGCAAAAACAATTGTAAATCATACAATGATCTGGAGTGTGCAGCCGGAAGGCGCTAATAATGAAAAACTTCAGGCGCCGCAAAATGTAAAACTGGATACTTTATCCTCGACCAAACTGGTTCAATTGATCAATACTAATTTTCCCGACATCCATCTGGATTTGGTAAAAATTTCGCACGATACCATTTATGTAAAAATACCTGACAGTAAGAAATTAGCCAACGAAATCGGCGATACCGGCGCAGAAAATTACCTCGCGTCTGCCACCTTTACATTAACGGAATTAAAGAATATCAAATTTGTGAACATTGCTATGCAGCCAGGAGATCACGCAGAGCCCGGAGTTTACAGCAGGAATGATTTTAAAAGATTGAGGTAGAGTTGAATCAGGCAATTCTTTTTCAGTAAACAAATAAATAACAGGTTTTTGTTTTCTGTGAAATCATTTCAAATGGAAACCCAAAGATGTGCAAAAGCAGTTGTCAACAAACAAACAAAAAAATCGATTTCTTATTTAAACAACAACTTTTTTAAAAAGTATTCAAAGCGCCTCTGCAAAATACATTTCGATTTCTCCTTTATTTTTTGTTTCTATTTTTTCCCGATAGATAAGATTGAACTTGTCTTTCATCAGGTTTTCGGTTACTTCAGAAATATTTACCCTTGAGGGTTATGAACTTTGTTCCATCCTGGCTGGAATATTTACCGTATCACCCCAAATATCATATTGAAGTCTTTTGAACGTACTACTCCCGCGATTACAACGCCTTTATGGATGCCAATGCGTAATTGTATTTGCTTGGAACCTTATGGTTTGCTTATAGTAAATAGCGGCTGTTTACCGGTTTTATTTCGGTTGTTATTCGGTGCATGGAAGCGAATTGCGACCGAATTACAACCGAATTACAACCGAATAAGTAGCGAATAACAACATGAGGAGACATACTTGTCTTATACTGAAAAAACTTTACAGGTTAGGGTGATAATACTGGATGAACTTTACAGTCTTTGCAATAACACTGAATAAGCTTTACAGCTTCGGTTTTCTGAATAAAGGTTGTTTTGGTAAACTGCCAACTTGGAAATGAGATACTTCGCTGTTTTTCCTTATTTTCACGCACAACCTTTACTCTTATACTAACATGCCTTTATTCCAGCATTCCATTATCAAGAAATATCTAGGTGAACTTGATCAGGCGCTTTTAGATGCCGCATGGGAACGGTTTCAAAAGCATTTTCATAATGCCGTCACCCAGCAAATATTCGTCATGCAAAGGAAGAAGAGTACCAGGAAGGCTTTGTAAGAGATATTTTTGTAAATGTGCTTGCATACACCTTGAAGCCGCAGCCGGATTATAACCTCGTGTTGGAAAAAAATCTACCACCGATGCTACCAAAAGCGATGGCGGTATTCTTTTGCCTGCCGGAAATGTGATCGCCGTGATTGAATTAAAAGATACCGATAATATCGCCTGCTACTAAAATTTCCAGTCCTAATAAAATCGCCTTCCCTAATTCCTACCGCAGGAAATTATACGAACGAGGCTTCATCTTTAGCAGTGAGAAAGTATATTTAAAAAGCGCGATCAGCGAACCCATTACAATGGTAAAAACACCTACCACTTCTACGCCGCTGGCGATATAATCAATATAAACTTTAATGCTTTCCATTTATTCATTTTCAAATTGAATAAAAATCATGCTAAAAAAACATCTAGAGATGAAAGCTATAAATGAACACTTCATTGTACTATTATTGCAACATTTTATACCCGGCGGTAATAGCAGGAACGACAGAAAAAAGGCTGCCTCAAAACAAATTGAGACAGCCTTACAATTCTATCTTTCAAAAAATTCTTATTTAACGCCTATCAATATACCTGTTTTCCGTTCATTACCAACTTTAAAAAGATAGATCAGATTAGCGTGTTGGCCTCCGGGAACGCTATAATCTATCGTCTTAATTTGTCCTTTTTGCACATATCCCTGGAACACAGTTTTCACTTTTTGGCCGAGGATATTATACAGTTCAAGGGTTCCTTCGCCGGACACTGCCGATTGTAAGGAGAATCTGATGTTATCCCCAAATGGATTTGGTGCTGCTGTTACTTTTGTCAATGGTTCTTCAATGGTAATCGGCTGAACTACCATTGTTGAAGTAGTTGACATTTTTCTGCCAGATGTAGTGGAACCACACGTGTTAGCAGCGGAAACACAACCTGACGCATTGTTGGTGGCAGTAACACTAAATCCGTCTCCAAATGTTAATCCGGTAAATATTACATTTCCTGTTCCGGTATAATTAATAGTCTGAGGCGGATTGCTGTTTCCTGGCTGTGTGAGCGTATAAGTTGTTCCTGAAACAGGACTGTTTACCTGTACACTAAATGTTTTATCGGTACAAGTTGGAACCAGCATAGATGCGTCGGGAGCTGATGGCTGTTGGGTCACAGACACGGTTACATCTGAAGTCTGATTGCCACAAGAAGGAGTAGATGAGCTGGTTACAGTTAACCGGAGTATGACGCTACCTGTGCCTCCTGTCACTTTTACACTTGGGGTAAAGGTATTGCCATTTGTAAATACAACACCAAGATTATTTGTATTTGTTTGTACAGACCATGAAGGTGTGCCATTTGTTCCGGAACCAGACAAACTAAAAGTATTGCCATTGACAGCATCATAGCATTGCGCTGCCGGTGCTGTACCTGCAGAGGCTGTTGGCACCGGATTTACGGTTATGGTTACATCTGAGGTCTGATTACCACATGAAGGAGTAGCTGAGCTGGTTACCGTTAACCGGAGGGTGACGCTACCTGTGCCTCCTGTTACTTTTACACTTGGGGTAAAGGTATTTCCATTTGTAAACACAACACCAAGATTATTTGTATTTGTTTGCACAGACCATGAAGGGGTGCCATTTGTTCCGGAGCCAGACAGACTAAAGGTATTGCCATTGACAGCATCAGAGCATTGTGCTGCAGGTGCTGTACCTGCGGAGGCTGTTGGGTTTCCATTTACTGTTAACGAAATGGCATTGCCTGCGCTTTCACAACCCGCCGCATTCGTAACGTAAATCGTTCCACTATATGTGCCGGTTGCCAGTGTGGATGGAATGGTGATATTAAACGGACTCGCTGGTAAATTTGTATAGGTAATATCTGTCAGGCCGGCGGTATGAGCCGCAGAATTCCAGACAATTTTATACTGAGTAGCAGTTGCGCTCGCATAACTAACCGATGCAGTAGTACTGCCCGCACACACGGCGCCAATAGATGGTGTTGTAATGCTGGCGACAGGATTTACAATAATAGTATCAGTAGCAGTACATCCGCTTGCAGAATAAGAAATAACGTGTGAGCCAACCCCTGCAGCGGAAGGAGTAAATAATCCACTACTGCTAACACCATCACCGCTAAATGTACCGCCCGAAGGTGTTGCTGTCAGGGTCACTGCTGATGCATTCAGACAGAATGGACCAGCCGGAGTAATTGATGACTGCCCGAATTGAAAGTTTACAGGAATCGGCGCTATAAAATCCTTTAACGCGGCAGTAGAAGAAGCAGACGCCTTTGTTTTGACCCACAAAGTGTTGATGTTAAGTCCGGCACACACATTTCCACTATTAAGCTGACTTATCAGATAGGTAATGTTAATTGCCGCCTCAACAAAGGAAAATTGAGCGTAGGTATTGGTGCCAAATGCGGTGTAAAGCAAACCCGTTTCGGCGCCGGTTCTATTAGTTTCGGCGAAAGCATTGGCATCTAAATTAGTAATATTGGCTAACTGGTAAGACCAGGTGCCGCCACTAAGTTGCCATTGGTAAATGAAAACCAAAGGCTTCGTACCACCATTGGTATACTGCATGGAAATTATCATGTCTCCCTGGGTTCTGCCACCTCCGTTTGGCTTGCTTGTTAAAGGAGTTCCGGTAAATGTTCCATCGGAATTTTTTGTAACGCTGCCTTGTAAAAATTCAAAATCAATATAGCTGGTTCCATTAGTGGATAAGCGATCTCCCGCAATAAAAGCCCATTGATTGTTATTGGCATCGCGAGCCACATGATACAGGGCATTGTTAATGTCATTCTTATCCGGAGCGCTGCTTGAGGTCCAATGTAAATTTCCTACATAGTCATTAAATTTGCTACCGGTGGTAAAAATGTCATCCGATGATGAATTGTAAGGGTCGGTTTTTCTACCAGTTGTTGACGCAATGATGGGATTTGCGGAGGCATCAAAGACTGAGCCACCCGAACCGCCCGGCCCTGGAAACCAATCACCGATGTTAACAGTGGGTGTATTTGCTTTTAAGCCTCCATCAATAGCAAAACCACCTGATGGAATAATTACCGGAGCTACCTGGCCAAATAACGTTTGAAAACTGAGCAAAATAAATAACAGAAAAAGATTCTTCATTATGATCGTACCAGTTACAAAAAACGTTTTGCTTTTGCTGACGGGTTTGTCGCATTCGTAAATGTTGAGAAACTGTTTCATGATTTGTAAATTAAAAATGTGAAATAAATGATTGATTAGTATTAGTTATTTTCTGGCTTATAGAAGGACGGAGGAGAATGATCGCGGTAAGGTATCTTAATACAGCATTGGATCTCACCAGCTAATGAATAACCGTTTTGATGAGATAAAAGACAAAGAATTAGATTCAAATGTGCCGTTTTCATTTTTCAAGTCGTTATAAGTACTTTTTAAAATGGCAATTTGATATCGGATGATAACCGGTTTTTTATAGTGAACTTTTTTGTCAGGCACTTTTACAGAGGAATAAATGTTTACAGTATTCAGTTACTGTTAACCATTCGTAAAGGTTTGGCACAGGAATTAGTTTTTGAAGATATTCCAATGGGAAAGAGGCGAGAGTATTTCCGGCTGGTCAGTGCTACGAAACAAGACACGATTCGATCTTTACACAATAAAGATTAAAGAGGATAACAAGCGGATAGGATTTTAAGGTTCTAACAAGGGCAAGGGGTTCTGAATTTCCTTTGTAGTTACCGGGGGTCTTGAAGACAAAAATAGAATAAATTCTGAATATAGAAAATATTTTGTAAACACTTATGCAAATTTATTTAGGTTAATCATGCAAAAACAAAGACAGGATCGGTCAATCATTTTTGCCCTGATACTTAGAATTTGAAAACGTTCGCTGTTCTTTGCGTTAATAGAGATTGTACCTTTACAATTCCTCTGAGATCCAGGTAGATGCATGTCACACACTAATTTTATAAATACATTCTTATGAAAAAATTGTCGCTTTTGGTGTTACTCTTTGTTTTCTCTGCAATCGTTATGCGGGTAAACGCTCAATCAACCGGTTCAAAAAAAGAAAACGAAAAATGGTTTAAGCAAAAGGCATGGCTTGGCGGATTAAAATTGCAACCTCATTCGTCAACTGATGTGAAGGAATTTGCGCGGCAATATCACGCGAATAAAAAATATTGGGATGAGGCGTTTGCCTTTTTAAAGAGTCATGATCTGTCTAAACTGGCGCCCGGCAAATACCCGATTGACGGGGACAATGTGTATGCTTCAGTTACAGAAGATCCAACCAAAGATTATGACAAGACCGCGTGGGAATCGCACCGCAAATACGTTGATCTTCAATATGTGATTTCGGGTGAAGAGAAAATTGGCGTGTCGCCGGTAGCAGATGTAAAAGTTACCGAACCTTACAATGAAGCAAAGGATGTTGCACATTACAGTGGCGACGGTAAAATTTACGACGCCAGGCCCGGCACCTTTTTCCTGTTCTTTCCCGGCACTGCACACCGCCCCAACATTACCACAGGCGGAAACAAAACCGACAAGAAAATAGTGATCAAAATTAAAAGTGCATAAAGGATTTCATGTAATCAGAAAACACAGTTTTGGAATATTTGTTTGTTTTCTGGCATCTGCTTCGCCTAACTTTATACGATTAAAAAAAAATCTTTCCATGTTCATAAGTATCAGGAATGATTCTGCACAAGCTGGTATTGAAGCAGGAAAGAGAGCTGCTTCGCTAATCCGGCAGGCTATTCAATCAAAAGGCCATGCAACGATCATACTGGCAACGGGTTCCAGTCAATTTGAAACGTTGAACCAATTAACGGCAGAAGAAGGAATTGACTGGAGTAAGGTTACTATGTTTCATTTAGATGAATATATTGGTTTGCCGGTTTCTCATAAAGCCAGCTTTAGAAAATATTTGCAGGAAAGGTTTATTGAAAAAGTGCCGGCATTAGAAAACGTAAACCTGATCAACGGTGAAGCAGATCCTGCAAAGGAATGCCAGCGCCTGGAAAGGCTTATATCGGAATCGCCGGTTGATGTTGCTTTGGCAGGCATTGGAGAAAACGGGCATTTGGCGTTTAATGATCCTCCGGCAGATTTTGAAACTGACCGCGCATATTTGGTGGTAAGTCTCGATGAACAATGCCGGCAGCAACAGGTAAATGAACGTTGGTTCGGTTCAATAAATGAAGTGCCAACAAAGGCAATCAGTATGTCTGTAAAACAGATCATGCTATCAAAACAGATCGTTTGTACGGTTCCGGGAACCAGGAAAGCGAAAGCAGTAAAGAATACACTGGAGAGACGCGTGTCAAATTTTTATCCTGCAAGCATTTTGCAAAATCATGCCAATTGCTATTTATTTCTTGATAATGAATCTGCGTCTTTATTGAATGATCGGTTAACCTGACAAGTGCAACTAATGAGAAAACTGAAAATAATAAATGGAAAAATTATTACCCCGGAAAGCATAATAGAAAAGGGAAGTTTGCTTATTTCAGATGGTATTATTAAAGAGATCAGCGATAAAGAAATCAGTTCAAAAGCCGATATTATTGTTGATGCAGAAAACAATTTCATTTCTCCCGGTTTCATTGATATTCATGTTCATGGCGGTGGCGGCAGTGATTTTATGGATGGCACCGTCGAGGATTTTCTCACCATCGCAGAAACACATTTACAATATGGAACTACTGCTCTTGTGCCTACAACGCTTACAGCTGAAAAGGAAAACCTGTTACACATTTTGGATATTTACAGAAAAGCGAAAAAACAAAATGTAAAAGGTGCTCAATTTTTAGGAATGCACCTCGAAGGCCCATATTTTGCCATGAATCAAAAAGGCGCCCAGGATGCACGTTACATTCGAAAACCGGATAAAAAGGAATATAGCGAGATCATTGAAAAGGCGGGTGATATCATTGTAAGATGGAGCGCCGCGCCTGAGCTGGAAGGCGCTTTAGATTTTGGTAAATATTTGAAAGAACATCATATTCTGGCAGCCATTGCCCACACTGATGCCGTTTATGAAGATGTGGTAAAAGCTTTTGAAAATGGTTACACCCTTGCCACTCATTTTTATTCTGCCATGTCGGGAGTAACGCGTCGCAATGCTTTCCGGTATGCCGGTGTGATAGAAAGTGTTTATTTAATGGACGAAATGGATGCGGAAGTAATTGCGGATGGGGTTCATTTGCCGGCTCCGTTATTAAAGCTGGTATATAAAATAAAAGGAAGCGAAAGAATTGCGTTGATCACTGATGCGATGCGGGCTGCGGGTACGCAAAGTCGTGAAAGTATTTTGGGTTCCCGGGAAAACGGACTAAAAGTAATTGTGGAAGACGGTGTAGCCAAACTGCCTGATCGTACTTCATTTGCCGGAAGTGTAGCCACTACAAACAGGCTGGTGAGAACGATGATACGAATGGCAGAAGTTTCTATAATTGAAGCAGTAAAGATGATGACCTTAACGCCTGCGCGAATCATGAACATAGATAAACATAAAGGATCGATAGCTGTTGGAAAAGTCGCGGATATCGTGATATTTGATAACGACATCAATATCAAAACGGCTATTGTAAAAGGAGAGATATTATACAATCAGTTGTAACGTGGAGAAGGGAAGAATTTACAGCTGCTGCTGAATTTACAAATTCGGTAAGAAAGTGTTAAACAAAAAAAGCAAATTGGCTTCTTTGAAAATGCTTTTGTTTATTTGTGGCTTAAAATTAACTATTTATGAAAACGAGAATTTTACTTTCTGTTGCTATTTTCTTTTTTGCCACTATTGCTGCAAATGCGCAAATCACTGAGGGAAAATATTTATTAGGTGGCAGTTTCAACTACTACAATTCAACTGCCAGCAATTCCAATTCAATCAATACGGTTATTCAATTTGGAAAAGTAATAAAGGAAAACACGGTTGTGGGCGTCATTGGTTCTGTTTCCGCGAGCAAAAATACTTTCGCCGGTTCTCATTATTCCATTTATAACTATAGTGCCGGAGTATTTTACCGCAAATACAAGCCGCTTGGTAAAAACTTTTATTTTTTGCAGGAAGCAGATGCGGTATTTCAGCATACGCGCGGTTTTGGAAACTATTTTGACAACGTAGGGCAATCGTTATATGCAAATTCAAATGGTGGAGTGCTTAGTTATATTCCCGGGATTTCTTATGCCGCCACCAAACACATGCAAATCGAATTAACAATGCCAAACCTGGCAACTGTTTCTTTTACCAATATTAAAACAGTAGACAGCCGGCTGCCGCAAGGGGTATCACCTCAGAAAGCAAACACCTTTTATGCAAATGTGAATTTGAATTCAAACCTGTTGAATAATTTTGGGATTGGGTTTAAATTTCTTTTAGGCAAATAATAAATTGATTTATTTGAAACACGGCGGCGGACATGAACGAAGGCCGCCGTTGGCGGAAGCATTGGCAGCGCTTTTGCAATATCACGGGGTTTCAAGCGTTTAATAGGTGTAAAATAAATCTCTAAAAATTATTATCATGAAAAACCGTCTTTTCAAATGGCTTCTGGCGCTTGTAGTAATTATAGTAGTAATTTCTGCCTGTAATGGTCCGCGCAACACAGAGGGTGCCGCGCATGGCCGGGGTGTTAATAACAGTCATTATAGAGGCTATTAATCTTTATACTGATCCGGTTCGTGTCGGTGAACCATAGCCGCGGGAAAGAAACAAATAATCCCTTTTCTTATTTTCCTGGTTTAAAGCCTAACGTTCATACAAAAGTTTTTTGGCTATAATAATCATCCTGGGTGATCTTTTTACATCATAATGGTTGAAATTATAATCACCAAACACTTCCTGCACCTGCATTTGCTGGTAGGAAAGCATATCTGTAAAATCGCCGGGAGAAAATTTGGCCACCTTTTCAACATATTCCAATGGCCCTGGTAAATTCTCATCTTCCACAATGATCTTTTTAAAAAAATGAGTTTCATCAAACCATTTGGTGATGTAAAAAGTTACCCCTTCAATTTCTATTTCTGATTGATGAATTAAATGATCTTCGGCGTAATGAACGTTCAAATAATCTATTACAAAGACGCCGTGCGGTTTCAACGATTGTGATACCGTTCTGATGGCGTTATCATGTTCCCTTCTTGTTCTGAAATATCCAAAGCTGGTAAAAAAATTAAAGGCATAATCAAAATAATTGATCCAGAAAGGCAGTCGCATATCATGCAGGTAAAAATGTAAATTTTCTGTCTCTTTTTGTTTGGCTTTCTGGATGCTGTCTTCCGCGAAATCAATGCCGGTTACATCAAAACCTTTGGATGCCAACTGCACTGAATGACGGCCTTTTCCGCATGCAATATCCAGCATATATGAATGAGGCGGTGGTTTTAAATAATCAATTAATTTATTAATAAAATCAGCGGCTTCTTTCTTATCTCTTTTAAAGTACAACAAATAATAATAAGGGGAATTAAACCATTCTTTAAACCACGATTGAGTTTCCGTCATTTTGAACCGTATTTAAAGCAAAGGTAAAATGGAATAGTTTAGTAGAGTTTGGAAAAGTTTAGAAGAGTTTAGAGGAGAATTAAGGAATTAGCTATTTAGCCAATTAAATAAATCAATTAAATTTGCATCCAATAAAATTATTACGTTGGCACTGATAAAAAGTATTTCCGGGATAAGAGGAACCATAGGTGGAAATCCGGGAGAAAATCTCACACCTTTAGATATTGTAAAATTTACCGCTGCTTTCGCAACTTCCTTAAGTGAAGATTCAAAAAACAAAACGATTGTAATTGGCCGCGATGGAAGGATCAGTGGAAAAATGGTAAGTGCCCTTTGTGCGAATACGCTGATGGCATGTGGCTTTGATGTGATTGACCTCGGATTAACTACTACTCCAACTGTAGAAATTGCCGTGAAGGAAGAAGGCGCTGCCGGTGGTATTATTCTTACCGCGAGCCACAATCCAAAAGAATGGAACGCATTGAAATTGCT
>Ga0134125_10005946_pt1 | contig 13840 bp, 7 predicted proteins | sample KB31751_FD_96464 | JGI IMG/M metagenome (GOLD analysis project Ga0134125, IMG submission 96464) | Terrestrial soil microbial communities with excess Nitrogen fertilizer from Kellogg Biological Station, Michigan, USA - KB3-175-1 | ecosystem: Environmental > Terrestrial > Soil > Unclassified ... | reverse complement strand
TGCAGTAGCCAGCGAGATTGCGCTGCTGCGCGCCGATGCCCGTGACAGCGCCGCCGTTGGGTCCGCCGCCCAGCGGGCCCGTGCTCGGCGTGCCAGCCTCTGGGTTGTCGATGCGGAAGTCAGAGTAGTAGGCGAGCAGGTCGAACTTGTCGCCGAGTGCTTTGATGACCGAGCAGGTAAGGTCGTTGGGACGCGGAGACTCCGGATAGTAGAAGCTCTCGTAGACCACAGGAAATGGGCCATCCTGCTTCTTCAACGATGCGATGTTCATCTCCGGGCTTGCGAGACCTTCGAGCTTCACGGCTTGCGCGGGCACGTGTGATGTCTGCGTCGGTGCCGCTGGAGCACCTGGCGCGCTAACCGTTTCCGCAGTTGCAGAGACGTATAGCTGCGAGCCGGAGCGAACTCCAACGGGCAGAATGCCCTTGAGGGTGATGGTGCTGCCTTCGACCGTCACCTCCGGATTGAGACCGTTGCCGAAGCCGATGTATCGCGCGCCGCGACCGGCAGCATCTGGGCGCTGGCGGAAAGCACGCATTCGCTGCACGCTCCAGACGGTGGCTCCGGGAGTACTAGTGGCACACGGCGCTGCGGATTTCGTCTCGCTCAGGCAGAGGCGGTAGACGGGAGATGTAGCGGATGCGTCGTCCGCAGTGGGAAGCGGCGCGCCGGCTTCGATCGCTGCCCGCAGATAGATGTTGTCGAGCGCAGTGAGCTTGACGGATTTGATCTGAAGCTGCGGCGTAGGCGCGGGCGCGGATGAGGTCAACGTGGCGAGGGTCTTCTCTTCCCCGCCCTGCACCTTCGGAAAGATGCCGACGATGCCGTCGCTGGCGTGGACCTCGTCGTAGGTGAGGTCGATGACACCGTCGGAGTGGAGCACGGCCTGGAAGCGATTGACAGTAGGCTTCCACGTCCAGTCCTGAATGCCGGCGTAGGGCTCGGTGAGTGTCCAGGTCACGACGGCACGATCATCGAGTTCCTTGAGGTAACGAGTGCCCATCATGCGCGGCTTGAAGAAGACGCTGATGGCAGGCGTACCGTTGATAAATGTGCCGCCTACGCGCTGAAGCAGCGCATAGCGCTCGACGGAGAGGCCGCCCTGACGATTCGGGAATGCACCACCGCGCCCCCGTCCGCTGGGAGCTGCGGGTTCGCCGAAGGTGATGGAGCCCGTGACGCCGACGGAGAATGCATTCCACTTCTGGCCGGAGAACGGGAAGCTGATCTTGCTGAGCGTGGCATTCGGATCCTTCAGCTCGGTTCCGAAGTCGTTGTCCCACGCCTCGGGCAGCGTCTCAACGCGGTAGCGCGAGCCATCCGGTGTGAAGCGGATGGTGCGATGCGCGAGGTCAAAGAGATGCGGCTTGCCGAGCGCGTCCTCGTTGAGTGTAAGGATGATCAGGTTGCCTTGTGTGGTCACGGTGCCGATCGACTTGCCGGGCGTGTTTCTGTCCTGCGCGATCGCTGAGCTTGTTGCGGCCATCGCGCAGAGAAGCGTGAGACTGCCCAGCAGTCGCAGCGCGGAGCCGAATCGAAACACCTTTATCTGATTTGCAAACATATGGCTTTCTGTCCTCTTGGTTCGTAGTTCGCTAAGACTTCCGGACGTTGACGTAGTAGAGATCTGTGGCTACATCGAAGTGATCGCTGTCGAGCGGAGTTTTGATCGTCTGCCAACGCGTCGTGACCGGCGTGATGACCTCCCAGTGGTCCTTGTCGCCAACCTTGATGGGCATCGCGAACGCCGCTTCATCGGCCTGCCAGCGATAGGCGACGGTGTGGGCTTGCGGATCGAACTTCAGCTCCAGTGTTGGGATGGCTGCGTGGCGCAGGTACTCGTTGAAGATGGGCGTGAGGTTGCGCTTGGTGTGCTGGTTGAAGAATGCGACCATGTCGGTGGTCATGATGGTCTGATACTTGAAGTGCTGGTAGTAGTCATGCAGCAGAGCGAACCACTCGCGGTCGTCGTCGATGACGCTGCGTAGCGTATTGAGGAAGAGGCCACCTTTCTTGTACTGATCCACCGGTGGCGTGCACACGGTGCCTTCCCGGCAGATCACCGGTTCGGTATTCCTCACATTCTGCTTGCCGGTGTTGATGTACGTGATGGCATCGCCCTTGCCCCACATGTACTCCACAAACACCGACTCGCAGTAGTTGGCCCAGCCTTCGTGAATCCACATATCGGAGCGGTCGCGCGCGGTGATGCTGTTGCCGAACCACTCGTGTGCGCTCTCGTGCACGATGATGAAGTCGAACCATGTGCCGATGCCGGTCTTGGGACGTCCGAGATAACCATTCTCGAAGTGATTGCCGTAGGTGATCGCGGTTTGGTTCTCGACGCCGGAGTACATCGCTTCTACGAGCTTGTAGCCATCGCGGTAGAACGGGTATTCGCCGAAGGAGTGCTCGTAGGCCTTCAGCATGTTCTTCACCTGGATGAACTGGTGCTTCGCTTTGTCGAGGTCTTCAGGGAAGACGAAGTAGTCGAGTGTGAGCGTGCCGTACTGATCGGTGTAGGTGTCGTCGAAGTGGACGTAAGTGCCGACGTTCAGCGAGACATCGTAGTTGTTGATGGGATAGCTGACGTGCCAGTCCCAGCGCGTGAAGCCGTCCCCGAGATCGGTCTTTTTCTGAAAGCGGCCGTTGGAGACTTCGACAAGATTGCTGGGCGCCTCGACACTGATGTCCATGCTGTCGGGCTCGTCGCGCCACTGATCTTTGTTTGGCCACCAGACGCTTGCGCCCTCTTCTTCGCATGCAGTGTTCGCAAGGGGACGTCCCATCGGATCCTTGCGAAAGACAAAGCCGCCGAAGCGGCCCATCTCGACGGGATGGCCAGAGTAGTAGAACTCGATCGTTACGATGTCGCCTTTTTTCTGCTCGGGGAAATCTACATAGACGGTCCGGCCAGCGGCGCGCACGAATTTTAGAGGAGTGGTGGCGCCGTTGGGCTCGTCGAGGAGGACCTTGTCGATGTTGAAGACGGGCACAAGATCAAGCTGAATACGCGTGCCGGGTTCGAGCATCTTGAAGCGGATGGTGTTCTTGCCGCTCAACATCTGATGATCGGGGTCCACGCGAACATCCAGGTGGTAATAAAGGAGGTCGTTGTTTGCACGATACGGACCGTACTCGCCCCGGAGACGATCGGCTTCGCTCACAGTGTTTGTTGGTTGCGCACTCGTACCCTGCGCGCAAATCGACAGAGCGCCGATGAACAACGAGAAAAGCAACGCACTGAGAAGCGCCATGTTCTGGAAGCGAATCGCTCTTATGCTCGATCTCCCTATCCTCATTGCTCTCCTGCTGTGCGTTCTGTGAGACGAGGAGATTGCTGGCCTCTTTTTGGGCCAAAGATGGATCCTTGCCCGTAACGTTCTCCCCCCACAGCCTCCGGTGAGAAGGTGCGGTCGAGTTCTTCGATCTCTTCAGGCGTGAGGCGCAAATTCTGCGCGGCAAGGTTCTCCTCAAGATGAGCGCTGGATCGAGTGCCTACAATGGCGAAGACGTTGGGACCCGCACGCAACACCCATGCGAGTCCAACCTGGCTTGCCGTTGCACCTCGGCGCGCCGCGATTGCACGCACGGTCTCTGCGAGCTCTTCGTTTTTTCTAAGGTTGTCTGCCTGAAACCGTGGGAGCGAGCGGCGGAAATCATCGTCTTGCAACGATAGCGATTTTGGGCCGGCGAACAATCCGCGTCCAAGCGGCGAGAATGCAACGAAGGCTACTCCAAGCTCCCGGCAGAGTGGGATGATGTCGCGCTCTGGATCTCGTGTCCAGAGCGCAAACTCTGACTGAACCGCCGCAACCGGATGCACTCGATGCGCTCGCTGCAACTCGGAGGTTTCCACCTCGGAGAGCCCAAGCAGACGCACCTTGCCTTCTGCGACTGCCTCTGCCATCGCGCCAACACTTTCTTCGACGGGCACAGCTGGATCGACGCGATGAAGCGTACAGAGGTCGAGAACATCGGTACGCAGACGCTTCAGGCTTGCGTCGATTGCGTAACGAAGAGCCTCGGGCCGGCCATTGCGCCCACTGACCTTGCCCTCCATATCGCAGACGAAGCCGATTTTGGTTCCCAGCACAACCGCATCACGTCGCCCCTCCAGCGCGCGACCGAGCCAGCGCTCGTTCTCTCCCGCGCCATAGCTGTCCGCTGTGTCGAGCAGCGTGCAGCCAAGTTCCAACGCGCGATCGAGCGTCCGCAACGATTCCGAGGAATCAGCCCGTCCGTACGCGTGCGAGAAGCTGAAGGTGCCCAGCCCGATGGCTGCGACCTCCGGGCCGAAACAGCCGAGTTTGCGCAGAAGCGGCATCCTCTTCGTCCCCTCGCACACGCACTGGCTATTGACCGGCTTCCTCGTGATCTGCCGGAGACTCCTTCAAGGAGACAACGTTCCAATCCGGCGGCTCGACGCCCAGCAGGTAGTGCACGAAGTAGTCGTCCCGATAGTGTTCTCTGGAGAGACTGGCGACCCCGTGGTTCTGTCCAGGAACGTACATCATGTCGAAGTGCTTGTGAGCTTTCAGCAGCGCGTTGACGACTTGCAGAGAGGAAGCCGGATCCACGTTGTCGTCCAGCTCTCCAATGATGATCAATGCATGTCCCTGCAGCCTGTAGGCGTTGACGACATTCGATGAGGCTTCGTACTGCGGGCCGATGGGATAACCCATCCACTGTTCGTTCCACCACATCTTGTCCATGCGATTGTCATGGCAGCCGCTATTGGTGACTACGACCTTGTAGAACTCGGGGTGGAAGAGCACGGCGCCAAGAGAGTTCTGTCCACCGGCAGACGTACCGAAGATGCCGACACGCGTGATGTCGTACCAGGGATACTTCGCAGCCGCGGCTTTGTGCCAGAGAATGCGATCCGGAAAGCCGGCATCGGCAAGATTCTTGTATGCCACATCGTGGAATGCCTTCGAGCGGTTGCTCGTGCCCATGCCGTCGATGTGCACCACGACGAATCCAAGTTCAGCTAACGCCTGGTCCGGGGCCAGCGCGCTGAAGGTCTTGGGAACGAACGAGCCCTGCGGCCCGGCGTAGATGTTTTCGATGACCGGATACTTCTTATTCGGATCGAAGTTCATGGGCTTGGTGATCGTGCCCCAGATGTCCGTCTTGCCATCACGGCCTTTCGCAACGAAGACCTCGGGAGGACGGAAGCCGGCTGCAAGGAGAGCAGTGGTGTCGCCCTTGTCGAGATCGAGCACAACCTTCTGGTCGTCACTGCGGCGAAGCTGCGCTACCGGAGCAAGGTCCACACGCGACCAGCTGTCGACATAGAACTTGTGGTCCTTCGAGGAGACGATATTGTGCATACCGTCGGCGTCGGTCAGCTTTGTGAGGCCGCTGCCGTCAAAGTTGATCCGGTAGTACTGAGTGAAGTAGGGGTCCTGACCGGGAATCGTGCCTCCCGCTGCAAACCAGATCTGCCGCTTCGCTTCGTCGACCCACACCACATCGCGCACGAGCCAGTCGCCCTTGGTGATCTGGTTCTTCAGCTTGCCGGTCGCACCGTCGTAAAGATAAAGGTGTTCCCAACCATCGCGCTCGGAGGCCCAGATAATCTCCTTGCCGTCGTTCACGTCATAGCGGAACTTGCGACCCGCGGACATCCCCGGCCCGAGATTGCTGTAGTAGAAGAATGTTTTTGTCTCTTCGTCGATGAGCGCGCGCGGTGTGCCGGTGTTGGCATCCACCTCGATGACCTTGTAGGCCTGGTGGCCGCGCTGGTTGTACTCAAAGGTGAAGGCTCGGCCGTCCTTCCACCAGACCGGCGGAGTGATGTCGTAAGGGTGCGGGAAGAGTGTGCGATCGATCTGAGTGGCCTTGCGGGAGTCAACCTCAAAGAGCACGGGATACGCGATGTCCACGGGATCGCCGGGCTTCGTGTAGTGCACCATCATGTGCTTCGGTTGTAGCTGGTCAGCCGGCGAGGACTCGATGTACATGATCTCGCGATCGAACCCAGGAACTGTGTGATACGCGACGAGCTTCTTCGAATCCGGTGACCATGCGATTGTGCGCAACGAGTAATAGTTCTTCTCGGAGCCATCGAAGCTCAGCTGCACCGGCTCACCCTTGCCTACGGGCTTCAGGAAGACATTGAAGTCCTGGATGTATGCCTGCCACTTGCCATCGAACGAGTTACAGGTGTCGGGAGGCGTCTGGGGAAGCTGACTCGGAAACGGAGTGCCTACGCCCATGCGTTGAGGGGCCTGCGGAGCTGGTGGTCTCTGCGTCTGACGATCGTGTGAAACAGCACAGGCGCGTTGCTGTTGACGGCCAAACCGGCCGGTATCGCCTTCCTGCGGCGCCGGAGGCTGCCACGCGAGTCCATCCAGTGGATCTCCGCCAGGGCCTTCGGGGCTGATGTCTTCCGGGTTGAGCTCGTCTGCTTCGGGGTTCGCACCTCGGCGTCCTGCCTCTGGAGCCGGAATCGGTCCGGACTTCGCACAGGTGTAGGCCTGAAGATCGCACTTGTACTTCGATCCTTTCACGCCAAACTCAATCGACTTTTCGTCGTCGACAAACGTCAGCGGAGCTGTCTGCGGCGGCCCGCCGGCACCGCGTCTCGCTGCGGCGCCCGGGCGCCCGAGCCCGGACTGAAAGGGCAAGGTTACTGCCGTATATTTTTCGCCGCTTGCCTTGTTGATGGCGTCTGCGAGTTTGGCGTGATCGAACGCCACCTTCTTCGACGCACCGTCGGCATCCACGAGCATGTACTCTGCCCCGCCCTTTACGGTGTGCGCGTACCAGAAGTGGTGGGAGTCGCCAATCCAGTTCGCCGGGCCGGGCTCATTGATGACGAGATCTTTCGCTTTGTCCTGGAGGTCATGCGCGCGTTGATAGTCGGCGAGTGTTCCCTGCGCATACACAGCGGGAGCCGCAAAGGCGAGCAGAAGGATCAGCGAAAAGCAGCGACGGGTGGTCATCTTGAAAAAGCTCCTTTCAGATAGGCCATGCTCTGAAATTCGGGGCAGTCAGGCCTGCTACCAAATGCAGCAACTTAAAAGCGCGCGTTTTTACCGCTCGAACGCTTAAGGAATTTTGGGACACGAAGAAGTATACGTAAAAGTATTTTCAAAGACTCACGAAATTTCAAAGCTTGTGCAAAACCAGCAACTTACTTCGACGGGCATGCGGCCGCATCGGGCGGAGGCGAACCTCGCTTGCTGGGAAGGTCGGGCTTCGGAGCCAGCGCCTCCCACTCTTCAACTGCCACCGCGGCGTAATGTCCTTCACTGCCTGACGCATCGAAAACTGCCCGCAGGCATTGCGTCTTAATCCTGGGAAAACTCACATCAAGGAAGCTGCGCATAGGCTGCGTGGGATAGGCGCTTACATTGGGCACCGGCTGCCAGGCGCCGTTCTTCAGGTACTCGAGATGCCAGTTGGCGGGCGGCGCCACGCCCTCCGAAGCGCCTGCGGGATGATCGCTCCAGAAGACCATGCGTGCGCCGTTCAGGGTCACGGGCCGCGACCATGCGTACTCGATCCATTGGCGCGCTGGGTTATGACGCGACCAGCTTCCCCACATGTCAGGTGGCAAGGGATTCTCGCGCACGACACCGTCGTTCAAAGATTTGATCCAGTATTGGAGGGGCACCGGCTCGTTGGAGGCGGCGACATGCGCGGCCATAGCCACGTTGCGTGTCGGCTGCAAAGGCGGCTGCGGCTCGTGCGTAGGTTTCACCTTGAGTATGCGCGCCGGCTTCACACTGTCGTCCCATTCCAGCTTGTCGATGGCGACACTGCGGCGGAAGTGGCCGCCGCCCTTTGCGTCTGCCGTGTGGTAGATGAGATACCACTGCCCTTTGAACTCGATGACGCCAGGGTGAGATGTCGTCGACGAGACGGGATCGAGGATGACCCCCTGGTACGTCCACGGTCCGAGCGGCGAGTCGGATGTGCCGTAGGCGATGCAGGCGTGGTAGATCGCCGGCGTGCAGGGCGAGTTCGGCCCAGCCTGGTTGTCGGCATAGACCATGTAGTAGGTGTCGCCGCGGCGCATGAGCCACGAGGCCTCGAAGAAGCCGGTGAGCGAATGAACCGCTACAACAGGACCTTTGGGCGTGACCATGTCCTTCTCCAGTTCCACGCCACGGAGCTGGCCGAAGGTTCCCCAGTAAAGGTAGACGCGGCCGTCGTTATCGACCATCGCCGTGGGATCGATGTTCTGAATGTTGTTCGGCTCGGGGAGAGACTGCGAGACAATTGGGCCTGAGGGGTGCGCGTCTTTCCACGGACCAAGTGGGCTATCTGAGACTGCGACGCCGATGACGAACGGGTCGCGATGCTCACGCTTGCCTTCCTGCACCGGAGCATAGAGATAGAACTTGTGGTCGGGGCCTTCAACGATCTGCCCGGCGTAGGCGTGGCCGGGCTTGGACCAGGCGAACACGGTCTCAGGTCGCAGGATTCCCGGATAGTGCTGCCAGATGTGCGACGCGACATCCTTCGTGGCAAAGATCTGCCACTCATTCATGATGAAGTCGTTGCGGTTAGGCGGAGCCTCATCACGGCCAGCCAGAATGTAGAGCGTGTCGCCGACAACGATCGGCGCGGGGTCTGCCGAATAGTAAGAGCCGTCAGAGAGGATAGGGTTACCGCGACTGTGGATAGTCTGTGGCGTCGGGACGGATGCGGTTTGCGCAGACCCGCACGCCACAGAGAAGACAGCGAGCAGCGACGCGGCGATCAGGCCGGCGCGGTTCTGCTGACGTCTCTGAAGCGTCAAGGTCTCATCCTTTCGTGGAGACGGCCCGGGGCTAATGAGCGGTGAACTTCACCAGCACGACGCCGTGAGTCGGCACAGTCGCGGTGAAGCTGTCGCCGCTCATCGTGGCGGCTTCATGCTTCCACAGGTCGCGCAATTCCAGCTTCTTCTTGGCAAAGCTCGCGGGCAGGCTGGCTCGCGGGAACGACATCTCCGCGGGCGATGATGTGCGATTGAAGAGACCAACCACGACCGAGCCGTCCGAGAGCGGACGCATCAGCACCTCGAGTCCGTTATTGCTTGCCACGGAAACTACGGGCTTGTAGTCGCGGTCCTGATCGATGGCAATGACGTCGCGATTCATGAGGATGCTCTTCGTCTCATCGGTCATCGAGCGGAGATCGTTGCCGGCAATCAGCGGTGCAGCGAGTAGCGACCACAGGCTCATGTGCGTGCGATACTCATCGGCCGTCATGCCACCGTTGCCGATCTCCAGCATGTCCGGGTCATTCCAGTGTCCGGGCTTGGCGTAGGAGGCAATCTTGATCTGGCTGAACCCGATGCGGTCCATCGACTCCCAGCGATCGCTGATGTCTCCCGTTGTGCGCCACAAGTTACCGGTCGTCTTTTCACCCCAACCGCCCCAGGGTTGAGCACGACCGTACTCGCAAAGGCTGTAGATGATTGGCCGATGCGTGGCTTCGAGCGCCTCACCCATCTCCTGGTAGATCGCCTGCAGGGTCGGCGCGTCATCCTTGTAAATTTCGAGCGCGCTGCAAAGGTCGTACTTCAGATAATCGATGCCCCATGCGGCATAGGTCTTTGCGTCCTGCACCACGTGGTCGTAGCTGCCTTCGTATCCCGCACAGGTCTTTGGTCCCGGCGAGGAGTAAATACCGATCTTCAACCCTTTGGAATGGACGTAGTCGGCCAGCGCTTTCATGTCCGGAAACTTCTTGTTCGAGGTGATGTTTCCGTTGGCGTCGCGGCCGAGCTCCCACGTGTCGTCGATATTGATGTAGACATAGCCGGCATCGCGCATGCCGCTCGAGACCATGGCATCCGCCATGCCGCGCACCGCAGCGTCATCCACACGGCCGGCAAATTTATTCCAGCTGTTCCATCCCATCGGCGGCGTCTTCGCGAGCCCGTTGTCCGGCAGGTCTTTCAACGCCGGCAGTGGCAGCGCTGCGGGTGGCTCCGTCGCTTCCTTTGTCACCTTCTCGCCAACCGAGTGAATCTCACCCATACGGCCGCGCGTTGTGAGCATGAGTTTGCCGCCGTCGAGCGTGCCATCGTATGTAATCGCGGGCATCTGCCGGCGTGGCGGCTGGCCTGGCGGCGGTGGAGGAGGAGTTGGCGGCACCGTGACGAAGTGCAGGGTGCCATCCTTGAACGTGCCATTGATCGGAATGCCATTGGGCCGGCGGATGAGCTCACCGCTGATCGTCTCCCCGTTCTGCTCGATATGGAAGAACGTCTGGCGGAAGGTTCCGTCTCCATTCTGGTTGGGCGTGCGAACTTCCCAATAGCCGTTGAGATCCTGGGCATGAACAGCAGAACCCAAACCGCAGATCGAAACCGCGAAAGCGGCGATCAGCATGACGCGAGATGACAGAAGACGATTCACACGAACTCCAGTGCCGATCCGGAGTGCTGACCGGCGTGATTAGGACTGAGCGACAAACGCGCCGCTGGAAATTACTCCATGGACGAGGTCATCGAAACACGAATCAGAATACGTTTTTGTATATATCAGCTGAGACATCTTTGGGAAGCCCGATTTGCACCCATGTTTGTTAACGTGTTCTCTACCAACTCCCGCGCTCACCAAAGATGTCGATGACATGTCCGAGACGCTCTGCGCCCTTCAGCCAGTTCTGTTTCAGGGCAGCATCCACGGCATCAGCATCTGCAGCCTCCACAGAGCGGATGATCTCCTTATGCTCTTCCACAGAGATGTGGAGGTCCTTGATGATCGAACTCGCATACAAACGCCAGTAACGCTCGGTCTGCGGTTCGACACCCCCGTGCAGCGTCGTGAGACGCGGGCCGGCCCCGTACTTGACGATGAGCCGGTGAAAGTCGCGATCGATCTCGAAGATCTCACCGGGGTGGCAGCTTTGTCCGCTGGCGATCGCGTCCAGCCGGTCATTCAGTGACCGCAACTGAGTCCCGATCTGCTTGCGCTGCGGCTGCGGAAGATTCGCCACGCCGCGGCCCGCAATCGCCTCCAAACTGCCGATGATCATGTACAACTCGTTGGCGTCCTCTTTGGTCAGAGGAGCGACGATCATCCGCGATTTGCTGACGTTGCGGTGCTCGAGCACGTACCCTTCGCGCTGCAGCCACTGAATGGCTCCGCGGACAGGCGTGCGACTCATATTCAACCGCTCGGCTAGATCTGCTTCCAATATCCAGGTTCCGGGCGAGAGGCGGCCGTGGACAATCAGCTCCCGAATCTCTCGGAAGGCAGTGATAAGGCTCGTCCCGTGCTCAGGCTTCGCTCGGGAACTCTTGGCTGACGTGGTTTTTTTCCTGGTTATCATGGCGCAAACATGGATTATCGCACGAGCGGAACGCAAAACTGTATACAAGAAAAAGGAAGGTTCATGTACTGGTTAGTCACTGTACATCAGTACATATTCCGATAGGTTATTCAGGAAGATACGATTACGGGCGCCTGACCCTCCTGCGGCTTGCCGCTGCGGCGGCGCAGAAACCAGTAGACGGGCACACCGCTGAGTACGATAAACAACCCCGGCCAGGTCGTCGACGCCCGATAGCAGAAGAGCACCACCAGCACGATTGCAGCCCCCACGACATAAAGCGCCGGCAACCACGGATACCCCCAGCAGCGATAAGGCCGCACGGCATTCGGCCGCGTGCGGCGCAGGCGGAAGATCGCCGAGACCGTCAGAATGTAGAAAATCAGAGCGGCCGAGATCACGTAGTCCAGCAGATTGCTGTACAGATTGCCGTAGGCTCCGGTTGCTGCATCGCGAGTGCGCGGCAGGACCAGGAGGAGCGCCCAGGCGCATTGCATCATGAGCGCAGACGAAGGCACGCCCTGCTTGTTGAGCCTGCCGGCCCGGCGGAAGAAGAGACCGTCCTGCGCCATCGCGTAGCAGGCGCGTCCCCCTGCAAGAGTGATGCCGTTCACCGTCCCGAACGTGGAGACCATGATGAGCAGCGCCATTGCCAGTTCACCGAGCCCCGGAAGCACCTGGTTGACCACCAGCGTCGCCACGCGGTCCGAAGGAGCAGTCTGAATCGCATGAACCGGAAGCACCGCAAGGTAGCAAAGATTGCAGAGCAAATAGAGGACGATCACCAGCGACGTGCCGAGGGCCAACGCCAGCGGAAGGTTGCGTTCCGGACGCCGCACCTCACCCGCAACGAACGTGACATCGTGCCAGCTGTCGGCGGAAAAGAGCGAGCCGGTCTGCGACACGCAGACAGCGACCAGCATGCCGAACCACGTCAGGACGTCCGTGTGGCCGATCTGCGTCAAAGCATGCGGAGTCCAGGCACCGGTGAAGTTTGCATGGAAGACAGCCGGCGAGCGGAAAAATGCATACGCGCCCAACCCAAGCAGCAGGACCATCCCCAGCAGTTTGGCCACCGTGAAGACATTTTGTATGAGCTTTCCCCAGTGCACGCCGTAGCAATTGACGACCGCAATGAGCAGGATGATGACCAGCGCCAGCGCTTGTGCTGTCGAGAGCGAAATCGCATAGCCCGGCACAATGTTGATCGGCGCAACCAGGTAATTCGATTCGCTGATGCGCGGAATAACGACGCCCGTAAACCGCGCAAAGGCAATCGCTACGGCGGCGATAGTTCCCGTCTGGATCACCGTGAGTAGCGTCCATCCGTAAAGAAAGCCCAGCAACGGCGAGTAGGCTTCGCGCAGATAGACGTACATGCCGCCGGCCTGCGGCATCATCGCCGCCAGCTCTCCGTAGCAAAGCGCGCCGGCAACCGTGAGCAGGCCCGTGATAATCCACGTGACTAAAAGCCAGCCTGCGGACCCAACCTGCCGCGAGATCTCAGCGCTGACAATAAAGATGCCCGAGCCCACCATGATGCCCGAGACAATCATCACGGAATCAAACAGGCCCAGCGCCTTGCGGAACTCTCCCGATTGTTCGTATCCCGCCTTCTCTATTACATGAACGTCTGCGCTCAAGTCGGTTGCCTCCCGGCCGATTGTTCTTACGCGAGCTTTGCTACCACTTCGAAGCGACGAGCGCCGCCTGGCGCAATTACTGCTGCGTCGCCATGGGTTCCACCCAGCCTACCTGCTTTGCCGTTCACCGTAACACTGGTTACCCTCTTGCCCTTAGGAGCCCGGAAGGTGACGTACAGCTCCTTCGGCAGCTTGCCCGTTGCTGGTAACCCTACCGTTGCGACAAGCTCATCCCCACGAGTCTCCAGCTTGTAGCTCACATGACCGTAGCGGGTCGGCGCGTTTTCAATTGCAATCGGCTTCCCCGTCGCCACCCAGTCGCGCGGAATAGCTCGCCCAAAGTGAAGCCGATCCTTATCGTTATCCTCGAACACCAGCATCCAGCGCACGAGCAGCGGAATCGTCTGCTGCGCGGGAATGCAGAAAATCGCACCGCCTCCCGTGATGCCTGACACCTCGCCTGCAGTCCAGCTACCGCGCGTGTGATCGTGATAACGGTGCGCGTACATGAAGAGGATGTACTCCTCGATGCGGTCCAGCCTCAGCAGCATCTGCGCATAGCCATAAGAGATGAAGCCGAGAATCGCGCGGCCGTTAGGATTCGCGCGCCCTACATTCGCCACGACACCAATCGTCGTTGCACCGTACGCGCGCATCGTATCGATCACCGCATTGGCTGTAGCGTCGGGCAGCACATTGGCATGCACGAGTTCGGTGTAGCAGCGATGCGACCACTGCTGCTCGCTGGGCCGCTCCTTCCCCATCGCCTCGCGGAACGTGTACTGCGAGCCCGGCAGCAGCGGCACATAAGGTGGCTTCATCTCTTTGCGGGTGTTGGCGTCGATGCTCTTGAGCAAGGTGTTCTGCAAACGATCCGCGCGGTGTTCCCAGTCGGCTGCCTTCGTCGCGCC
>Ga0134125_10005944_pt1 | contig 13843 bp, 21 predicted proteins | sample KB31751_FD_96464 | JGI IMG/M metagenome (GOLD analysis project Ga0134125, IMG submission 96464) | Terrestrial soil microbial communities with excess Nitrogen fertilizer from Kellogg Biological Station, Michigan, USA - KB3-175-1 | ecosystem: Environmental > Terrestrial > Soil > Unclassified ... | reverse complement strand
TTGACATAGTTTTTGTTTTTATTAAAACAAAATTATTCTCCATACACAATAATCTAAATGACCTACGTCATTTATGGTAGATGATAAATGTCAGTTTTTCAAATCATTAAAATAAAAAAACCGGAATTAATCCGGCTTTAAATTAGTTGCTACGTTTTTTACATCCATTCTGATAAAAACAGATTAAACTCTTTACGCAAATTGTTAAAATTTGTTTCAAAACCCTCTATGTCTTCTCTCTCTTTTGCATGGTCCTCAATTTTTCTATGATCAACGGCTGTTTCGTTTTTCATGATGTTATTTTGCAAAAGTTTTTCATCTTGTTTAATATGATGCTTAATAGCATCTACATTATTTTTTTGAATTAAAAACTGATTTTGAAAATGTTCTATTTTAATTTTCACTTCTTTAGCAGTGTTTTTTTGAGCTATTTCATCAATGCGCGTTTGCATTACTGAAATCTCGTCCACATAAAAAGATAATTTGTTGAGCCATTCTGTATGCTCATAATGCTGACTGTAAATGGTTGTTTTCATATTATTTGTTTTTTACAAAAGTGCAACCGACAGCTGTTTATTTCACTGACAAGTATCATAAACTCACTTGACTTTTGTCATACTTTAAAGGGCTCATTCACAACACCTTTGTAAAAAAGAAATCGCATGGAAACTAAAAAAGAAACCATCCTGCAAACCAGAAGAACACTCCATTTAGTACGAGACATGGAAAATGAAAAACTTTATCATTTAACAAATAATACTTTTCAAGAGTTGTACCATTTAAGTGCCGAGCACATTAATAATGTAACTATTATAACTGAGTTAAAAGAGAAGTTTAACGAAGTACACACTAGGCTCTTATCTCTTATAAAAAAGGAAACCAATTTCATTCTTCCTTACATCGATAAAGTTTTAGATAAAGTAAGTACAAAGGCCACCGACACTTTTCTTGTTTACAGCAATTTAACAATTCCGCTAAAAATGCACATTATTGAGCAAAGCAAAATTATGGATAAACTGGAAGAGTTAAAAGCAATTTGCTTTTCTTCTACAGCCGACAATTACTGTGGCAAGGTTTTACTATCTTTAATCGAAATATGTCAACTTTTCGAAAGACATATTTTTCTTGAGCAACGTATACTAATTCCTGCAGTTATACAGCTTGTAGAAATAGAGTCCACTACTAAACAAAAAAATTTACAAACCCATGTCAGCGTATAAATTAGAAATTGCCGAATGCCTTATCCGAATGTTTGTTGGAATTCTTTTCCTCTTTCAGGGGTATGATAAAATTTTTAAAATTAAAATCAGCGGAGTAGTTGATACATTTTTGGAAGAAGCTGAACACATTCACATCCACAAGCCTTTGGTAACACTGTTTACTTACTGCACCAGTTTTATTGAACTCATATGCGGTGCGCTTTTAATAATAGGACTGTTTACAAACTATGCTTTATTAGCACTAGGCTTTGACCTAGTATTGGTTTGTTTTGCTTTTTCAATTATCCGTCCTATGTGGGATATGCAGTATGTGTTTCCGCGTTTGCTATTAATAACCTTTCTACTTTTTTTACCGAACGAGTATAATAAAATCGCACTTGATTATCTATTAAACATTAAATAAATAAAACATGCAAACAATTGTAGCAGGAACAGACTTTACCAAATCATCACTAAATGCTTGCACCTATGCAGCCATGCTGGCCAATAAGTATAAATGCAAACTAGTATTATTTAACTTATTAGATGTATCGTGGATACATGCTAATAGTGGCCTTTTTTTACTTGAAACATACAGAGAAAGAAGGAAAAATGAGCACAGAGCAAAAAAACAGCTCGAAGATTTAAAAACAGCATTTCCAAAAATTGAAATAACAACTTTTGTAAATTCCGGTTCATTTAAAAAAGAAATTAAAAAATTTACCGAAAATCATCATGTAAAACTAATTGTGATGGGTTTAGCAGAAAAAAACCGTTTTTACAAATCGTTATATGGCAGTCATGGAGTTGATATTGCAGGTAAGTTAGACGCTCCGGTTATCATTGTACCCGAGCAGTTTAAAAAACACACACTTAAACACACCGTTTTAGCGGTTGACAATAGCGAAAAACTCCACCTATCTTCTTTAAAAGAGTTTGAATCTTTTATTAAAACAACAAAGCCAAAAGTTAGTGTACTGCATTGCAGAACTAAAGATGAAATATTTGAGCCTGTAAAAAAAGTAATTAAGCTTAATAATGTAAACCATAAAATTGAGGAGTTTGCAGCCAAAAATTTAGATAAAGGTCTCAAAAAATTCAGTGATGAAAATAATGTTGATTTAATTGCCATTATTAGCAAAAAACACTCTATGTTTTATAACCTCTTTGCCGAATCAAATACACGTCAAATTGCCTTCGACGCAAAAGTTCCTGTAATGGCCATTCACGAATAATTTTAACGCAACATCTATGATAAACTTAAACACAACTAAAATTTTAATTCCGGTAGATTTTTCGCCAACAAGCATGCGTGCAGTAAGTCACGGGGCATTTTTGGCAAAGCTTACCAAAGGAGAACTTGTTTTACTAAATGTTCAAAAAAACGCCGAGCTATTAGATGTAATAATTCCCGCACTTAAACTCAAAGATATTTCAGTAATTACAAATTATATAACTGCTAAACTTAAAACACTGGCTGAAAGTATAAGTAAAGAGTATAATATAGTTGTTAAACCTGTTGTTTCAATGGGTAACATAACTTCTGAAATTGTAAAAACAGCCGATAAGTTAAAAGTAGGTACAATTGTTATGGGCACTCAGGGTGGCGACTCAAGCAACGATTTGTTTTTAGGTAGTAATTCGTATCGCTTGCTCACAAAATCGCCCGTTCCGGTTATGACCGTACGAACCATCTCTCCTAAAGTTGGATATAAAAATATTGTTTTGCCGATAGATTTATCAGAACATTCCAGGCAAAAAGTAAATTTGGCCATACAGTTGGCAACTAAGTTTGGCGCACACTTGCATCTACTTGGTTTATTATCCAAAAATGATACAGATCATAAATTTAAACTTGATGTTATTTTACCTCAAATAGAAAAATTAGCCGCGGCAAAAAAAATTGTGTGCACTAGTGATATAAAAGCAACTCCAAATAAAGCTAAGACCACATTAACTTACGCAAAAAATAAAAAGGCCGACTTAATCATTACTATGTCCGACCAAAGCGCTGAATTTTCTCGTTTCATTTTGGGGTCTTACGCGCATCAATTAATAAATGATTCATTAATTCCGGTACTTTCAATTCCACCCGAAATACATAATGAGAATATAGCAACAGCTGGTATAGGCGGTTTGTGGTAAACAAATAAAATTAAACGTAAAATTATGACATTAAAAGTAGACGATAATAAAAGCATTTCAACCATACAGCAAGAGTTTAATGCTATGTTCCCCTATTTAAAGCTCGAGTTTTTCAAGCACCCTCACAGCATACATCAGGGTAATCCTAAAAAAGACATGCTCAATTCAAGCCTTACTTTAAAGCAATTTAGTAAAAAACACATTGATGGTGCACTTGAAATAAAAGACAGCATGAAAGTTTCTGATTTAGAAAGTTCATTTCAAATGTTATTTAAATTATCGGTGCAAGTGTTCAGGAAATCAGCCGGCACTTGGATTGAAACCAGTGTTACAGATGACTGGACATTAAAGCAGCAAAATGATGAGGGCAAAGATTTGAGTGATTTTATGAAAAGCACTTAATTATAAAAATTAAATTACATTTTCTATTTTTAACTTAGTTGAGTTACATCGGTAAGCAACAACTATTTTATTTCGTTAACTTTTAAAATTACCTATTTAGAGTGAAAAGCCGAATGACGATGCTTATGCCCATAATGGTTAGGATGATGGTGCAGATGTTTTGTAATATGTGAAGTTGATTTTTGTTCTGAATCATTTTTATTATCGTCACGTAGTTTAAGTATAAATAGTACAACAAAAGCTATTATAAAAAAAACTCCACCAAATAAAAGGGTCATACTAAAGCTTAAATCGTTGGTTTCTGCTACTTTCATTTGTTGGCCAAACATGTTTTGACAACAAATAAGTTCAATAATGGCGGTAGTGCTAATTATTTTTTTACATAATGTTAGTGTTTTCATTATTTTATATTTTAATTAATTATTACAGCATAATTAGTGGCATTTTCATGCCTCGTTAGAAAAATCTGAGTGGGGGAAAAGAATTGTTTTCATTTAATATGAGTTAACTTTATTATATCAATTATAAAAGAGCCCGTGCTAAGAACACGGGCTATGATATATGATAGAAGTTGTTTGTTATTTACAGATATAAATTTTTGTGCCAGAAAATTGAGAAGAAGATTGAATTAAGTTTTATATCTATAAATAGAGAGGTTTCTCTTTTAAAATTTTAAACAACTATTGTTGCAAGGGTCTCTTTAATATTTTACCAAGCGAAAACGGGTTGAATAAAATCCAACCCGTTTTTGTCTATTAATAATTTATTTGTTACCAAATCCAGGTTATGGTAGCGCTCCAATTTCCAATGATTATAGTATATGTTTCATCGCAAGCGCCTGTGCCGAAATTAATGCTTCGTGTTGCTTTACCAGAAGGAGTAAAATCAATTTGACCAGCTACAAATGGGTGAAAATGGTGGTGAATTATGGAAGGAGAACAATTAAAATTTCTAACTAACATTGTACTAATATTTGCAGTATAACTAACACCATCAGCTGAAGTACCATTTGCACTACCAGTTATTCCTATAACAGCAGCAGACCAATTAATAGCTGTATTATAGCCCGCAAAAGAGGCTTGCACAGAAGCTCCATTGTAAGTAATAGCGTTGGTGTTTAATAAAATATTATCTCTGGTAGCAGACCATTGAATGGTGCCACCATTATGTGCTTTTGTAATGGTTAAATTAGTAGTAATATGCCAAGTTAAATTACCATTGGTAAACCTTCCTTTATTTGCAATTGTTTTATTGATTTGTATTTTGTTGCTATCAACATAATAATCATTATTAGGTGTAGTAACAGTAATTACAATACCTGAGTCTCGGTAATGAGTAGCGGTACTCAAAGATGCTGAATAATCATACATAATTGTTCCGTTACGTAAATGCCCATCTAAACCAACATAACTAGAGAAGGTTATAGTTAAGGTTCTATTTACCGGATTTGGATTAATAGTTACACTGCCCGACATAGGGCTTAGCAAACCACCGCCATTTACTGTTTTGTAGTTTGAGTTAATATTACCATTATCCATTCCCTCTGCTCCCATTTGGTCTACATCATTAGACGTGTTTTCGGCATCTTGATGATCTTTTGCTGAATTAGTGTTAGTATCAGTTGTACTAGAACTTGTGCCTGATGATGATGTTGAATCTTTTTTGCAAGATGAAACTGTTGAGCCGGTTACCAACATGATAATTGCTATTGCTATTGTTGTTACATTTTTTTTCATGATTTTTGTTTTTAAAGTTTGTTTTAAATCATTATTCAATTAACAAGCCAGCAGAATATTTGTTTAGTTATATTAAAATCAAACACTTACTGCTATTTATACAAATTAAGAAACCAGAAATGAGTACTTTTATCTACAAACAGCTTATTTACTAAATAAAGGTTTTCTTTATTTTAGCTTTGATGAAATTGAAAGCTTCGCTTTCATTTATTTTAAGAGATAAAGTAAGTTCATTAGGATTTACATATATATTAATTGATAGAAGCTCGCTTAAATTTACTGCATTTAATAAATGAATGCCTCCGGGCCAGTTGTCCCTAAACAAACAGAAAGGCTCCCACTTAGTTTTGCCGGAGCAGAAGCCACAAAGGCTCCTGTTTCTTCATGCATTGCATTACATTAATTAATTTTATCTCCTTGTAGCTTCAATTAATTCATTACGCATTGCTAGGATACCAAAAATATATTTTTATACCTTATTGAGAAATAATTTCGAGTATAGCCTTGCAAACATTCATAATATGGATTTGTTTGGCTCGTTAATTCGGGTAGGATCTGTTTTACTTGGTTCAACAATTCTTGTTGGGTCGTTTTTTTCGGGCTCGTTTGGTTTTTTCTTTGTTGGATCAGGGTTTTTATCTGGTTTTGCCGGAATATGCTTTTCCGGATTATTTGGTGGGTCATTCCCTAATTCTTTTTCAAAATAGTTTTTCATTTTTTAGTTTTTTAAATATTATACAATTTGGATTACATTTTATTACAAGATTTTTGGCAATTTTGAGCATGATCGAGATGTTTATGCAACGCAGGCAGCGTTTCGGATGCCCAAGCTTTAATGTCAGCATCATTACCATCTTTAGATTCTTTTTCAAACTTAGCAATAGCATTTTTATGCCAATCAACCATCATATTGCAATATTTTTTATCAAAATCTGCTCCAGCCCTATCTATTAATTGCTGGTAAGCTTCTTCTCCTTTTGTTGATATTACGGCTGGTATTGTAACCGATTTTTTATCCGCTAAAACTCTTAAATCATTTAAACATTTCGTATGCTCTTCCACCATCATTTTTGCTAATTCTCTGGTATCGACAGACATAGCATTTTCTTTAGCAAACTTGCCGAACCTGATTTCTTCCAAATTAATTTCAGCCGCATCAACTAAAAATTGTGCATCTTTTTCTTTATCTGTATTTTCAAATTTTACATCATTGTTTTTTTCAGCCATATCTTTCGAGTCTTCAGTTTTTGGATTACCGCTACATGAAGAGAGACTCACCACGATTAATAAAACTAATGCAGTATATATAATTATTGAATTAATTGCATTACGCTTAAAATTTATAAGGCTTTCCATTTGTTTCATTTTTTTATTATTTGGTTAAAGTGTTTTAAATCGCTAGAAGATAAAATTGTACCAACCCCTAGCTTTACAATTAAATTATAGTTAATTATTGTTATGTAAAAAAATCTACGATATGAGATATATTTTCTACACTGGCATATGTTTTTAGTACGAGGTTAAAATTGTATTAAAAAAAAAGTATTAATATGAAAAAAATCACTACTCTATTACTTGTTATTTTACAGATGAATTGTTTTTCTCAGAAGGAAGCAACACAAAAGAAAAAAACAAATATTATTGATAGTTTAGCTAAGGCTATTACAGAGCCTGAACCAAAAATTAACAAAAAAAAAGAAATTTCTTTATTGAAAGATACTACTGAAATCAATTTCCTGAAAGATTCTATCCGTTTAGTAACCCCAAAACTAATTACTACCGGAGCCAGAATAGACTCGCGCGCAAGTAGTTTTCAGGGCACCGAAGTTAACATATATGGTTATTATATTGGCGTTACAGTAAAAGGGAAGCTTGACTTAGGTTTGGCTTATTACCGAATTAATACGATACTGCCTGCCGAAAAAAAAATAAATGGTGTAAATACAGGAACCTCTTTAGTGGTTAATTGTGGCAGTATCAATTCTGAGCTTACATATTACAACCGTCGTTTTTTATCTCTGGGCTTCCCTCTTGAGTTCGCCTTTGGCCAGTATAACTTAACAAATACTAATACAGATAATAACACGCTTATTAGTCAGCAAATAAAATTTTTGGCCTTCGCAAATTTTGGGCTTTCTATAACATTTAAACCTTTTAAGTTTGTTGGATTAAAGTTAATGGGCGGCTACCGAAAATCTATCTATCCTGAAGAAAAAACATTCGAATTTAATGGTGTTTATTCTTCGTTAGGTTTGTTTGTCAGTTTTGCTGATTTTATAGGTAACATCAAGATGTATAAGCTTTTAAAACGTTATCATAAAGTTACCAATCCTCTTTCGACATACGTAGATTTATTTACAGATTAAAAATATATAATCTCAATTTGAGTAAAAAATCCACCATTTAAATTATTGCATCCTCTTAATTCAATAAAAATAATTTCAGAATACAATGGCACACAACTTGGTTTACTAGTTAAAGTTATATGCATTAATTATAAAAAATGAAAAAGACGTTTTTAATAGCAATAATATATAGCATTGGATTTGTTGTAAATGCACAAACAAAATTTTTGCCTGCCAAAATAGTATGCAACATTATTTTGATACAACTAACATAAAAACCAGCACGCATTCCGAAACTCCAAGTACAAAAACCGCTACTCAAAAAAATAAAACCCGTTTTATTAAAAAGATACTTTCTAGCTATCAGGGCCTCGATTTAAGAAATGCCTAGGCGATATTAAGTCCAAAGCAATAATTCATTAAAACAATAGAAGTAGATAGTTAGGCTTTCAATTTTTTTTTTCATTTATCTGCTTTTAGTCCCCCAATTCATGTTATAAAATTTATCATTTAATGATTGGCATAATATTATTATAGGTGAATGATAAAAAACAATTATGAAAACAATATACCCAACAAAATTAATAGTATTAGGCATATGCTCAATAATGCTATTTTCATGTGTTTCGAAAAAAAAATACAAACAATTAGTAAAAGACTATAAAAGTTTAGATTCAACTTATGCTAATTTAAATAGAAAGTATAACAGCTTATTTGAAAAAAATTCAGAGGATAAACAATTAAGTCAAGCAGAATTGCAAAAATTATACGACCAATTAAAAATTAAAGTAGCTGATTTAGAAGCTAGTAATAAAAGAGTACAGGATCTTCAGGCTGGTATATTAAAGCAGAAAAAAGCACAGCAAGATCTTTTAGAAAAAGTTAAAAATGCGCTTATAGGCTTTAATGCTAATGAATTAACTGCAGAAATTAGAAATGATGGCAAAGTATATGTTTCTCTTTCTGAAAAACTTCTTTTCAAATCAGGAAGTTATAAAGTAGATCCTAAAGGAAAAGAAGCCCTAAAAAAATTAGCAGACGTATTACTTAACCAACCTAATATAGATATAACTATTGAAGGGCATACAGATAGCATCCCGTTAAAAAAAGGCGAGTTTCTAAAAGATAATCTAGATTTAAGTGTAATGCGTGCCACTTCAATTGAACGTATACTTTCTAACGATTATGGAGTAGGAGCTAAACAAATGTATGCATCTGGCAGAGGGGAAAATTTTCCTGTGGCACCAAATAGAACCGAAGACGGCCGCGCAATCAATCGAAGAACTGAAATTATTTTATCTCCAAAAATATCTGAGCTATTTAAAATAATTGAACAAAACTAAAAATGTTGTTTGTATTTAAAACATACAAAACTATACTTCACTTATTTAATGGTAAATCAAATACATATAATGATAGCCTTATCCATTTAGAAGATAATAATAATGTTAATTATTGGCTAGAAAGATTAGGCGTTAATAAAGAGAAATTAAATGATGCTATTTTATATACTGGTAGCATAAACATTGGAGATATAAAAGCATATCTCAAAAAACAAATCTAATGTTAATACAACCCCGCCAGCTTATTAAAGATAGGTGGGGTTTTTATATTTAGGATTTTTCCAAAGCACCTTTTTCTCCAAATATAATAGAAAAAGTAAAAAATAATTTTTGCTGTAGAAATATTGACACAAATACCCATAAAAATTTATTTTGAACAGTTATAACCCCACATTTCCCTATTTTATTAAGGTATATGATTTGATATTATTAGATAAACAACAACGAATCACAATTAATAAATCAATTAAAATTTTAAAAAATGAAAGAAAATCAAAAAGACTCATTGACTACAGGTAGTCAAAGTCAACAGGCACAAAATGGTCAATCTACTCAGTATAATCAAACAAAAGTAGGAAGTCCATCTCCAAAACAAGGCACAAGAGATGAAGAAGACGAAGAAGAAGAGCAACCACAAGCTGCTGGAAAGCAATACGATAGCAAAGAACAACGCGATGGTAAAACTTCATCTCAAGGAGCACAGCCTCGTAGAGACGAAGAGCAACGCAAAACTCAAAGTCAATCTACTGAGCAAAACAGAACGCAAAGCGGCGGTCAACAACAAGGTGCTGAGCAAAAAAAACGCTAAGCATAAATAATATTGTAAGGGGGTGAAGAAGCACGCTCCCTTACTTTATTAAAAGCAAATAAAAAAATATATGGGAAATTTACTTTATGGTATAGCGGTAATTTTAATAATAATTTGGGCAGTAGGATTTTTTGCATACAGTGCAGGTTCTATCATTCACTTATTACTTGTTATTGCAATTATCTCAATTCTTTTTAGAATTATTCAAGGAAACAGTTCAACAAAATAAAAACAATTAAAAAAAATAAATTATGAGTTCAGGTAAATTAGTATTAGGTGCATTAGCAGGCTTAGCCGCAGGTGCAGTATTAGGGATTTTGTTTGCACCAGATAAAGGTTCAAAAACAAGAGCAAAACTTATGAGTAAAGGCGAAGAGTATGCAGACTCATTAAAAGAGAAATATGATGAATTAGTGGATACTATTACATCAAAAGCAGAAGAAGTTGAAAAAATGGCCGAAAAAGGCAAAGCTAAGTACGACGAAGTAAAAAAAGATGTAAAACACGCTACTGCTTAATCATTTTGAAAACTTAAAATATAAAACCATGAATAACAATGTAACAACATCAATAGAGAAATTAATTGAACGAGCTGAGGATTACGGAAAAACAACAGTAGAATTATTTAAATTTAAAATAATAGATAAAGCTTCAGAAGTTGTTTCTTCACTAGTATCGAAGTTGATTCTTTTTGTAGTTGTTGCATTGTTTGCTTTCATCATAAATATTGGTCTTTCATTATGGATAGGCGAAATATTAGGAAAACCTTATTATGGTTTTTTTGTAATGGCAGCTTTCTACTTATTTGTGGCAGTAATAGTTTATGCCGGTAGAGAAAAATGGATAAAAAATCCAACAAAAAACTCAATTATTGCTCAAATGCTTAAAACTAAATAATATGAAAACTGAAATAGAATTATTGGATGAAAAAATTATTTCATTAGAAAACAGGAGAGCACATGAATTAAAACTATTGAAAGAGCATTTTTATATAATACATGAGGAATTAAAGCCTATTAATCTAGTTAAAAACACTTTAAAGGAAATGTTTTCTTCGCCTGAACTAAAAAATAACGCAATAGGCAATGCTATGGGGTTAGCTACAGGTTATTTGTCGAAAAAAATTATAGTAGGCTCCTCTCATAATCCAATAAAAAATATTTTAGGTGCTGTTCTACAATTCGCTGTGGCAAACACAGTATCTAAACACTCTAATACAATTAAAGCAGTGGGCGAAATTTTAATTGGGCGTTTATCAAAGCGTATAAAACAGTCTGTCGCGAATGAAGCAGATAGCGAGCCACTTTTTCTGTAAAAGATAAATTTGCCTATTTAGGGCTAAACCACAAATGGCAATCTAGAAAATATATTATAACATATTTGGATTTAGTGGTAAGATTGTTTTGAAAAAAATAAAAAAAATATTACTTATATCAATTACCAGCCTAATTCTTTTTGTGGGAGTTATAATTTTATTTATCTCGCCTATTATTAAATATTTAATTGAAAAATACGATGTTAAGTATACCAGCAGGGAAATTACAATGGATTGGGCCTATGTAAACCCTTTTACCGGGTACGTTCATTTAAACAATCTCAAAATATACGAGTTTAAAAGTGATAGCGTCTTTATCTCGGCAAATGGTTTAAGTGCCAATTTCTCCATGCTTAAGCTTTTATCTAAAAACTATGAAATAAGTACAGTTACATTAGATCATCCCTGGGGCATTATAATTCAGAATAATAAAAAGTTAAATTTTAATGATTTAATCGAAAAATTTTCTACAAAGGATTCTTCCAAGGTTTCAAACAAAGCCCCCGTACAATTAAGTATTTTAGATATAAAAATAATAGATGGAGAGTTTCATTATAACGAACAACAAATTCCTATTAATTACTTTATTAAAAAGGTAAATATTGAAAGCCCAGGTTTTAAATGGGACATAGATACCCTAATTACAAAAATTTCTTTTTTACCCGGAATTGGTACGGGCGATGTAAAAGGCAGTCTAACAATTAATTTAAAAAATAAAGATTATCATATAAATGCCCTTGTTCATAAACTGGATTTAAATATAATAGACCAATATTTAAAAGATTTAACAAACTACGGAAACTTTAGGGCTAATTTGGATGCTAATATAAAATCAAATGGAAACTTTAATGATAAAGAAAAAGTTACAACATCAGGAGTCTTAGCCATTAATGATTTTCATTTTGGAAAAAACCCTAAGGAAGATTATGCCTCATTTACAAAATTGACCGTTGCTATAAAAGAATTAAGTCCAAAAAAACATATATACTCTTACGACTCTCTTTCACTTAGTAATCCTTATTTTAAATATGAACGCTATGATCATTTAGATAATGTGCAAGCTATTTTCGGTGAAAAAGGGTCTAACATCAAGTCAGCCAAAGCAGAGGGAGCTAAGTTTAACCTTATTATAGAAATAGGCAGATATATAAAAGTCATATCAAAAAACTTTTTCAGAAGCCCTTATAAGGTTGACCGACTTGCTATTTATAATGCAGATTTAAGATTTAATGATTATTCTTTAAGTGAAGAATTCTCTGCAAGTTTAAACCCACTAACTTTTACAGCAGATTCAATTAATAAAAATCGCAAACGTGTAGAGTGTTTTTTAAATTCTGGAATAAAGCCATACGGAAATCTATCAATTGCATTTAGTATAAACCCTAAGGATAGTACAGATTTTGACCTTCAATGCAAACTTCAAAACATTCCAGTTTCTGTATTTAACCCATATATTATATCATATACATCTTTCCCATTAGACAGAGGAACTTTGGAGTTTAATGGTGTATGGCATGTAAATAACGGCACTATACAAAGCACCAACCATCTTGTAATAGTTGACCCAAGGGTAACTAAACGAATTAGGAGTAAAGACACAAAATGGATTCCAGTACCGCTTATAATGGCATTTATTCGTGAGCGGGGAAATGTTATTGATTATGAAATTCCTATAACCGGAGATTTAAAAAACCCAAAATTTCATTTACATGACGTGATTTTTGATTTAATAGGGAATATTTTTATTAAGCCTGCTACAACACCATATAGAGTAAAAGTAAAAAATATAGAAACCGAAATAGAAAAAACACTGACGCTTAAATGGCAGATGAGAAATGATTTACTTAGCTCGGGTCAGGAAAAATTTATTGAAAAAATAGTTGATTTTATTGTAGAAACTCCTCATGCAATTATAAATGTTTATCCGGAATTATATACTCAGAAAGAGAAAGAACATATTTTGTTTTTTGAAGCAAAGAAAAAATATTTTTTGAGCACACATATGCAGGCAATAAAAAAATTTAGCGAAGCGGATTCAGAAGTGGTAGACAAAATGTCTATTAAAGATTCATCATTTATTCATTACTTAAATAAACACTTAACTGGCGCAATATTATTTACAATACAAGAAAAATGTGCTAAACTGATTGATTCAAGTGTTGTAAACTACAAATACAACAAACTAAACACAGAAAGGAAAAATGTTTTTCTTTCGTATTTCCAAAAAAAGAATGTAGAAAAGCAAATTAAATTTAGTACGGCTAAAAACATTATCCCATACAATGGCTTTTCATTCTATAAAATAGAATACAAAAGTAAATTCCCTCAATCGCTAATCGAAGCTTATGAGGAAATGAATAAATTAAACGAAGTAGAGCCAAGGAGGAAATTCAAAAAAGAACATCAAAAATATATTAACGAATTACAAGCAAATAGATAAATATGTAAAAATAATTCTACAACATAAAGCGTAACACGATAAGGTTTATAAAATGTATCTGGCACGTATTTTACATACTTTAATAAAACAAATTTAAAATTCAAAATCAT
>Ga0134125_10005943_pt1 | contig 13844 bp, 13 predicted proteins | sample KB31751_FD_96464 | JGI IMG/M metagenome (GOLD analysis project Ga0134125, IMG submission 96464) | Terrestrial soil microbial communities with excess Nitrogen fertilizer from Kellogg Biological Station, Michigan, USA - KB3-175-1 | ecosystem: Environmental > Terrestrial > Soil > Unclassified ... | reverse complement strand
TCGATCTCGACGACGTCGCCAAGCGGCGCATCCAGCGCCTCGTGCAGAAGCGCGAGCCGACGCAGTTCGGCAAGCGCGACGTGCGCATCCATCTACCGTCGCTGTCGGCGCCGCTGCGCGCGAGCGCCCGCGATCTGACCGAGCGTGGCGTCATGATCGAAGCCGAGCTGCCGTGGCTCCGCCTCGGCAGCCAGGTCACCACCGAGCTGTCGTCGGATCGCGCCTGCGACGGCCGCGTGCAGTGGATCGGCCTCGACGTCACGCGCTCCGGCTCGGCGCGCCTGCGCATCTTCGTCGACCTGACCGAGGAGCGCGCCGACGGCACCCCGGTCGGTCCGCCGCCGCGAGTCATCGACGCCAACGACGCCGTGCCCGTCGGCGAGCCCGAGGAGCGCCGCGCGCCGCGCCCGCTGCGCTGGCTGTGGCCGTCGCTGGCCCTCGGTGGCTTCTTGGCCACCGGCCTGCTCTCGATCGCGCTTTTGCGCAAGCCGCCGGCGCCGGTGCTCTTGCCGACCGCGCCGCCCGAGGTCGACGCGCGCGCCTACAAGGCGCCGCCGACGACGAAGGTCCCGTCGGAGACTGCGGAGGCGACGGCGGCACCGACGCCGACGCCGAGCGCGGGTCCCAAGCCCGCGCCCGCGAAGCCGGCGAGGACCTCGCCGCGCAAGCCCGCGCACGCCAAGAAGCACGCCCGCGGCGGTTCTACGCCGCGAGCTGGCTGATGTACTCGAGCTTCTGCGCCAGCCCCTTGCGGTAGAACTGGCGCACCTCGCCGAGCATGTCGTCGACGGCGTGCAGCCGCACGAAGCGCTCCTCGAGCGACGCCGCGTAGCCGTTGGCCGCGGTGTTGGCCAGCTCGTAGCGCTCGCGCTCCTCGCGCGACAGATCGCCGGCGAAGCGGATGTTCGCGAACAGCCGCTCGCGCAAGTCCGACGGCGGCTCGCCCGCCTGATTCCACGTCACCAGGAGCGCCACCAGGTACTTGTCGACCTCGGCCTGCAGCTCGAGCTCGACGGCCGACACCGGCCGCTCCTGCTGCGCGCGATGCACGAGATACACGAAGTGGCTCACGCCCTCGACGGCGTAGAGGAAGTCCTGCAGGTTCGCCGCGTCGAGCCGCCGCCGCGGATCGCGCATCGCCAGGTTCTCCAGCGTGCGCTCGTCGACGAACAGCCCGAGCCGCAGCCCCTCGTCGTCGCGCTTGATGAAGAGCTGCTCTCTCGGCGCGCGCTCGGGATGCAGGGCATCGCGCTCTTCGCCACCGACGAGAAAATCGCACACGTCGAGCTCGGTCTCGACGCGATACATCGACTCGAGACCGCCCTGCAGCGCGCGCAGGACGGCAGGCATTACTGGAGGTCTCCCTTCGGCGGAATCACGCCTTGGGCGCGCAGCCGCCGCTCCATCCACTCCGAGCCCGTCTTGAGCCAGCGCTCGTAGAGGCGCACGAGGTCGTGGTTGCCGACCATCGTCTCCTCGGCGATCTCGGCCAGCACGTCGACGAAGCGCGGGAACTTCACGCCGAGCTCGTCGTAGACCTCGCCGAACACCGCCGAGTTGGGATTGCCGCGGAAGAAGCGCGCCAGCTCCGAGTAGGCGGCGCCGCCCATCTGGATGTAGTAGTCGACGTCGACGAGCTTGCGCTGCAGCGAGTCGGCGAAGAAGCCCGAGACGTAGAGCGACGTGTCCCCGACATCCTTGAGCTGCCGGACGCGCTCGTCCGGCGAGCTCACGGCGACCGCGAGCTTGAGCGCCAGGGGCTGATCGTCCGGTGGCGATTTCAGGAATTCGGACAAAAGGCTGACGAGGTAGCACTCGGTCGGCGTGGTCGCGTCGACGCCCTGATTGCGAATGACTTCCGAGACACGACCTTGAAAAAACTCAGCAATACTGCCGTTCACCTTCAAGTCCATCAGCCGACACCTCCCGGCTACCGATCCAGGATCGCCGTCGCCCCCGCGGAAATCAATTTTCGTCTTTGTTTCTGGACCTCTACAAGAGGTTCTAAGCACCTTTCCGGGGCCTGTCGATCTCGCACCGCCTCCTACAAGTAACGAGAATGTGTGCATTTCGAAATCGTGAACAAATCCAGCCAAAAGGCCCTTGCGCGCGGCGCACGAATGCTTAACATGCGCGCCTGTTAGCACTCACTTCGAGCGAGTGCTAACGAACTGTTCGAAATCAGTACGTCAACCGGAGGAGAGTGATGAAGATTCGACCGCTCCAGGATCGTCTCGTGGTCAAGCGGCTCGCCGAGGAGGAGAAGACCAAGGGTGGCATCATCATCCCGGACTCCGCCAAGGAGAAGCCGATCGAGGGCGAGGTCATCGCCGTCGGCAACGGTAAGTTCAACGACGAAGGCACGCTGCGTCCGCTCGACGTGAAGAAGGGCGACCGCGTTCTGTTCGGCAAGTACTCGGGCACCGAGATCAAGATCGACGGTGTCGAGCACCTCATCCTCCGCGAGGACGAAGTCCTCGGGGTCATCGAGAAGTAAAGGAGACATCATGGCCGCTAAGGACATCCAGTTTTCCGAGCACGCGCGCGCGCGCATTCTCACCGGCGTCAACACGCTCGCCGATGCCGTCAAGGTGACGCTCGGCCCCAAGGGCCGCAACGTCGTCATCGAGAAGTCGTGGGGCGCCCCGACGGTCACCAAGGACGGCGTCACCGTCGCCAAGGAGATCGAGCTCGAGAACAAGTTCGAGAACATGGGCGCGCAGATGGTCAAGGAAGTCGCGTCGAAGACCTCGGACGTCGCCGGTGACGGCACCACTACTGCGACCGTGCTCGCGCAGGCGATCTTCCGCGAGGGCAGCAAGATGGTCGCCGCGGGCCACAACCCGATGGAGATCAAGCGCGGCGTCGACGCGGCGGTGAGCGCCATCGTCGAGCAGCTCAAGACGCAGTCGAAGGCGACCAAGGGCCAGAAGGAGATCGCTCAGGTCGGCACCATCTCGGCCAACGGCGACACGACCATCGGCAACATGATCGCCGAGGCGATGGAGAAGGTCGGCAAGGAAGGCGTGATCACCGTCGAGGAAGCGAAGTCGATGGACTCGACGCTCGACGTGGTCGAGGGCATGCAGTTCGACCGCGGCTACCTCTCGCCGTACTTCGTGACCGACGCCGAGCGCATGGAAGCGGTGCTCGAGGACGCGTTCGTCCTGATCCACGAGAAGAAGATCTCGAACATGAAGGAGCTCCTGCCGCTGCTCGAGCAGATCGCGCGCGCCGGCAAGCCGCTCCTCATCATCGCCGAGGACGTCGACGGCGAGGCGCTGGCGACGCTGGTCGTCAACAAGCTGCGCGCCACGCTCAACGCGTGCGCGGTCAAGGCGCCGGGCTTCGGCGATCGCCGCAAGGAGATGCTCAAGGACATCGCGATCCTCACGGGCGGCCAGGCGGTCACCGAGGATCTCGGCCTCAAGCTCGAGAACCTCACGCTCAAGGATCTCGGCCGCGCCAAGCGCATCACGGTCGACAAGGACAACACCACCGTCGTCGACGGCGCGGGCAAGAAGGGTGACATCGAGGGGCGCGTCAAGGAGATCCGCGCGCAGATCGAGAACACCACGAGCGACTACGATCGCGAGAAGCTGCAGGAGCGCCTCGCCAAGCTCGTCGGCGGCGTCGCCGTGATCAAGGTCGGCGCGGCCACCGAGACCGAGATGAAGGAGAAGAAGGCTCGCGTCGAGGACGCGCTGCATGCGACCCGCGCGGCCGTCGAGGAGGGCATCGTCCCGGGCGGCGGCGTGGCGCTCATCCGCTCGCTGTCGGCGCTCGAGAAGCTCAAGGTCTCGGCGGAGCAGCAGTTCGGCGTCAACATCATCCGCCGCTCGATCGAGGAGCCGCTGCGTCAGATCGCGCAGAACGGCGGCATGGAAGGCTCGGTCGTGGTGAACAAGGTCAAGGAAGGCAAGGGTGCCTTCGGTTACAACGCGGCGTCGGATACCTACGAGGACCTCATCGAGGCCGGCGTCATCGACCCGACCAAGGTGGTGCGCACGGCGCTGCAGAACGCCGCGTCGGTGGCGGCGCTCATGCTCACGACCGAGGCGCTCGTGGCCGAGCGTCCGAAGGAGGAGGGCCACTCGCACGGCGGTGGTGGCGCGCCGGGCGGAATGGGCGGCATGGGTGGTATGGGCGGCATGGGGATGTAAGCAGCCCCGATCCGCTCTCGTTCGGCAATTCGAAGGGCCCTGGAGCGATCCAGGGCCCTTTTTCTTTGTGTCGCAAAACGCCCGTCGGTTGGCGCGAAGTGTGTGTCGTTTCTGGTCCCGTCACTGGTCGGACCACGTTAGGGTCCGCGGCATGGGGGCACTTCGTTTCGCAATCGTCACCGCGCTCGTTCTCACCGTCGGTGGAGGCGGCGCGGAAGCTGGGGATCGCGAGCTGGCTCGGCAGCGATATCAGACCGGCACCATGCTCTACCAGCGCGGCCGCTACGCCGACGCGCTCGTCGAGCTTCAGCGCGGCAACCAGGCGGAGCCGAAGCCGGAGTTCGACTACAACATCGGCTTGTGCCTCGAGAAGCTCGGGCGCACCGCCGAGGCCGCCGACGCGTACGAGCGCTTCCTCGCCGCCCGCCCGCATGATCGCGAAGCGGCGGTGCTGCGCGCCGACATCGAGCGGCTGCGCCGATCCGTCGCCGCTGCACCCGCCGCCGCTGCGTCCGCCGTGGCGGCGCCGGTGCCGAGCGCGCTGCCTGCGCCGTCGGTCGTGGCGCCGCCGCCGTCGGTGATTCCGCCTTCGGAACCGGCAGCTCCGAGGCAGCCGTACGGCGCGCCAAGCTCCGTCGCCGACGCCTTCGCTCACGACGTCCGGCCGCCGTCGTTCGCGCACACCACGCGCGGCCAGGCGACGATCGCGCTCGCCACGATCGGCGGCGCCGCGCTCTTGACGGCCGCCATCACCGGCGGCGTTGCGTTGAGCGAGCGCGACAGCTACCGCGCCGCGTGCGCCGCCGGCCGTTGCGACGACGCCAGCTACGACGGCGGCCGTCGCGTCGCCGTCACCACCGACGTGCTGCTCGCCGTCGGTGCCGCCGCGGCGGTGACGGCGACACTCGCGGGCGTGATCGGCCGGCGCGAGCGCGCGCTCGTCTTCGCCCCGTCGGCGGGCACGCATGCCGTCGGCCTCGCCGTGGCAGGAGGCTTCTGATGCGTCGCCGGCTCGCGATCCTCGTTCTCGCGCTCTTGCCGCTGCAAGCGGGCTGCACGCTCTTGTTCGGCGATCGCATGTCGAGCTCCGGCAGCGGCGGCAACGGCGGTGGCAGCGGAACCACCGTCGGCAGCAGCGGCGGCAATGGCAACAACGGCGGTGGCACCTGCCGCCCGCTCACCTGCGCCACCGTCGGCGCCGAATGCGGCGCCATCGCCGACGGCTGCGGCGGCATCCTGTCGTGCGGTGACTGCGGCAGCCCTTCGATCTGCGGCGGCGGCGGCCCCAACCGCTGCGGCACCGGCGTCTGCGTCCCGCGCACCTGCGCCGAGCAGGGCGCCACCTGCGGACAGATCTCCGACGGCTGCTCCGCCGTCCTCGACTGCGGCCCTTGCGCCTGCGTCTCGACGGGCTGCGCCGGCCAGAACGCCACTTGCGGCAACATCGTCGACAACTGCGGCGTCCCGCTCTACTGCGGCGACTGCCCGGCCTCGCCCTGGAAAAGTTTTGGCAACCTGACCACCGAGCTGCGCCGCGTGTACATCGTGCAGAGCGGGATGTGGATCGTCGACATCGACGGCAACGTCTTCTTCACCTCCGACCTCATGCAGTTCACGTCGCAGAAGGTGCAGTCGATGGGGTCCGAGATCTACGCCGACGGCGATCAGGTCTGGGTCGGCGGCGCCGACGGCATCTCGTACAAAGCGCCCGGCTCGAGCACGTTCACGCTCCTCGCCGGCTCGCCCAAGCTCGTCGGCGGGATCCACGGCGTCGCCGGCAGCGTCTACGCCGATACCTACGACACCGCCGGCGCGGTCCTCCGCTCGAGCGACGGCATGTCGTGGTCCGCGGTCACGCCGTCGCCGGCTCCTGCGACCCTCAATGCGATCTTCGCGGCCTCGGCCTCCGAGGTGTTCGCCGTCGGCGTCGCCGGCAGCATCTATCACACCACCGACGGCGGCGCGACCTGGGCCAAGCAGACGAGCGGCGTCACCGGCGACTTCGCCGCCGTCTGGGGCACGGGCTCGCTGGTCCTGGCGTCGGGCCGCGGTGGTGAAATCGTGCGAACCACCAACGGCGGCGCGACCTGGTCGACGGCGAACACGGGAACGACGTCGCTGCTGCTCGGCTTGTGGGGCGAAAGCGCGAGCGACATCTGGGCCGTCGGACAGAACGCGACGATCCTGCACTCCGTCGACGGCGGCGCCAACTGGGCCGCCGAGACTGGGCTGTCGATCGCCCCGACGGCGACCCTGTTCAGCGTCTTCGAAGCGGCCGGAATCGTCTATGCAGTCGGGTCGGGCGGCATCGTCATCGCCCGTCAGAGCCCGTCGGGTGGTCCCTAGCGCGAGGCGGTCTGGACGGTATCGAGGACCTGCAGGGGAAGGCGGCGGATGCGGCGGTAGTCGGAGTCGCCGTTGGTCTTGAGGTGCTCGACCGTCTCGGGCGACAGCGGCAGGGCGCCGAGGTTGGAGATCGGCGCCGCCTGGCGCTGCTTCAGGATCTCGTCGACGACCGCGGGATCGATGCCGGGGACGGTCAGGAGCTGCTCGCGCGTGGCCACGTTGACGTTCAGGCGGCCTAGCACACGAATGTCCTCACTTTGAACAGCGGCAACTGGAGTGGCCGCTTTGGCAGCCGCCACGTGGGAGATAAGTAGCGTAAAAGCGCACATTAGACTACGCATCGTTGCCCCTGACGTCACCGTGACGTCCCTCTTCAGCAGTACCCGTGCCAAGGCATACCAAACTTGCAGATGCTCAATTCTACGGGATTGCTGGAAATATCTTCTTGGTCGTAAGGCGGGATGCGGTCGATTCGCCCCAGAAGACAGAGTCCGTTGACCCCGGGGATGTCCGCGAGTGGCGACTAGGCGATGCCGTCGCCGCGAATGTCGAGGACCATGCGGCCGACTTCGGTGCCGCCCTTGCGGATCTCGAGCTCGTAGCGGGCGGCGGTGAGCGCGCTGAAGGTGCAGCGGCCGTGCTCGGTGGGCGCCGAGTCGACGGGGCGGCCGTCGCGCAAGAGCTTCACCCGCACGCCTTCGAGCGGCGCGCCGGCCTGGGTGATTTCGAGCTGTACGTCGATCGCCTGTTTGGCGACGGGCTCGAGCGCGAGGCGGGCATCGACTTCGCCCGACTCGAACGGATACTGCGAGACGAACTCGAAGAAGCTCTGCGGCTGCGCCGGCGCCGTCGAGCGGACGGCCATCGCCGGCTCGAGGCCACGCGGCAAATCGGTGCCGCGCAAGAAGCTGAGGACGCCGTCGCTGAGACGGAACACGAAGCGCGAGGCGAGGTTCACGGCGCGCCGCCCGACCGGATCGGCCTTGGGCAGCGGGCCCCATCCACCTTCGGCGAGCGCCTCGGCGACGATGGCGACGCGCGCGGCGCTCGATGGGTGATCCGCCAGCCGCGTCTCGAACCCGGCGCGCTCGGAGTCGGTCATCGATCCGTCGACGTAGCGGAGGATCTCGTCGTCCGATGGCTCGTCGCCGGCGGCGTCGGGGACCGGCACGGACGGGCGCACCGCGCGTAACCTCGCGGTCAGCGCGGCGTCCAGCTCGTCTCTCTGCGAGTTCTCGTCGTCAGCCATCTTACTCTCGTGCTACGCGCGGGGCGCTTCGCCCTTCCTGGTCCGACCATCGTGTTGCTTGCTCACGATGATACGGAGCTTTTCGCGAATCTTGTTCTTTCGACTGTAAACCGTGTTCACCGAGATCGACATGAGGCGCGCGATCACCTCGGGCTCGAGCTCCTGGATGTAATAGTAGTCCATGAACAGGCGGTCAGCCGGCGACAGGTGCGCGATCGCGGCGCGCAGCTCGCGCGCCTCGTCCTCGGCCTCGAGCGCTTCGGAGGCGAGCGCCGCTTCGCTCGCCAGCGGCACCGGCGCGGTGTCGTCGAGCGCCACCGCGGCCCACATCTCTGTCGGCGCGCGGCGGCGGAGCGCGTCGTGCGCGGTGTTGGTGGCGATGAGGCCGATCCAGGACGACAGCTTGTAGCCGCGCGTGGCGTCGAAGGCGCGCAGCTTTTTGTAGTCGTCCTTGACGATGTTGAGCGCCGTCGCCGAGACGAGGTCCTCGAGATCCTCCTCGTTGAAGGCGGCGCCGTAGCGACGCATCACCTTGCGGATGCAGCTGATGACCAGGCGCTCGTACTTGGCGAAGAACGTGGGCCACGCGGCAGGCTCGCGCGCGAGGACGGCCCCGGTGAGCTCGTCGTCGGAAAGCGCGTCGTACGCGTTACGCAACGCCACGAGGAGATGTTTAGCGCGCACCCACGCGATAGGTCAACCCTAGGTATACGACTTGACGCAGAAAAGAGACCGGGGACGGGGTGATCTCGTTGGTGAACACGGAATAGCGGGCATTGAGCGCGAGGCCGGTGTCGCCGAGCGGGCGCTCGAGGTCGACGATCACGTTGTTGCGGTTCTCGTCCTCGATGGTGATGAACTGCTGCGTGTTGAAGGCGCGGTCGAGGAGCACGGGATCGAGGTAGACCGACGCGTAGAGCTGCGCTTTGACCGTCGCGTAGATCTGCCACGGCAGGCGGTAGCCGATCTTGAGCGTGACGATGTGGCGCAACAGCGACTGGCCGAAGCTGTTCGACAGGTTGAGCTGCAGGCCGTAGCCGACGCCGACCAGGAGCGGGCCGACGTAGGTGATCTCGACGCCGCCTTCGTGGAACCAGTCCATGCGCTGATCGCTGCCGGCGACGAGGCAGCGGTCCTGGATCGACTGGCCGTAGGCGCAGGGCGGCATCGGGCCGGTCTGGCCGGCGGGTGGCGAGGGATCGGGCTGGAAGAGCTGCACGACGCCGTTGAACCAGCGGCGCTCGAGGTGATAGGTCGCGCCGACGTCGAGCTCGTGCTCGCCGTTGGCGCCGAAGACGAGGCGCGCGACGCCGTAGGCGGTGGCCTGCGCGGCCTGGAAGTCGAAATAGGGATCGGGCTTGTATTGGAAGCCGCGATAGCCGCCGGTGAGCGCGACCTCGCCGAGCGGGTCGACGAAGTAGATGCGCGCGAGCGCGGCGCCGCTGCGAAAGTCGCGCGCACGATAGGGCGCGACGGGGAGCTGCCAGGCGTCGTAGTAGTCGCCGAGCAGGGCGACGTGCAGGAAGCGGGCGACGCGCACACGCTCCTCGGCGGCGATGCTGATGGCGAGGACGTCTTGATCGAAGACGGCGGGGTCGAAGTAGATCTTGCCGCCGGCCCCGACGGTGATGCGGAGGATGCTCTTGTCGGTCTTCCAGGTCAGGCGCGCGTTGGCGGTCGTGCGCAGGAGGAAGCTCGAGACCGGCTGATCGGGCGACTCGGCGCCGGCGACCACTTCGGCGCGGTTGGCGTTCGAATCCCATTCGGGGCCGAGCGAGAGCGTCAGCCCGAATCGGACGACCGCCAACGCGGCGAGCGCGAGCACCTTGTGACTGTACTACTTCTTGTGTTTGAGCTCGTCGGCGCGTTGCGACAGCGCGCGCGCGCGACGATCGAGCTCGGTGGCCAGGCCGTTGAGCTCGCCCTGGGCGCGGCGGAGCGCGCGGAGTTGACGGTCGAGGTCGTCGCTGCCGTCGGAGCGGCGCAGCTCGTCGAGGGTGGCGGGATCGACGAGGTTGCGCAGCACGGTGCTGTCGCCGCTGCCGGTGCCGCCGAGCGTGCCGCCCGTCGAGCCGCCGCCCGTCGAGCCGCCGTTGCTGCCGCCGGTGGTGCCGCCCGTCCCACCGCTGCCGGGCGCAGGCGAGCCTGCGCCGCCGCCGGCCGAGCCGCCCGCGCCGCCGCCGCCCTGGCCCTGCGATGGGCCGGCGGTGGGCGAGTTGGCGCCGGTGGCGTTGTCGGCGGCGCCGCCGTGGCTGCCGCCGAAGGTCGTCGAGGCGACGCGCGGCGAGCGGCGGTTGGAGACCGCCTCGCCGAAGAGATCCTCGTCGACGGCGCCGGCGCGCTCGCGCAGGTGGCGGCGCCGCTCGACACCGTCGATGCGCGCGGCGAGTCGCACCACTTCGCGGCGCAGCTTGTCGCCGGAGTCGCGCAGGAGGTCGGCCTTGTCTTGCAGCTCGCGCGGCCCGTCGAGCGGATCGTCGGTGGCGCGGGCCACGCCGATCGGCGCCGCCGGCGCGGCGAGCGCGGCCGCGTGGGTGGTGCGCAGGCGGGCCAGCTCGAGGCGGCGCGCTTCGGGAAGATTGGGCGTGGCGAGCGCGCGATCGCAGTCGGCGATGAGCTTCCGGCGCGCGCCCGCGACCAGCGACGCGCGGCCGCGCAGCTCCGATGCGAGCCGCTCGAGCTCGTCGCTCTTCTGCTTCTGCGAGGCGAGCAGCTCCTGCAGCTTGCCGTCGCGGCGCACGCCGCTCTCGCCCTTGGTGCGCTCGATGTCGGCGGCGAGGGTGGCGCTGTCGCGCGCGAGCGTCTGCTGACGCGCCTCGACGTCTCGGCGCGCCCCGTCGAGCTGCGTGACCGCATGGCCGTCGGCGGCGAGGTCGGCCCATACGTCGGCGCGGGCCGGCGCCGTCGCCAGCAAAAGCACCGCACAGAGGGTCACCGACCGCATGACTCCCGCTAGCATACGCAACCAACGTGCCGCGCGCCAAGTGCCCGACAGTCGCGACACTTACGTCTCACACCCCTCAGTTTTTCGAGGGACGGCTAGCCGATGCCGTACTTTTCCAACTTGTAGTAGAGGGCGCTCGTCTTGATGCCGAGTAGGCGCGCGGTCTCCGTCTTGACCCCTTTGGCCTGCGTGTAGGCCTTGAGGATGAGCTGCCGCTCGAGGTCGTCGAGGAGATCGGGCAGCGCCATCTCGCCCGACGGCACCGGCAGCCGATCGCCGGCCGGGACCGTCGCGTCGCTGCGCACGGCGTCGCCGCGCAGGGCCGCGGGCAGCGCTTCGGTCGAGAGCCGCTCGCCGTCGGAGAAGACGAGCGACTGCTCGATCACGTTCTCGAGCTCGCGCACGTTGCCCGGCCAGCGATAGGCCATGAGGCGCGACAAGGCGGCGTCGTCGATGCCGGTGACGCGCGGGTTGGTCTTCGGCGCCAGGCGGCGGAGGAAGTGGTCGACGAGCAGCGGGATGTCGCCCTTGCGCTCGCGCAGCGGCGAGATCGTGATGGGCACGACCTGCAGGCGATAGTACAGGTCCTCGCGGAAGCGCCCTTCGGCGACCTCCTTGGCGAGATCCTTGTTCGTCGCCGAGACGACGCGCACGTCGACCTTGATGCTCGCTTCGCCGCCGACACGCTCGAACTCGCGCTCCTGCAGGACGCGCAACAGCTTGGTCTGCATGGCCGGCGAGATGTCGCCGATCTCGTCGAGAAACAAGGTGCCGCCGTCGGCGAGCTCGAAGCGGCCCAGCTTGCGCTTGATGGCGCCGGTGAAGGCGCCCTTCTCGTGGCCGAAGAGCTCCGACTCGAGCAGCGTCTCGGCGAGCGCGCCGCAGTTGACCTTGATGAACGGCCCAGCCGAGCGACGCGAGCGCTGGTGGATGGCGCGCGCGACCAGCTCCTTGCCGGTGCCCGACTCGCCGTAGATCGCGACCGACGTGTCCGTCGGGGCCACGCGCTCGACGACGGCGAAGACCTTGCGCATCGGCTCGGAGCTGCCGACGAGCTCGCCGAAGCGCGACGACTCTTCGCCGCGCAGGTAGTCGTTCTCGGCCTCGAGCCGCCCCTTGGCGCGACGCGCGGCGCGCAGCTCGAGCGCGCGCTCGACCTTGAGGCGCACGACCTCGGGCGCGAACGGCTTGATGAGGAAGTCGAAGGCGCCGAGCTTCATCGCTTCGACGGCGGTCTCGATGGTGCCGAAGGCGGTGATGATCATCGCCGGGCAGTCGGGGTCGAGCTCGCGCACCGAGCGCAAGACCTCGACGCCGTCGAGGCCCTCCATCTTGAGGTCGGTGATGACGAAGTCGGCGGGCGTCTGCTTGAAGCGCTCGATGCCGTCGCGCCCGCTCTTGGCCACGATCGGCAGGTGGCCCATCTTCTTGACGACGTGCGCGAGCCCCTCGCGGATCGTCTCGTTGTCGTCGATGACCAGGATCGTCGCCATTACGTTTCCTCGGGTAGCGCGAGCGTGAAGGTGGTGCCGCGGCCCGGCGCCGAATCCACTGCAAGGCGCGCGCCGTGGTCGCGCGCGATGTCGCGCACGAAAGCGAGGCCGAGGCCGGTGCCGCTCTGCTTGGTCGTGTAGAAGGGCGTCCAGATCTTGGCGAGGATGTCGGGATCGATGCCGGCGCCGGTGTCGCGCACGGTCACGAGCACCTCGCCGTCGCCGCGGGCGCAGCCGAGCGTGACCTCGCCGCTGCCGTCCTCGGCGCAGGCCTGCACGGCGTTGTGCGCGAGGTTGACGAGCGCGCGGCGCAGCTGGCCCTCGTCGCCGGCGACGCGGGCTGCGCCGGCGCCGTCGAGGTGCATCTGCACGCGCACGTTGCGCGGCTGCGCGGCTGCGACGGCGATGTCGTGCACCTCGGCGAGAAGATCGCACACGTTGCAGGCGCCGACGGTCGGCTTGGGGCGGCGCGCGTAGTCGAGGAAGTCGCTGACGATGATCTTGAGGCGCCCAAGCTCGCGGTCGATGCGCGCGACGTGCGCCAGCTTCTCGGCGTCGCCGGCGAGATCGTCGCGCAACAGGCCCGCGTAGAGCTCGAGGCCGCCGAGCGGGTTGCGCACCTCGTGGGCGATGCCGGCGAGCATCATCTGCATCCGCTCGTCGCGGGCGCGCAGCTGCTCGCGCATCTGATCCATCGTATCGGCGACCTGGCCGATCTCGTCGTTGGTCTCGCGGCGCACCGGCTCATCGAGCTCGCCCGAGCCGATGCGCTCGGCGGCGCGCGCCAGGCGGCGGATCGGCTGCGCCAGGCGCCGGGCGACGAAGATCGAGAGCGCGACGATGGCGAGCGCGCCACCGGCGCCGATCTCGAAGAGCGTGCGGCGGAAGCGCGCCAGCTCGACGTAGAAGGAGGCGGCGCCGTCGACGCCGACGGCGTAGGGGATGTCGCCCGAGTTGTCGCGCAGCGGGGCGAAGCCGGACTTATAGAAGCTGCCGTCGCGGCCACGGAAGAGCACCGACGAGGCCGGCGTGCCGGAGAAGACGCGGCGCAGCTCCGACTGCCAGGCGTCGAGCGCGTAGTAGCGCTCGCCGATGGCGACGCCGCTGCGAGTGTCGGCGCGCGAGGTGCGGTCCTTGGCGAAGACGTAGATGCGCGCGGCGCCCGTGTTGGTGGCGAGCTCACCGAGGCGCCGCTGCAGGTTGCGATAGGTGCGCGTGCCTTCGTCGCCGGGGGCGAGCAGGGCGACGTTCTCGTCGGCGATCTCGGCGGCGGCGGCGGCGGCGATGGAGGTCAGGCGCTGCCCGAGCTCCTTCTCGAGCGCACGGCGAGCGACCCAGTGCGCCACCACGCCGAAGCCGACGAACGTGGCTATCGCCGGCACGAGATAGGCGCCGAGCAGCTTGGCAAGGATCGGGACGCGCCGGGCCACGGCGCCATTGTACACGCGCTCGATTCAAGCGGCCGAAGGCCGCGTCGCGCCAGAGTCGGCGCGTAGCAAGAGGGAGGCTCGACGGGCTTTGCTCGTCGAGGGGGACGGCACGTCCCCTGGGATCGGGCGGGAAGCTTTCCTAGGGAAAAATTCCCGCGCCGTCGAGGCCGGTGGTCTCGTCCCAGCCGCGCAAGACGTTGAGGCACTGCACGGCCTGGC
>Ga0134125_10005938_pt1 | contig 13850 bp, 11 predicted proteins | sample KB31751_FD_96464 | JGI IMG/M metagenome (GOLD analysis project Ga0134125, IMG submission 96464) | Terrestrial soil microbial communities with excess Nitrogen fertilizer from Kellogg Biological Station, Michigan, USA - KB3-175-1 | ecosystem: Environmental > Terrestrial > Soil > Unclassified ... | reverse complement strand
TGGAGCGTAGCCTTACCGACGGCAATCACGTGGCTGAGCACCTCGATCCCAAGCTCCCTGAGAAGCAACTTGGCTATCGCGCCGACCGCCACCCGTGAGGTGGATTCCCGCGCTGAAGCGCGTTCCAGCACATATCGCGCTTCCTGAAAGTTGTACTTCAGCGCGCCTGCCAAGTCGGCGTGGCCTGGACGCGGTGATGCGACGCGCTTGTGCTTCTCCGCATCGCCTGCCTCCACCGGCAGCGACTCTTGCCAGTTCTTCCAATCGTTGTTCGCAAGCAGGATGGCAATGGGCGAACCGATCGTCTTCCCGTGCCGCACTCCAGAAACGAAGTGCGCTGTATCCCTCTCAATTTTCATGCGCCCGCCGCGGCCAAAACCCTGCTGGCGGCGCCAAAGCTCGCGGTCAATGAATGCCTGGTCTATTCCCAGCCCGGCCGGAATCCCGGAAAGAAACGCCACCAGCATCTCTCCGTGTGATTCTCCGGCAGTGTAGAAGCGCAGCATAGTCTCTCAATCCCTGGCCCGAGCGCGGCGGGACAAACCATTGATTGTAGCTGATGGAATGCGGTGGAGAAAAAGGCGAGCGCTGGCTGATAGCCGGCTTCAGACAGACGTGCTTTTCGCGAGCCGGCGACGTTCGATGCAGGTTTGACAGGAAAATCAGGGGCGACTTACAATCAAAACTGCTGCGGACGCGTAGTCGCGCAGCTTCTTTTTTGCCTCGGGCTTTTGGCCCTCTCCAACAGACTGGCGGTGTAGCTCAGGTGGTTAGAGCGACGGTCTCATAATCCGTAGGTCGTAGGTTCGAGTCCTACCGCCGCCACCAGGATCTAATTGAAATTCCTCCTATCGCTCTCAGGCGACGGTCTCGGCGTTGATTTGACGGGACAGCGGAGCTGTCCCTGGGCGTAGGTCAGGTCCTTCGCTACGCTCAGGATTTCGCCTGCAAGCTACGCTTGCAAAGCGGCTCAAGTTCGAGTCCCACCGCCGCCACCAGAATTTGCCTCAATCAAAGTACAAGACCGTCGCTCGGCTGAGCGCCTGTGGGTGCCGTCCCGCGCGAACAAGGCGCGAGGGCGCAGCCCTCAAATGAAAGTTAGACGGTCTCAGCGGCCCTCAATCGCATCTCACGCGATTATCTTGAGAGGCGATGATTTGCCACTTGCCGTTGCGCTTCAGCCACGTATCCGTCCACACTTGACATACCTTTGCGCTCGGATGGCTTTTGTCTTTGCCAACTGCGTGTTCGCGGCCATAAACCACGGCGAGACTGTCTCCGAAGAAGTGCACTTTGGTTTCATCAAGTCCACAATCATGAGCGGTGCGTGCGCCCTTCTCGTCCTTAAGTTCATTGGCTTTATTGAACCGTGCACCTTGAGTTGACGTGCCTTGAAAATCGTCGGCAAGCAGGTCCGCAACCACACCGTTATCAACGCATACACCCTCAGCCCACTTGCGTTCCATGTCGACGATGTATTTGGCGGTCTTGTCCCCGGCAGGCGCCCATTCACTCTGCTGCGGGTGCGCCAGGGATAGCAACACCATCGCCGCGATTGACACTCCGAGGATTCGTAAATGCATTTCTTCCTCCAGTGGACGACAAGGTAGCAGCAACAATCGTCTGTGGTCTAGTCCACGGCGCCATCAGAATCTCTCCATTTGGTTTTCTGAGGCGAGGAGCGTTCCGCTACTTGCGAATTTCAGGGTGTCTAGGCAACCTTTGCGGCGTTCTTTGAGCAGAGCTCCTCGATAAATTTCATTAGGGCCAACCCGACCTGCCTGCTCGCATCGAACCTAGTACGCATCATTTTGTCCCTCTGCGCGCGCCACAGGGCTTACTTGTGACCGCGTTTGTTTTTTAGGGACATTCAGAATCGACGAAAGGGAGACATCATGACGAAGAGCTTGAATCACATTGCGTTGATAGTTGCTTTGGGTGGCGGAATGGCATTTGCCCAGGGTATGGGACAACAGCAGCCGTCGGGAACAACACCGCCGACGCTTCCGTCGTCACAGCAGCAGACTCCGCCGACTACCGACCAGTCGCCAAATTCACCTTCCAGCACCAGCCCGTCGACTGCACCTGATCAGACCAAGGACCAGGGCACGATGAAGACCGACAAAGACGACCAGAACGCGAAGCTGCCTCAGACCGATGCAGGTCCGACCAGTTCTGCCAGCGTGAAGAGCAGCATTGAATCGGCGCTGAAGCAGGATCCGAGCCTGGCCAGCGACAATCTGAAGGTAAAGGTTTCCGACAAGAAGGTAAATCTGTCCGGCAAAGTGAACACGGATGATGAGAAGCAGAAGGCCGAGCAGATTGCCAGCACGAACGCGGGCGGCCGCACGGTAGATAACCACATTAAGGTCACTGCGAAGAACTCTGCTCCGGATAAGGACAAAGACAAGACTAAGAGTCAGAGCAACCCGTACTAACAGTTAAGAACCGTGGAAGGCGGCCTTAAGTGGCCGCCTTTTTTGTGCGCAGAGGAGTCCGTCAGGAATCACGATGGACCGTTTCTGGTGAGAATGCCGGAACGCAAACCGCGATGTATTCCGTTGCTTCCGCGGGAGTGGAATATTGGACCCACTCGCCCGGATGAGTAATGATGCCCTGCCCGACACTAACGTCAAATTCACCATCTTTGTGCCGAACGTGCAGCGTTCCCCGCAACACAATGGTGAACTCCTCAAACTCCGGCGTTTGTCCCGGTTCCACCCATCCTTGCGGGCTGCGCATGTGCGCGACACTGAGGCGGCTCTCTTGCGAATTCACTCGCCCCACATACTCGTCAATCAGCTTGGGCATGTTTCCCGCGGCACGGATTCTTGTTGCTGTTTCGATCAAAGTCGGCACTTTGTGATCTCCTTGCTTTCCATCTCATAGCACCAGAACTCTTTTTTTTCGGCAAGCCGGGAAAGCCGCCGCCCTCGCTGTTCCTGTTTCCAACCCGGGAGAGTACCATTACAGATTCTTTGATCACTTTTTCCGGAGAGATAATGAACCAGCGCTGGTTGCTTGCACTCGTCTGCGCATCATCTTTTGCTGTCGCACAAAGCACGATTCAGGAACGGCTTTCAGTGGATGCTACTGACGCCCCGCGCAATATCCTTCATGCCACGGTGACCATTCCGGTAAGTGCGGGCGCGGTCACGCTCGCTTACCCGAAATGGATTCCGGGAAACCACCGGCCGACAGGTCCCATCCAGAACCTGACCGGGCTTCACATCAAGGCGAACGGGAAGGACCTCGAGTGGCAGAGAGACCTTGTCGACATGTGGGCGTTTCACCTCCAGGTTCCTGCCGGCGTGAATGAACTGGAGGCCAGCTTTGACACTATCACCTACAACGGCAAGAGCTCCGCGGCATCGAGCAAGGTCCTGGACTTGCTGTGGAACCAGGTAGTGCTTTACCCGAAGAGCGCGCTGAGCGACAACGTGCGCGTGACCGCCTCCGTCAAGCTGCCAGAAGGCTGGAAATTCGGCACCGCCCTGACGCCGACCCATGAGGCCGGCAACACTGCCGAGTTCGAACCGGTTTCACTGACTCGACTGGTTGATTCACCCTTAATCGCGGGCGCGTTATATCGGCAGGTGCAGCTTTCCAATCCGGGGGAGACGCCGGTGCACGTCATCGATATGGTTGGTGAGAGTGAGCAGTCGCTGGAGATCACAAACAAAGACCTGGCCAGCTACAAGCAACTGGTGAATGAGACCGGCAAGCTCTTTGGCGCGCGCCATTACACCAAGTATCACTTTCTGCTGACACTGAGCGACCAGACAGCGCATCACGGCCTGGAGCACCACGAATCAAGCGACAACGGAACCGCAGAAGATGTGTTCAGCGATCCCCGACAACACAACCTCGAAGCAGACCTTCTGCCGCACGAGTTCGTGCACTCCTGGAACGGAAAATATCGTCGCCCCGAAGGATTAGTTACCCCCGATTATCAGGAACCAATGAAGGGCGACCTATTATGGGTCTACGAAGGATTGACTGACTATCTGGGTAACATCCTGGCTGCGCGAATCGGGCTGCGATCGCCCGACGAGTTTCGCGAGAACCTGGCCTATACGGCCGCAATGCTCGACCATCGTGCTGGCAGAACCTGGAGGCCGCTGCAGGACACGGCAACTTCCGTGCAGATTCTGTATGGTTCGCAACCTCAGTGGCAGAACTGGCGAAGGAGCGCAGACTATTACCCTGAAGGTTATCTGATCTGGCTGGAGATTGACTCAACCATTCGCCGGCAGACCCAGGGCCGGAAATCCTTGAATGATTTCTGCCGGTTGTTCTACGACGGCCAGAGCGGCCCGCCCACTGTGGTGCCTTACAAATTCGAAGATGTTGTTGCAGCACTGAACCAGGTGGCTCCGTACGACTGGAGCAAGCTCCTGCGCGAACGGCTTGACTCAAAATCGCCGCGGGCGCCGCTCGGGGGCATCGAGGGCGGCGGATGGAAACTGGTTTATGACAACCAGAAGAACACAACTATGGCCGCGGCCGAGAAAATCAACGAGACATTGGACCTCAGCTTTTCCTTGGGGATGATCATTGGGAAAGAAGGAGAGGTTCGGGACGTGATCCCCGGAACTCCGGCTTACAGTGCCGGTTTGGGACCCGGTATGACGGTGATCGCGATCAACGGACGCAAATATTCGAAGGATGTGATTCGCGCTGCATTGCAGGCCGCCACACAAAACCAGAAGCCCATTGCCATTCTTGCGGAGAATGGCGAATATTTCTCGACGTACGACGCGAATTATCACGAGGGAGAGAAGTATCCCCATTTGATAAAAACCCAGGGGAGCCCCGATATTCTGGGGGACATCATCAAGCCTCTGGCCCCGCAGTAATCGGAATGACGGTCTTGGCGCCCGCAAATGAGCGGGTCGATGGTACCGGGCAGTTCCCGCAGCTAACCTTGACGGGATTTTTCCCATCAAAGTAGTTACAGGATTTTGAATAGGGCCACGGGACATGAGCAACAAGAGCCAGAAGGAACACAAGCCTCTGTCACTGGAAGAGCAAAGGGACGAGGCTGGACAGGACAAGACAGGGCGGATCAAGCGTTATCTGGCTCTCGCCGATAAGCTGTTCAAAGGAGTGGAGGGGAAGGAAGATCCCACTCCCGACGCTGCCTAAGTTCTGGTTTCGGCCTGTATCTGGGAGACTGCCGCTGTCCGTTCCAGTTTGTCCCATGCAAATGGCTTTCCATCCACGGCACGCTTCAAAGTCTTAACCAGTACAGCGGAAAAGAGCTGGCGATACGAGAACCGTTGCAACCAGAGATGCAGAAGCAACTGGAAGTCTTCGCCGCGCCCCTCTTCGCGCCGCTCCAGCAGGAACGCCAGAGCTGAAGCTACGAAATCAATTACCAGGAAGATGACAAAAGCCAGCACCAGCCGTTCAAAGCTGCGCGGATCCGTGCTTTCCGGATGGAAGTAGCGCGCCACCAGATACGCCAGCGTGCTGAACGCGAACATGATGTCGATGAAGGGGGACAGCAGCGGCAGCATGATCTGGAAGATGATGATATTGGGCAGCGCAATCCAGCCCAGCCGGCTGCGGCGACGGATGGCTGAACCGTGTTTCCAGACAGCCTGAAGGATACCGAAGGACCAGCGGAAGCGCTGGCGCATGAGGCCGCCAGCATTGGTGGGAGCTTCAGTGAACGCGAGCGCCCGGTCCTCATTCACCACGCGATAACCGCTTTCCAACAATGACATGGTGAGATCAGCGTCCTCGGCGACAGTGTCGGTGTGATATCCGCCGGCTTCGCGAACCGTGGCCGTTCGCCATGCCCCTATGGCTCCCGGCACAACGCTCACTGCACCAAAAACGTTCAGAGCACGCCGTTCAAAATTCTGGCTGGTGATGTACTCCAGCGCCTGCCAACGCGTCCACAGATTGACACGGTTGCCGACCTTTGCATTGCCGGCCACGGCCGCGACACGCGAATCCGCAAAGTGAGGCAACAACATGGAAATGGCATTGGGAGCGATCACGGTATCCGCGTCAATACCGACATAGATTTCGTCCGAGGTGAACTTCAGCGCGTAATTCAGCGCTTCAGCTTTGCCGGCGTTCGGTTTGGTCAGGAGAGCCACGCGTCCGGTACGAATCTCTTCACGGAATTTCTGACGCACAACCTCGGCGGTCCCGTCCTTCGAACCGTCATCGACCACAATGGTGGTGAGCCGAGGATAGTCTGAATCGAGCACGGAACGCACCGTGTGCTCGATCACCTTCTCCTCGTTGTAGGCAGGGATAATAACGGTAACGGATGGCAACGGTTCGAGCTTCAGAAGGGGAGCCGGCGTTCGCAAACGATCGTACGTAGCCAGCGCGCCAATCCCAAGCAGCCGGCCGCTCATCAGCAGATCTCCGAGGAAGAACACCAGGGCAATGACGTTCCCCAGAACGCCAATCATGGTGAAGGTCGCGTTCTGCAGACGGGCAGAAAGAATCTCATCAGCTCCGAGCTGCGGCATGACATCGTCGCGCTTCTTGCCCAGGAGCTGTTCCACGCTGACAATCTGGAATCCCTGATCCCGCAGCCCTTCGATGATGCGTGGGAGCGCTGCGACGGTGGCGTCGCGATCTCCTCCGCCATCGTGTAGGAGAATGATGTTGCCGCAGATCTGAGGCGGTTTGGTCTTGCAATCCGCGGCGGCGTAGCGGTTGGCCTGCTCCAGCACGGATTGAACGATCTCGTCCGCGGTGCGGCCGCGCTGCCAGTCATTAGGATCGATCTTGGATCCCACAGTGATGTAACCGAGTTTCTGCACTGCCTCAATCGGCCGAACCTGGTCAGCCACGTCGGGTTCCTGGTCGATCGAATAGGGAGGGCGGAAATAGAGGGGCTTTACGCCGATCTTACTGGCAAACAGGCGCTCTGTGACGTTCAGCTCAAAATCGATGTAGCGCTGCGAGACTTCACTGATATCCGGGTGCGTAAACGTGTGGTTCCCGATGGCATGGCCTTCGTCATAGACTCGTTGCGCCACTCCGGGGAACTTTTCCGTCTGTAGGCCGATCATGAAGAATGTGGCAGTGGCCTTCTCGCGGCGGAGCACGTCAAGGATGCGCGGTGTGTAAACAGGATCGGGCCCGTCATCAAACGTAATAGCAACCTGCCGAGCCTGAGCTCCGTACTGGTTGAGCTGGTATGGCTCAGGGAGCGCAGTCATTTTTTCCGCGCTGATCAATCCGGTGTCAGAATCGAGCGTGATCTTTCTTTCACCGGGTTTGGGCTGATGACCCACGTAAAGGATGTCGCCAAAACCTTCCCGGTCCACGTCTTCACCGGCGGGAACGTTTTGCAGCTTCTGCTCCGCTCCCTCCTCGCCGGGGTTGTCCCAGATCGACCAGAGTGACCGGTCTTCAGCACCTAGACGCCACAACGCGAATGTACGGATACCTAAGTCGCGCGAAGCTCGCATCTCGTTGAAGGCAGTCACGCCATCAAGGAACCAGACCTGATGTTCAACGCCGCCGTCCATATAACCGAAATGCGGATTGAGAGAGTCCGAATGCAGGTCAATCTCAGACTCGGATTCCTGCGCGTGAAGCCATTGCACCTGCACACTGTCTGTATCGACGTTGGTGACGCGGCCTTTTTTATTCAATGACCAATCGTAGCCATAGCTGCCGATGGCGCAGATGATCTTGGTTTGCGGAATGTCCTTGAGCGCCTGCTTCAGGTTTGAAACGAACCAATCCTGCGCTGCGATAGGACCGGGAGCGCTGGTGGTCTGGTGCTGGTCATAGTTCATTATGACCAGGCCGTCTGAACTGGCGGCCAGGCGTCCGTAGTTGTAGTCGCGGTCCGAGACCGGCACATTCACATAGAGCTTCAGCTTGCGCGCGTGCAGATCTTGTCCGAGCTCGTCAATTAGAGCCACGAAGCCCGGCTGTGCGGCAAGCGGAATCTCTTCAAAGTCGATGGCCACGCCTTTGAAGCGATCGCTGGCGAGATACAGCAGCAGCTGCGAACGAAAGGTCTGCCGCGCCGCCGGATCATTCAGGAAATCCCCTATGTTGGTGAGCCACTGCTTCGCTACGGGATCAAAGTTGTTGATCAGGGGCACCACGTCGACGTTTGCTTTTTCAGACCGCAGAAACGGCATCACGCGATCGTCCGTCGAGCGGACTCGCCCGTTCTCCACCACAGGGAAAAGATGGTTGGCGTCATCCACGCCGCGCAGGTTGCCATCAGGAGTGAGGACGTGGAGCCACTCGGGAAACAGGATATCGATCTGAGGGTAATACTCTTTCAGGGAGACGAAACTGGCGGCATCCCAGGTGACGTAGTAAGCCGCGCGGATACCTTCGTCCGTGTTCAGGACGACTTCTGAAGCAGGCGACTTGGACTTGCGATGCCTTCCGGCAACCTTGGGCTTCTGCCGGTGTTCCTTCTCCTTTAGAGCACGCAGGTTTCGCTTCTGCTCCGGCATGAGGAGCGGAGGAAGGGGTTCCGTCTGGAAGATGACGGTATAGATGAAAAACAAAATGAGAGCAGTGACCAGGAGGCCAAGCACATCAAATAGAATGCGCAAGCGTCCCCACCGCTTCCGCTGCGGATCATAAAAAACTTGTTTCGCCATTCGTGAAAGTAACTTACTTCCATCGTAAGCTGCACAGCAGTGCTGGTCAATGAAGCGGAAGCCGTAGGCCTTTGGGCTGTTACACTGGCCTGCTTCCAATGAAGGACTTATTCAACCTCCTGAGGCGCAACTGGCTTTTCTTTCTGCTGACCACTATCGCGGCCCTGGCGCTCCGCCTGTTTTTTGTTTTTAAGTTTCCCCATCTCAGCGGCGATAGCTTTATCTACGGTGATATCGCAAAAAACTTACTGAATCACGGAATTTACGGCGTGCATGACAACTCGCTGGTTCGTCCCACGCTGATGAGGTTGCCGGGATATCCTGCCTTTCTCGCGGCCATCTTCGCAATTTTCGGGCAGGAACATTACCGGGCGGTGATGGTTGTGCAGGCGCTTATAGATACCAACCTTTGCCTGGTGATCAGTGCCCTGGCGCTGGAGTTGGTGGGAACGAAGGCGGCAAAAATAGCCTATCTGCTGGCGGCGCTCTGCCCGTTTACTGCAATGTATTCCGCTGCGGTACTAGCGGAGACTCTGGCAATTTTTTGTACAGCCCACGCCCTGTATTACGGTGTGCGAGGCCTGAAGGCGTTGCGATCGGCCACTTCCGGGCTGGAACTCTGGTTTTTTGCGGGATTCTGGACGGCCATCGCGATCCTGCTCCGTCCTGACGGAGCCATTCTGTTAGTCCCCTTCGCCGCGGCACTGCTCGGGCTGTTATTCATGAACACTGATCGCCCCAAAGTCGTCACTGCGGGGGTGTTGTATGCGATTGTCGCTCTCGCTCCGCTGGTGCCCTGGACAATCAGGAACTGGCGGACGTTTCATATGTTCCAACCGCTCGCGCCGCGATATGCCAATGATCCCGGCGAGTTCGTGCCTCACGGTTTCAATCACTGGGTGAAGACCTGGATGGTGGACACTGTGTCTGTAGAGGAGATCTACTGGAGCGTTCCCGGCGAGCCGCTCGAATTTCAACTGCTACCAGAGCGCGCTTTCGATTCGCGGCTGGAATACGACGCAACTCAGGGCATGGCCGATGATTACAACAAGGACCTGTTTCTCACCCCCCAACTGGATGGCCAGTTTGATCACATGGCGCGGGAGCGGGTCGCACACAATCCCTTTCGATACTACGTCTGGCTTCCAGCGTTGCGCATTGCCGACATGTGGCTGCGTCCGCGGACGGAACTGCTGCCAATCGAGAGCCGGTGGTGGGAGTTCGAAGCGCATGAGGGCGAGACAGTCTTCGCGGTCGCATGGGCGCTGTTGAACCTGTTCTACCTGGTCGCCGCATGGCGTGGCTTTGTGGAATGGCGGCTTGGTATTTACGGCGCAGTGCTGATCGGGTTCGTAGTGCTCCGTTCCATTTTCCTGGGAACGCTGGAGAATCCAGAGCCCCGCTACGTGCTGGAATGTTATCCGGTTGTGCTGGTATTTGCCGCCGGGGCATTCGTACGGCGTGGCGCCTCCCCATGGAACACATAAAAAGTGCCTGGGCATTCGTATGCCGCGGCGTACTTCAGACCTTTATTCGTAAGCCGATAAGAGTTCCAGGCACTATCAAGTTCAGAATTGCTGCTGATATTCTGAAGCAACTGACTGCCGAAACACGGTTTCCTTGCTGCAAACTTGTTCGTGTTTGCAACAAGTTAAGGCTTAAGCTGGATTGCCTTTGCAAATACCGCGCATAGTCTTAAAAGCGCATGCTTCTTCGTCAATTCGGGTCTGGAATTCGCTGGAGTGTTCTGGCTGCCGCTCTGGCTGCCACCGCAGCCTTTGCCGGCGAAACCGATAAAGGTGAGGTTCGTCCGCCAGCTCCGGTTCGAGCGCCTGAGCCAAGCTACAAAATTCAAGCGGGGATTGACGGCGAGATCTATCCGGTCTTTGCGAATTACGCCTCCTTGCAGAGCCAGAACGAACGTACCTTCGGCACCGTTGCTGTAACAATTTCCAATCCCACGCCTGCACTGATAAGGCAGCACGTGACGGTGAGCATTCCGGGTTGGAGCGACCAGGAGATTCAAGTAGCAGAAATCAAGCCGGGCGGGGAGCGGACGCTGCTGTTCTCGCCTTCCTTCCTGCCGCGCTTTTACCGGAATTACGAAATAACTGCAGCGACTGCCAAGGTTACGGTTGGAGAACTGGGCGGGCAAACGGAGTATGAAACGACCATCCCGGTCCGTTTGCGCTCAGCGGAAGACATCTACTGGGGGGCCAACTTCAAGTACGCTTCTTTCATTGCCTCCTGGGTGACCCCGCATGACTCACTGGTGGAGGACGTACTTGCTGACGCCAGGTTAAACACCCCCGATCACCGCATGCCCGGCTACGAGAACTGGAAGAGCCCAACCCAGCAGGAGCAGGAAACTTACATTCAGGCGAGGGCGATTTTCAATGCGGTGAAAGCGCTGGGACTTTCCTACGTGAAAAGTTCCATGACGCTGGGCGACCATAAAAGCGTAAGTGAGCGGGTCCGAATGCCTCACGCCAGCCTGGGGCTTACCAGCGCCAATTGCATTGATGCAGCAGTAATGTACGCATCGTTCTTTGAAAATCTGGGAATGCAGCCCAGTGTAGTGATTGTGCCCGGGCATGCGTATGTCGGCGTCAGAGTGGCAGAGGGATCGGAGAAGCTGCTGTTCATCGATGTAGCGCTTACCGGACGCACCACTTTTGAAGGCGCGGTAGCATCGGCCAGGGCCGGGATGGCGAAACAGCCTGAGGCTTCGGTGACCGAGGTCAACATTGAGGCATCGCGTTCGACCGGCATCTATCCCATGCCCTGATCCTGCAATCTCGGACCGGCTGTTCTCATCCATTTTTCCCGAAATGACAATCAAAGGGTGCTGCCAGCGCCAGAAACACTTGACAACTCGTCAAGCGGGCTTAAAATACCCGCAATTCGTGAACCTGCGCCAGGTTATCAGCGCCCCGGTCCGAATATGAATCTGAATTCCAATTTACCCATCGCGAATCAACCTCCCGAAAAGACAGCTATGGAGAAAATCTGCAGGCATCAGCGCGTGCGCGTCGTGGCTCGCGACGAAGACGCGGAGTTCGTCGAGTGTCAGGAATGTGGCGACGTCTTTGAAGCGAGTGAGTTCAGGGACATGGCCATTGAGGAGAACATCCAACCGGAAGAAGGGTGAGTTCCAGCTACTCCGCCCGCTTCCGTGACTTTGGTACCGCCACAGGCAGCATTTCCTGCTTGGAAAACTCAGTGCGGCTTGATAACTTCTACACAATTGCTCAGGTAGAGTTAAATGCCCCAAACTGCACTGGTTGTGGATGATTCCATGCTCATCCGCCACACGGTCTGCCGTTTTTTTGAAGACCGGGGTTTTCGAGTCGAGTCTGCCACGAACGGATCGGAAGCACTGGAGATGCTGGCAAAGGTGTCTCCTGACGTCATCGTGACAGACCTGCAGATGCCCAAGATGGACGGACGGGAACTGATTGCTGCTCTTAAAGCGGACCCAAAAACCGCAAATATCCCAATTGTCGTCCTGGCCGGAAAACAGGCGAAGGCCGAAGAAGTGGATGTCGGCGCCTCCCATGTGATTTACAAAGACATCGACATCACGGCCCAGTTGGGCCGAGTGCTCGACCTGGTCCTGCCCGGCAGTCGCGCCTAAGGGGAAGCTCAGCGGAGTACTAACGAAGCTTCAGCAGAGAAATCTGCCTGCGCAAACTCTGCTGCCCGGAACTTCGGAAATGCTGCGGCCGCGATCATCGCCGCATTGTCGGTGGAGAGCTTGCGCGACGGGAAGTAAACCGGCACGCCGGAACGAGATGCTTCTGCTTCAAATACCTGCCGCAACTCACTGTTGGCTGCCACGCCGCCAGTGACAAACAGTGTCCTTGCTCCACGCTCGTCCGCAGCGTTGAGAGTCTTTGCAACAAGATCGTTGACGACCGAGTATTGGAAGGAAGCGACGAGATCGAGCGTCTTCCGATCGCAAAGGGCCAGTACATCGTCAGCCTTGAGCTTGACGATCTGCGCAAGTGCTTGCTGCCGCGCTGCAATGGATTCCTGCATGCCTTCCACTTGCACGTAGCGCAGGACGGCCGTTTTGATTCCGCTGAAGGAGAAATCAAAGGGAGTCTGGCGGGCGCGCGGCGTTCCGCGGTTCAGATGCTTGATCTGGGCAGGACCGAACTTCACCGCTCGAGGATTGCCTTTCCTGGCCAGCGCATCAATGATCGGACCACCCGGATAAGGCAGACCAAGGAGCTTGGCGACCTTGTCATAAGCTTCGCCCGCCGCGTCGTCTCGGGTGCGCCCAATGTTCTCGTAAACCCAGCCGTGATCTCGCTCCGCAGCAAGAAAGAGGTGCGTGTGACCACCGGAGACAACCAGCGCCAGCACGGGGAATTCGAAGTCGAATGCTCCTTTCTGCTTTTCCTCGAGAAGCACGGCATGAATATGGCCTTCCAGGTGGTTCACCGTGATCAGGGGTTTTTTCTGCGCGAAAGAAAGTGCTTTGGCGTAGCTGATCCCGACCAGCAGCGCACCTGCCAGGCCCGGCCCCTGGGTTACCGCGATAGCGTCAATGGAGGAGTAGGTGTGGCCGGCATCGGCCAGTGCCTGACGGACTACCGGGACGATTGCCCGCAGGTGTTCGCGAGAGGCTAACTCGGGAACGACACCTCCATAGGGCTGATGGGTGGCAATCTGCGAGGATACGACGCTGGAAAGCACCTTCTCCCCGGAGCGCACCACAGCAGCGGCAGTTTCGTCGCAGGAGGTTTCAATCCCGAGAATAGAGCCGTCATTCATACATCTATATTATTTGATTGGCAAGGAAGGAGCAGGACGCAGGGTGCACCTGAATTCAGGCAAGGCGCAAGAGGCCACAAAGATTGTTCGCGAATTGCGGGAACGCGGCCATTCGGCGTTCCTGGTTGGGGGCTGCGTTCGTGATCTGGTGCTGGGCCGGGAGCCTGCAGATTATGATGTTGCCACGTCAGCGACTCCGCCGGAGGTGATGCGTATCTTTCCGCAAACCTATGCGGTGGGAGCCCAGTTCGGAGTGGTGCTGGTGCCGGTGAAGCACGATGGGGAAGGTGGAGAACGCGATAACTACGCCATTGAGGTGGCAACCTACCGCAGCGACGGCTTGTACTCTGACGGGCGCCATCCTGACCAGGTGCAGTTCTCAAGTGAGGCGCGCATCGATGTGCAGCGGCGCGAACACCTTGTAGGTGGCATAGAGCGTGGTGCTGAAGCTGTTTG
>Ga0134125_10005937_pt1 | contig 13851 bp, 9 predicted proteins | sample KB31751_FD_96464 | JGI IMG/M metagenome (GOLD analysis project Ga0134125, IMG submission 96464) | Terrestrial soil microbial communities with excess Nitrogen fertilizer from Kellogg Biological Station, Michigan, USA - KB3-175-1 | ecosystem: Environmental > Terrestrial > Soil > Unclassified ... | reverse complement strand
TAGTGCTGCTCGGCGAGCACTTCGGTGGGCGCCAGCAGCGCCGACTGGAGCTTGTTGGCGACACCCGCCAGCATCGCGTAGACCGCGACGACCGTTTTCCCGCTTCCCACGTCCCCCTGCAGTAGCCGGTTCATCGGCTTGCCGGATTGGAGGTCCTTGGCGATCTCCCACACCGCGTTCTGCTGAGCGTCGGTCAGCAAGAAGGGGAACCGCTTGCGGATCCGCCCGTCCAGCAGCCGGTCGAGTCGGATCAGCGGGGCCGTCAGGCGGCCGTCGCGCAATCGCTTGCTGATCCCCAGCCCCAATTGCATGAGCATCAATTCATCGTAAATGATTCGCCGCCGTGCGTTCATCGCCTGGCGGATGTCTTTGGGCAGATGAATCGCCCGGTACGCCTCCCGGCGACCCATCAGGCCCCGGAATTGGAGCAGCTTGTCGTCAAACCACTCATGCACCTCCGGCAAGATTTGATCGATATGGTCGCGGACGATCCGCTCGATGGCTTCGCTCGGCAGCTTCAGGCTCGCCGGGTAAATCGGCCGGAACTTGGACTCGGCGATCCGCTCGGTCGCCTCGTCCACCACTTCCCAGCGCGGATTCACCATCTTCGGGTACTGGCGGAAAAACGTGACCTTCCCCTGCACGCGGATGTTCATGCCCGGGTGGATTCGCGAGCGGAGGTATCCGCCGTGGAACCAGGTGAGGGAGAGCTTGGCGGTGTTGTCGTCGAGCGTCGCCTCAAACCGGGGCCGCGGCCGCGAGGGGATGTAATCGACGGCGCAGATCGTGCCGCGGACGGTCTGAATCTGGTTGTCGACGAGCTGGTCGATGGATTTCTCGGAGGATTCGTACTGGTAGGTGCGGGGGAAGTATTCGAGCAGGTCGCCGAGGGTTTTGACGCCGAGGTGTTTGAAGACCTTGGCGCGGGTGGGGCCGACGCCGGCGAGTGATTCCACGGGGCGGTCGTGAGCCGCGGAGCTGGGCGGAGTGGCGGTGGTGGGGTCGGGCATATCGAATGGGGAGACGCCGCTGAGAGGATTTTAGTCTTGGCGGGCAAGGCTCGACAATAAATCATGTGGCACGGGCGCCTTGGCTGTGATTTGGATTGTGGCACAGCCGCCCTCGGCTGTGTTCCGCCGAAGGCGGAAGGTCCTCTGTCGGTGGGCGCAAAACTTCGACCTGTCGGTCGAACACAGCCGGGGGCGGCTGTGCCACATGTAGAGGGAAGACAGCCGGGAGCGGCTATGCCGCAATCTGCTCCTGTCACGACCGCTGCTGCCCCTCAACCCACTCGCACCACAGCCACGGGTACAAGTCGGGCGACGTCACAAGATTCCGTCGGACTGGGTTCTGGCAGATGTATTCGGCTTTCTCGTGCAGGTTCTCGTCGCATCGGAGTACGTGATCGAATGACTCATCCTGCCACACGTGCCCCTTGCGCCCAAGAACCCGATTGATGCGGTGAGCGGACGCTCCTTTGATGCCACTGAGGATTTCCGAGAGTCCAAATGTGTTCCCGTAGTCATCTGAGCGTGCCGTGAACAGGAGGTGAACGTGATCCGGCATGACGACCGCCACGTGCATGTGCAGGCGCGTGCCATGATCATGCAGGCAGTGTTCAAGCACCAGGGACCGCACGCTCTCGGGGAGCACCCATCGCTTACAGGTACTGAAGGTCACAAACAGCGGCTTGCCGTCGGCTTGGAAATGGGGCAGATTCCGCCGGTATGCAGCCTTTGCAGGCCGCGCTAATGGTTGGGGATCATGGGGCTGCATGGTTTCGCGCTGGGACCAATGCATGATAGCAGGAATGTGAGATGTGGCACAGCCGCCCTCGGCTGTGTTCGACCGACAGGTCGAAAATTCGCGCACACGGACCAAAACCTTCCGCCTGCGGCGGAACACAGCCGAGGGCGGCTGTGCCACATGAAGGACGCACAGCCCGGGGACAGCTATGCCACATTCTGTACGGGTTCACACCGTCAGCTCGCTCAACTTCCCCGTGCTATCCCCAAACCGCTCTTCCTGTACTCCCATGCGTTCGAGCATGGAGAGGTAGAGATTGCACAGCGGCGTTTCGGAGTCGAAATTAATGTGGCGGCCGGTGTGGATGGTTCCGGCGCCGCGGCCGGCTAATACGATCGGCAGGTCGTTGTGGTTGTGGCGGTTGCCGTCGCTGATGCCGGCGCCGAACAGGATCATGCTGTTGTCGAGCACCGTTTTGTCCCCCTCCTTCATGCCTGCCAGCTTGCCGAGGAAGTAAGCGAACTGCTCGACCTGGAAATGGTTGATCAGGGCGAGCTTTTCGAGCTTGACGGGGTTGCCGCCGTGGTGGCTGAGGGAGTGGTGGCCATCGGCGAGGCCCAGGTTGCGGTAAGTGTGCTCGGAGCCGTCGCGGCCGACCATGAACGTGCCAATACGCGTGATGTCCATCTGGAACGAGAGGGCCATCAGGTCGCACAGGAGCCGCATGTGCTCGCCGAAGTCTTCGGGAATGCCGGCGGGCTTGGCCATGTCGGGGCGGGGCGGGGCGGCCATCTTGCGGGCAACCTCCACCCGCCGCTCGATCTCGCGGATCGAGCTGGTGAACTGATCGAGCTTGTCCTGATCGGCCTTGCCGAGCTGGCGCGAGAGCGTGCGGCTGTCATCGGCCACATAATCAAGGATGCTCTTGCGCTCCAGCAGCCTTCGCTGGCGGGTGCGCTCGTCGTCGGAGCCGAACAGGCGATCGAACACGTCGGCCGGGTTCACTTCGTGCGGAAGCGGATTCGAGGGCGAACGCCAGGCGATGTTGGAGACGTACGCGCAGCTATAGCCGCTGTCGCATTCGCCGGCGATCGAGCTGCGCTCCAGGCCCAGTTCCAGCGAGGGCAGCCGCGTCTGGCTGCCGATGGTTGACGCGGCCACCTGGTCGACCGACACGCCGGCACGGATGTCGGCGCCGGCGGTTTTGCGGGGGTGCATACCCGTGAGATAAGCGGACGCCGAACGGGCGTGATCGCCGCCGCCATCGCCCAACGCGCGGGCGCCGTTGAGGGCGAGTCCGGAGATCACGTTCAGGCGGTCCTTGAAAGCCGCGAGCGGCTCCAGGCTGGGACCGAATGTCCAGTCGAGGCCTTCGCCTTCCGGACGCCAGGTCTTCATGTTCATGCCGTTGGGGCAGAAGAAGAAGGCCATGCGGAGGGGAGATGCCGCGGCTGCCGAGCCGGGAACGGAAGCGGCGCTGGCGAGCGCGCTTCGGACAAGGCCATTGGGGGCCATGGCATCGAGGAACGGCAGGGCGATGCTCGCGCCGATGCCGCGAAGGATTGTTCGTCGGGAAAGAGGTCGTCGATTCATATTGGCTCGCTCGCTTTCACCCCTCTCCCGGTACTCCGGGGGAGGGTAGGCAGGGGGCTTTGCTGAAGGACGTCGCTCGTGTGAGCCCCCTCCCCAGCCCTCCCCCGGACTACCGGGGGCGGGAGAAGAGGGAAGCCGTGTCGCAACGCCATGCACCCTCGCTAATCTGTCTTCGTCACCTGCACCTTCGCGGCTTTGCCGCGTCGCTTGAGAAACGCGTCACTGTGAACGATTCCGTTGATCACGCTTGAAAACCGGTACTCGTTTTCCCCGGTCGCATTGCAGATCCGTTGGATCGTGGGCTCATCGTACCCTTCCATCCCGCGTCCCAGGGCATAGGTCATCAGCTTCTCGACAAAGCAGTGGACGAACTGGTCCTTGTGCTCAAGAAGGACCTTGCGCAAGCCCGACGGCCCGGAGAACGTTTGCCCGTTGGGCATGGTGCCGGAGCTGTCGACCGGCGAGATGCCGTCGTGCGTGCGCCAGCGACCGATCGGATCGAAGTTCTCCAGTGAGAAACCCAGCGGGTCCATGCGGACGTGGCAGGACGCGCACGCCGGGTTCGAACGATGGGCCTCGAACCGCTGGCGGACCGTCTGTCCGGCCACGTCGGTCGCCTTGTCATCCAGCGGCGGCGTGCCGACGGGCTGCGGCGGGGGAGGGGTGCCGAGGATCTGATCCAGGATGAACTTGCCGCGACGCACCGGCGACGTGCGATTCGGCAGGGCGGTGACAGTGAGCACCGCCGCCATGGTCATCACGCCCCCGCGGCGCTCGGCCTGCTGGCCGCTGAAGGTGACCTTCTGGAAGTCATTGCCCGTCACCCCCTCAATGCCATAGAGCCGCGCCAGCCGCTGGTTGACGAACGTGTAGTTGGCGTCGAGGAATTCGAGAATGCTCTTGTCGTCGCGGACGATCGATTCGAAGAACAGCTCGCCCTCATGGCGCATGTCGTCGCGAAGCTTGGCGAATTGCGGGAACTGACGGGGATCGGGGTTGGCCACGTCCAGGTTGCGCAGCTCCAGCCACTGCCCGGCAAAGTTGGTGATGAACGCCTGCGACTTGGGATCGGCCAGCATCCGCTTGACCTGCTGGTCGAGGACTTTCGGATCGTGCAGCTTGCCCTGGCTCGCCAGCTCGAAAAGCTCGTCATCCGGCATGCTCGACCAGAGGAAGTACGACAGCCTCGTCGCCAGCTCGTAATCGTTCAGCGCGCGCGGCGTTTGCGGATGATCGATGGAGTCGCGCTCGATGCGGTAGAGGAATTGCGGAGAAACCAGAACGGCGGTGAGGGCGAACTTGCAGGCCGAGGGGAAGTTGTCCTCCTGGGCGCGCGACATGCGATAGAGCCGCAGGAGCTTTTCGACTTCCAGATCGGTCGCCGGCCGGCGGAAGGCCCGACTGGCAAAGCGGCGGATGATGTTGCTTGCACACGCCTCGCCGCGCTCGCCATCGGCCGGGCCGCAGAAGAGGATCTTCTTCTGCATCTCCGATGGCTCCGGCGCAGGAAGATCAATCGGCCCTTCCACCTCGATCGAATCGACAATCAAATTCCGGTCGCGTTTCCGCGGGTTCTTGGCTTCGGGGTCGTAAAAGTCGTTGGTGAACTCGACGTTGATCTTGTGATCCCCGCCGGAAACTTCCGTCGTGAAGGCAAAGACCTTCGGATGCCCCCGGCTGTTGCGCACGTCGAAGGTCTGGATCTCTTTCTTGCCGATCGTGACCTTCATTTTGGCCGGCTCGGTGCCCGCCTGATCGGCCTCGGCTGTGAGGCGGAACTCGTATTTGGCCTTGGCGACAAAGTGATGCGTCTGCGTGATCGAGCCGTTGGTGGCGAGGATGCGATGGCCTTCCTCGGGCATCAAATCCCCGCCGCTCATGTTGGTGCCAATGTATTTGCTGACGCGCGAGCGATACGGGTTCTCGGTGACGATCGCCTTGTCCATGATCCGCTCGGCGGCGGCCAGGTACTTCTCCACCAGCAGCGGCGACATGCTCAAAACGTCGGCGATGTTGTCGAACCCGTACCCGCTGTCGTCGGCGGGGAAATCATCGGCCGGCTTGAACTGGACGCCCACCAGGTCGCGGATCGTGTTGTTGTACTCGTTGCGGTTGAGCCGGTGGATCGGCACGAAGCCGGGATCGATCGGGGTCGAAGCGTCAACGAACGCCAGTGCATCGGAAGTGAACTTCAGGACGGTCGCGACCTGGTCCTTCGCCGGCTGCGGCGCCTTCTTCGGCGGCATCTCGTGCTGGCGAAGCTCATCCTGCACGTCGTGCCACGTCTTCAAATCCGCCCGCACCGCCGCGAAGGTGTCGAACTTGTCCAGCGCCACGTCCCCCTTGTGATGCCCGTTGCCGTGGCACTTGTAACAGTTGGCCGCAAGGAATGGCCGGACCTGCGTCTTAAACCGATCCTCCATCTGCGCCTGCGGCGAGGTCGCGGGATGTTGCTGCGGGAAATCCCCCAGCGCGATCGGCCCCGCCGTGGCGGCCTGCACGCGGGCATCGCTGCTCACCAGCGCGGGAACGACGAACGCCGCCACCGCGCCCGCGGTCGCGCCCAGGATGATCGCAAATGGTCTGGCAAAAACTCCCATCGACATCAACGTCCACACCCTTCCATCCGTTCACCGCGCGCAAGCGGACTGTGCCCTACAATCCATTTTGATATATCGGCCCAAGTCTGCGGTTGTTGCCCTGAAAAGTACCTGACAATTCCCGAAGTTCGTGCCCGCAAGATGCTGCCGAACCACGATTTGTGAGCGGCCGGATCACATTGTCTTATGCATGTAGATCACCTCGCCGCTGGAATACTTGAGGTCGCCCTGTACGCACTGGACGATCACACGCGCTACGTCGGCGGGCTGAAGAGTGTTCTCGGTGGGGTACTGCTCGCGGCTGAGGATCTGGCGAAACATTCCCGTTTCCACCGCCGCCGGGGCGATGACGTGGACGCGCACGCCGATCTGCTGCCCCTCGCGCGCCGCCGAGCGGCCGAACAGGTTCAACCCCGCCTTGGCCGCCCCATACGCGGCAAACCCGTCAAACGGATCGCGGGAGGATTCGCTGGAGAGCAGCACCACCACGCCTCTGTTCTGCTGGCGAAACGTGGGCCATGCGGCCCGGCACAGATAAAAAGCCGACGAGAGATTCGTCTCGATCACCTCTCGCCATTCCTCGACGCTCATCTGATCGATCCCGCGCACCGGCGCGACGCCCGCGCAATGCACGATCGCGTCCAGGCCGCCGTACGTTTCGACCGTCTTCCGCACGGCCAGCTCGACGGCAATTGGATCCGTCACATCGGCGGGAACGCACAACGCCCCGTTTGCCACCCGAGCCGTTTCCGACAGTTCCGCTTCCCCGCGCGCCAGCAGCGCCAGTTTGTACCCAAGCGAAGACAGTTCGATCGCCGTCGCACGACCGATTCCGCGCCCCGCACCGGTGATTAATGCGACCGAATCTGCCACTGGCGTTACGTCCTTTCAGGATCATGGAACCGCAAATCACGCGGATGGCGCGGACAAGGATAATGCGTGCCCTCCATCGGCACACCTTCCGCGACGCTCTGCCGGCGCCAAACTCTCCGCTACAACAACCCCCACATTTTTCCCAAAACTGTTGCAAATGTTGCGTCGAGATCTTGCGGCTTGCCCAACGTAAGCCACTGATCGAGATAAAGATAGATCGTTCAGGCCAAGACCGTACATCGTGCAACACCCCCTCCAAAGCTGCGACACCGCTGCAAAGCAATATTTCGCAACCCAATCTTCACTGAACTCGACTGCGATCTGCCTCAGTTCTTCGCTAGTTAGCCGTACGATCAACGCGCGTTTGGTGGTCATCCCCGCTTGCCGCTTGCCGTGACGCCGGAGCACCGATGCTGTGACGCGAACGCTGCCATTGAGCAGAGTGCGTCGGCAATCCTGCGCAACCTGGATTCTGAGTTGCAATCCTATGCCGGCCCAACGATACTCGGCCCGTCCGGTGTTCCATGGGTGGCGGACCATTTTCGCCCTCCTCCAGACTTGCATCCCATGGGTGGATATTTGAGGAAGAAATGCACAAACGCATGCAGCGCAAGGGGAAATCCCCGAGTCTGATCGGAAAAGCCGCCGCCGTCGCCGGGGATCACCGGGGAGTCCCAGAGAGCCGGGGCACCGGTCGTTATGCGATCGAGGCCTTTGAGCAGCGGATTCTGCTCTCTAATTATAGTTTGAGCACGCTCGGATTATTCGGCAGCAATCAGACCGGCGAGAGGCCCATGAGCGGTCCAACGCTTGACGCCGCCGGGAACCTTTACGGGACGACATCCCTGGGCGGCGCATTTGGCCGCGGCACGGTTTTCGAGGTCCCCCACGGAAGTTCAACGATGACGACGCTCGCTTCGTTCCCCAAGGGCGTCGGCGAAATTGGCGTCGGGTATGGCTCCGGGCCGGCGCCCCTGGTCCGAGACCAAAGCGGGAATCTTTACGGCCTGGTTGCGGGGAATACTATCTTTGAGCTGCCGGCGGGCAGCTCTACGATTGATCTCCTTGCTTCTTTTGGACCCACCCTGCCGGTACAGGTGCCCTCGCAACAACTTGTCCTCGATCCGAACGGCAATATCTATGGCGTCTTCTCGGGCAGTAGGGGCGGGGTCTTCGAGCTTCCCCACGGAAGCTCGGCGATCGCGGTGCTCGCATCTTTCAACGCCAGTACTGTCGGATACACGCCGGAGGCGCTTGTTGAGGACGGCAGCGGGAATCTTTTTGGGACGACACAGAACGGTGGCTCCGGCCAGAGAGGCGCTCTTTACGAGATACCCCATAACAGTTCGACCATAACCACGCTTGTTTCCTTCGACGGCGGCATCAATGGCGGTAGTCCCTCTGGTCTGATTTTCGATGGCGGCGGTAATCTCTTTGGAATCACACAGCTCGGCGGGGCGAACGCGACTGGCACCGTGTTCGAGCTCCCTCACGGCGGTTCCAGTATCGTTGCGCTGGCGCAGAACGGTGGCAGCTCCAGCGAATTGAACATGGACCCAAGCGGAAACATTTATTATTCCTGGAGCACCGATTTCAATGACATGGATACAGGCGCGGTCCTCGAGATCTCGCATGTGAACTATGCCAGTACTACGGTCGCCAGTTTCAAGGGCGAGGACGGCCCCCAGGGCATAGCCTTGGACGGTGGCGGGAACATATTCGGAGTTACCACTGCGGGCGGGACGTATGGCAATGGCACGGTTTTCCGCATTGCCAGCGGCTCGGACGCCGTGAGCACGGTTGCAACTTTCGGGTACGTTCTTGGCTCCGATGACCTGACCACGCCGATCGTTGATTCAAGTGGAAATCTCTTAGGCATGACCGACGCGCAGCAAGTCCCCGGCGGGGAGTACGGAACGGTGGGCGGCGTATTCGAGGTCCCGTCCGGCGCATCATCGGCGAGGCTGGCGGCCTCATTTGTCGGCAGTCCCGTGGACATCGCCCTGGGCAAGCTCCTGCTGGACGGAAGCGGAAATCTCTACGGAACCAGTGAATACGGCAACGGTATCTTCGAGCTGCCGCGGGGAAGCGCTACTATTACGACTTTGGCCTCCTTTAGTGGCACGTCCCTGGGAGAGGTGCCGGGCACGCTGGCAATCGATTCCGCCGGGAACATCTACGGCGCCGACTTCGGCACCAACAATGACGGGAGCATCTTTGAGGTGCCGCGGGGCAGTTCGACCGCGGTGATACTCGCATCGTTTAACGGGACCAATGGCGCGGACCCGACCGGGGTTGTCATCGATGGTGCCGGCAACCTGTACGGCACGACGGAGTCCGGCGGGGCGGGCGGGCACGGCACGATTTTCGAGCTCCCACACGGCAGTTCGACAATCATTCCCCTCGCGAGCGGCGATTTTGGCAGCGATACCTCGCCAGTCGCACTGGACGGTAGCGGAAACATCTTCGCAATCGGCTCCGGGGGCACCGTGTTCGAGTTGGCGCGCGGGTCCTCAGCCGTAACAACGCTCGCGACCGTCGGCCCCACCGTTCCCGTTATTACTTACGATCCGGTGCAATCGATGCCCGCACCAGTACTCGACTCACGCGGTGATCTCTTCCTGACGGTCTACAACGCTGGGGCCAACAAGGACGGTGCAGTAATTGAAATCCCGCAGGGCACATCCACCGCCGTCACGGTTTTCTCATTCAACGGCGACAATGGCTCTGCACCCACGGGGCTGGCGATTGATGCAGCCGAGAACCTCTATGGGACGACGACTGCCGGCGGACCGGCCAACGGCGGCACGATCTTCAAGCTTTCGCCCATACCGGTCATTGACGTCATCAATGCGTCCGCCGGAAGTGGTCCCGTCACCCTGAGTCGCGATTCCGATGGCCAGCACGTTGATTGGGCGATGGGAAGCACTGTTGGCCTGGTGGCGATCAACAATCCCGTGGGGCTGACCATCAATAGCGGCAGCGCCAGTAGCACTATCATCCTCGACAACACCAGCGGCAATCCGCTGCCAAACACGATTCACCTCAACGGCACATTCACAGTCAATGGCCTGAGCGGATCCAACCCGCTCGCCGGCACCACGCTGGATTTGTCGAAGGAAAGCACGGTTTATCTGGCCTATGCGTCAGCGGCATCCGATCCGCTCACGTCGATCAGAACGGATCTTCAGACGGGGTTGCATGGCGGCACATGGAGCGGCACGCCCGTGTCCACAAGCGGCGCAATCACCTCTGCCGATGCCGCTGCAAACCCGTCTCAGCTCGCCATCGGCTACGCCGATTCGGCAGACCCCAACAGCCCCGATACCATCCCCAACACCATTGAACTCAAAACCACGCTCGTTGGCGACACCAACCTCGACGGCTCGGTAAACATGGCCGACCTCCTGACTCTCACCCGCAACTTCGGCAAAGGCAGCAACTGGGACCAGGGCGACTTCAACTACGACTCCTCGGTGAACCTCTCCGACTTCATGACCCTTTCCCGCAACTTCGGCAAGACCCTCGTCGTGAATCCGCTGATCGTCACCAGCACCGCCGACGACGGCTCCCTCGGCACCCTCCGCTACGCCATCGCGCACTCCAACCTCGGCGACACCATCACCTTCGACCCGACTGTCTTCGCACCCGGAACTTCCCACACCATCACCTTGAACGGCTCACAACTGGAGATCACCCACAATCTCACGATTTCAGGCCCCGGCTCGGCCAACCTCTCGATCAGCGGCAACAACGCCTCTCGCGTGTTCCAGATCGACTCGGGCGTGAGTGCCTCCATCTCCGGCCTGACGATCACCGCCGGGAACGCAGGCACCGCTTACGGCGGAGCCATCAACAACTCCGGAACCCTCAACCTTTCCAACTGCTCCATCACCTCCAGCACCGCCACAGATGGCGGCGGACTCTACAGCATCTCAGGCTCTGCTAACGTGACCAACTGCACCTTCAGCAACGACACCGCCTCGGGTTTCGGTGGAGGACTCTTCAATGATGCGGGAGCCACTTCCACCATCACCGCCTGCACTTTCTTGAGCAACTCCGCCCCAAACGGCGGCGGCCTGGTGGATTACGGCGCCGCCTTGAACCTGATCAACGATACGATCACGCAAAACAGCTCAACGAACGGTCCCGGCGGAGGGGTCAACAACATCGCCGGGACACTTTCGGTCAGCGACTGCACGATCGTCAACAACACCTCGAGCAAGCCGGGGGCGGGAGTGCATGTCCTCAGCGGCACCGGCTCAATCAACAACAGCATCGTGGCCCAGGACTCGATCACCAACAGCACCACGCCTTCAGATCTGTCCGGCAGCTTCGCCGGTTCCAACAATCTGATCGGCGATGGCTCAGGAGGCCTGAGCACGTCCAACCACAACCTGCTGGGCAGCACGAGCAGTCTGCTGAATCCCAAGCTGGGGAGCCTGAGCAACAATGGAGGCCCGACACTCACGATGATGCCGCTGAGCGGCAGCCCGGTCATTGATGCGGGGAGCAATTCGCTTGTTCCGACGGGAATCGCGACCGACCAGCGTGGCTATGCGCGGATCTTCAACGGCACGGTGGACATTGGTGCAGTGGAGTTTGGGGCCAGTGCCTCCGTCGCGGCGGTGCTCAGCACGTCGGGTTCGGCTCCGGTGACTATGCGGCGCAGAGGATGAGGGGGTGCCCCACATTTCGCATGATTATGACAAATACATGCGAAACGTGTCCGAAAGTGTCCAAAAGTGTCCGATGAAACGCAAGGATCCGATGAAAGCAAAGCCGAGTGTGAGGCCAACCTCGGCTTGCCCTCACCCCAACCCTCTCCTCTTCCTCAGAGCCGGAGGCCGGAGGGAGAGGGGTAAGAGGCGCTAGGTTGACCCTCCCTCAGTAGCCGCACCGTCACGGCAATTGCCCGCTCAACTGCAGTTCCACCACGCCCAGCAGTTGATCCGGATCGATCGGTTTGATCAGAAGCGGCGGAAGCTCGGGCTCGTGCAGCGCGTGCATCCGATGCTGAATTTTCTGCGGCGGCATGCCGGACATGAGGATCACCGGCGTGGCACGCCGGTGCTCGTTCATGTAGTTGAGCACCGCGAACCCATCCATGCCGGGCATTTGCAGATCGAGCAGGACCAGGTCCACCGGCCGGTGCTTCAGGTGCAGGATCGCGGCATCCCCATCACCCGCCTCGTCAACCATGTATCCCATGTGGCGCAAAAAATGCGCCAGCGCCAGTCGCTCGACCGGCGAGTCATCCACCAAAAGCAGGCGGGCCAAAGGCTGAGTTAACTCCTCTTGCATCCGTCAGTTCTCGGCGGATGCATTATGATCGACCCGGCTCAAATCGAGAATACCGAATTTCTGCGGATGCGCCAGAAGTTTTCGATAACGCGAATATGACGCGATCGCGGAAACCTCAACCGTACGACGGCCGGATGATCTCCACCTCGGCCAGCCAGGTATGCGCGATGATCGTGTGCGCGCTGGACGAAAGCAGTTGGTCTTCGACGACCCAGCGGATGTCGGGCCGGGCCTTTCGCGCGTAGACCAGGGCCGAGTGAACCGGCACGGTCGCCTGAGCGTTGAATTCGGCGGCAATCTCGAACAGCGCGTGCACATAAGGCCGCAGCACTTCGTCGGCTTCGACCGGCGCCAAAGACCAGACCGCCGGCGGCTCGCACAGCACGAGCTTGCTCCGCGGCAGGGCGGTCAGGGACCTGGAGAGCACCTCGCGATAGAGCGAGCGGAAATCGCCCAGCGACTCGCCCGACCCGCCCGGCTGACGGTGCGGGTCGGGGACGTCGATCATGAACGACAGCACATCCGGCCGCGCGGCCACGATCTCCTGCTGGCATTGCTCGAGAAGCTCCGAGAGGCGCCCGCCCGAGCGGCCGCGGTTGATCACGAGCGGCGCCGTGGCCGTGGACATGGCCCGAAGATAATCGCGGATCATCCGGACGTAGCCGGTGCCGATGCCCTCGTCGTCGCCCGAGCGGTTGGCGTCAGTCACCGCGTCGCCAATGAAGAGGAAACGTGAGTTTTTGTTGAAGGGGATGGGCATGTCCTGATTTTGCCGCGGGAGCAATTGATTCGGCTACGGGCGAAGTTGGAGGTCAATGGTTTTTGATCGCCATTCCGGAGATGATGTATTGTCCGTGCTCCAGCCCTGAAGGGGTCGGAACGGGGCCCAAATCGGGAGCTAAAGTGCTCGGTTACATTGGAAAGCGCGTTACCACTGCCGTGGCGGCAGCTCTCCGGGAGGTCGGAGACCCGCGGGCGATGGAGCCGCTTCGGGCCGCGCTGACCGATCCCGATCCAAGCGTCCGCATTCAGGCCACATTGTCCCTCCGATCATTTGGCGAGGACATCGAGATTTCACCAATAGATCAAGCCGAGGCAAATGAGCAGCAGTATCAGGCTGGATTGCAGTGACGCTGCCACCCGGAACCTGGCGCCTCGCATCACCTCAACCGCCGAAACACATCCGGCGACGCGCCGAATACGTTCTTGAACGCGTGGGAGAAATGGAACGGGTCCTGGAACCCGACGCTGGCGGCCACCTCCTTCACGAGCACTTTCGGGTCGCGCAATTGCTCGGCGGCGAAGTTCATTTTCAGGCGCAGCAGGTATTGATACGGCGCCGGGTGATCGAAGCGGCGGAAGAGCCGGCAGAGGTACGCCTGGTCGATGTCGCATTCCCCGGCGATCTGTTCCAGCGACCGGAGCCGCCGGAAATTGGCGGCGATGTACTGGCGGCACCGCTGGAACGTGGCCGAGGCGGGGGAGGGACGCGCGCCGGGGGACGCGATCAACTCGGCCAGCTTGATCATCAGGTATTCCGACAGCGCGGCACAGAGAACGTTGGACGTGCCGGTGCCGCGAAGTCCATCGCGGATGATGTTGTTGAAGATGTCCTGGATCTCGCCGAAGCATGCCACCTGGGCCGCGGTGCCGGGTGCCAGCCTATGTTCTCTCAAGATCTGCGGCGCCCGCGGGCCGGTGAAATCGATGAAGTATTTTTCGAGCGGATCGCGGG
>Ga0134125_10005936_pt1 | contig 13853 bp, 14 predicted proteins | sample KB31751_FD_96464 | JGI IMG/M metagenome (GOLD analysis project Ga0134125, IMG submission 96464) | Terrestrial soil microbial communities with excess Nitrogen fertilizer from Kellogg Biological Station, Michigan, USA - KB3-175-1 | ecosystem: Environmental > Terrestrial > Soil > Unclassified ... | reverse complement strand
CGGAGGCGGAAAAACTGGCCCCGAGCCGGCACTTCCGTACCGTCGCGGTTTATGGCGGCGCCCGCATGGGCAAACAACTCGACGGTCTCGCTCGCGGCTGCGACCTTGTTGCCGGCACTCCCGGCCGCATGCTCGACCACCTCCGCCGCGGTTCCATGTCCTTGAACGACGTTCGCTTCGTCGTCCTCGACGAAGCCGATCGCATGCTCGACATCGGCTTCCGTCCGGACATCGAACGCATCCTCAAACGATGCCCGCTGAACCGGCAAACGCTGCTCATGTCCGCCACCGTGCCGGATGCCATCAAGCGGCTCGTGCACCGCTACATGACCAATCCGGTGCACCTGCAAATGACGCCCGAGGTGCTCACGGTCGACAAGATTCGGCAATCGTACTTCACGGTCGACGCGGACAAGAAGTTCGACCTGCTCATGAAAGTGATCGAGCGCGAACAGCCGCGGCAATGCCTGATCTTCGTGGAACGGAAGCGCTGGGCGGACAACCTGTATCGCGATTTAAAGCGCCACGTGCGAGCCGCGGCGGTGATCCACGGCGACTTGCCGCAATCGCACCGCGAGCGGATCATGGCCGCCTTCCGCACCGCCGAAATCAAGTACCTCATCGCCACTGATGTGATGAGCCGCGGCATCGACGTGGACAACCTGTCGCACGTCATCAATTTCGACTTGCCGCTCGACATCGAAAGCTACGTGCACCGCATCGGCCGCACCGGGCGGATCGGCAAGGATGGCATCGCGATCTCGTTCGTCTTGCCGGAACAGGGCGGCCTCCTCACCGAAATCGAGATGATGATCAACAAGTTAATCGATCACGATAACATTCCGGGGCGGGAATGGTACACGTCGCGGCGGATGGAATCGCGGCAGCGCCACGAGGTCAAGCAACCGATGGACGTGGCGGCGCAGGTGGCGAGCGTGCGAGCCGACGACGGTTGGGGCATCGACGAGGCCGACCTGGAGGGCGGCAAACTCGGCGTCGCCGAGGGCGAGCAACCTGCACCCGACACATCGACCGAGAAGAAACCCGTCTTCGGCAAACGCGGCAAACGCTACAGCGGACGGTTATAATCGATGAGGTAACCATCTGCACAACAATCGGTGGCCCATGCGCTCCTGTTTGATTCTCGTCGCTATTACCCTTCCGAGCTCGGCGATGGGTGCTGATTTCACCTCGGTTGGGAAGCTATTCAAGAGCGAGGCTTACACTGTCGAGTGGGGCACTCCTCTCAAGATCGATGCGGACGCGACCCTGGAAATCGGCAGTGGCAGCGGTCACGGTTTCACAATTCGCTGGTCGCGCTTCTTACCGATGAACGACGGGGTTGACGTGATCTCCATCGATTTTGATGAAGGGCGGCATCCCTATGAAACGAAGTGGCCGGCGGATCGCGCGCCGGTCAAAGTGAAAAAGGCCCGCATGAACAGCGACGAATACCGGTCACTGCTCCAACTGCTCGGCAAAGTGGCGTCGGCAAAACTCACACGCGCGGATCAGAAATCCATCACGACGACAACTGCCAATTTCTGGGCGTTTTGCCGGCTCGGCTCGAAATCGAAAGTATTGATCGATTACGACTGGGCTGGCTACATGGGGAGCAACAATGAGATCAAGTATGCCAAGCCTTGGGCCGCGGTCCAGTTAACCCGTGAGTCCATCAGCAAGTTGGAGTTCAAGGAGTACACGCTTTCCGCTACGGATCGTTCTTGGGCCAGTGCCAAATTCATTCGCGAATGGAAGGACTTTCAGAAACGCGATTACTACTGGTGGGTACGCGAGCGATTTATTGTGACCATCGGCGTGGTTGGCGATAAGTCCGTTTTCCCAACCTTGCGCGAAATCATCGGCGGCGACCCGAAAGATCGGAACGTCTATTATGCAATTAATGCCGCAACTCGAATACTTGGCAAAGACGTTCGGGACAAGCCTTACGAGGACATGGATATCGAGAAAACGCGGAAGAAACTGCTTCCCTTACTTCGGGGCGCCAAGTGACGAGTTTTCGTTGCGTCTCCCTCTTGCCTTGCCCCTTCGCTCCGGTCGCGCTACCGGGGAACCACAACTATGCCGAACATCACCGTCAACGCGGAGCCGCGTTCGTTCACTAGCCCTCTGACCGTGGCCGAGTTGATCCGCACTTTGGGTAAGGACCCGGGCAAACTCGCGGTCGAAGTGAACCGCGATGTCGTGCCGCGCGCCGAGCACTCAGCCCGCCAACTCCTCGATGGCGATGCCGTCGAGATTGTCACCCTGGTCGGCGGCGGAGCGCCGCTCGAACCGCCGGCCGATAAGCCCCTGAAAGTCGGCAAATTCACATTCACCAGCCGGCTCTTCACCGGCACCGGCAAGTATGCCAGCCACGAACTCATGCAGCGGTGCATGGCGGCCAGCGGCTGCGAGGTCACCACGGTCGCCGTCCGCCGCGAACGCCTCATCGACAAAGAAGGCAAGAGCCTGCTCGATTTCCTCGACCTGAAGAAGCTGACCATTCTGCCGAACACAGCCGGTTGCTTCTCGGCGGACGACGCCATTCGCCACGCCCGCCTGGCCCGCGAACTGCTAGGCAACCTCGGCAACCCCGGCGCCGACTGGGTCAAGCTCGAATGCCTCGGCGACAAAAAAACGCTCCTCCCGGACCCCATCGACACGCTCCGCGCCACCGAGCAACTCGTGAAGGAAGGCTTCCAGGTGCTCGTCTACACCACGGACGATCCGATCCTGGCGCGGCGCTTGAAGCAAGCGGGGGCGGTAAGCGTGATGCCCGCCGGCAGTCCGATCGGCAGCGGTCAGGGCATCCAGAACCCCACCAATATCCGCATCATTCTGGAATACTTGAAGGACGGCGATCCGGACTATCCCGTAATCGTGGATGCCGGCGTCGGCACGGCGAGCGACGTGGCGCTGGCGATGGAACTCGGTTGCGACGGCGTGCTCTTGAACACAGCGATTGCCGGAGCGAAGGACGCGGAACGCATGGCCTGGGCGATGCGCTATGCCTGCGACGCCGGCCGCCTGGCCTTCCTCGCCGGACGCATTCCCCGGAAGCTTTACGCCAACGCCAGCAGCCCGATGGATGGTATAATCGCGGCATCCCAGTGAAGGAACCTGCCATGAGCACGGCCGAATTGCTAACACCGAAGCCACGTCTATGGGGCGATTCCAACGACCGGGACTACGAGATTGTTGACGGCGATCGCGTCGAGATGCCTCCGAAAAGTGTCGATTCGCAGGTTCTTGCCTCCGACTTGGCGTATCATCTGAACAACTACGGTTTCGGCAAAGATTATGGCATAGCTTGCGTTAATGTCCTTTTCAAACTTCCGCTAAATGTGGATCGGAATCGGCGCCCGGATGCCGCCTTCATTTCTTACGGCCGCTGGGCCAAGAACCGCCCCGTTCCTCCCACTGCTAGCTGGGAAGTCCTTCCCGATCTTTTCGTCGAAGTCGTGAGTCCTCTCGACCAATCCGATGAAATTGAGACCAAGGTGTTGGAGTACCTTGAGGCCGGTGCTCTCCTCGTGTGGATCGTTTATCCGCGGCACAAGGGCGTGTACGTTTACGAATCGCCGCATAAGGTGTGCCGCCTGACTCGCGACGATACGCTGGATGGCGTCGTCGTCCTTCCCGGGTTCCAGTTGCCGCTCATCGAACTCTTCCCCGATCCGCCCGCGGAATGACGCGAATGCCGACGATGCTCGACGTGCAGCAAGCGTGTGAGGCGGGCGAGTTCGCCGCGGCGCGAAGGCTTTGCGCCGAGCTGGCCCGTTCCGGCGACGCCGCCGCGATGCAGCAACTCGGCCACTGGCACGCCGCCGGCGACGCCGGTTGCCAGCGCGATCCTGGCCTCGCTGCCTACTGGTATTTCCAGGCCTGGCAAGCCGGTCTCGACGCCGTGGAACAGGACATTATCCGCGTCCGGGCCGAGTTGGAAGCGGCCGCCGAGAATGGCTCCGCCGAGGCGCAAAACGCCCTCGGTCTCTTGCTCTGCTTCGGCCACGACGATCCATTCACGGCCGCAATCTGGTTCGAACGGGCCGCGGAACAGAATCACCCGGAAGCGCTTCGCACGCTCGGCTATCTGGCCGAAGGCGGCCGCGGCGTCCCGAAGGACGAGGCTCGGGCGCTCGATTGCTTGCGCCGCGCCGCGGAACTCGGCGACCCCGTCGCGCAGGTCAATCTGGGAATGATGCCGGCGAGCATTCCTAGCAACGATTCCATTTCATGACTTTGCTCATCTTCTGCTTATTTTTCCGCCTGAGTCGTTTCTCCCCATTGCAATCGCTTCAACCCGCGAATGTTGCCTGACCCTCCAAATCGTTTCAACCTTGCGAACCGTTAATGCCGATTAAAGAAGAGAGGTGTCATGCCACCATCGCGGGAGGGAATCGATGATCCGCCCCTTGAGATATCGCGTCGCGGCAGCCGTGGTTGGCGTGGGATTGGCGGCCGCCGTCAGCGCTCAACCGCCGGCCAAGATTCCGCCCTTAACCGTTCCGCCGCCGACCGTTCCGACCTTGAAGCTGCCGACTCCGGAGATTCCCAAAATCCCCGAGCCGGGCGGTTCAATCCTGCCGGCGATTCGCGTTTCGATTCCCACGCCTGAAGAGGTGAGCCAAAAGGAAGCCGCTCCGAAAAAAGCGCCGGCGCCGAGCGCACCCGAAGCGGAACCGAAAAGCATCCTGCAGCCGGGCGAGACGCCCATCGATCTGGAATCGGCGCTGCGGCTTGCCGGCGTCGAGAACCCGGAGCTGCTGCTGGCCCGCACCCGCATCACGGAAGTGGATGCGGCCCGGCAACTCGCCGTTGCCCAACTGCTTCCCAACATCAACCTCGGCACCAACTACGACGCCCACGTCGGCCCCTTGCAACAATCGAACGGCAACATCCTCAACGTCAACCGCGACGCGATGTATCTCGGCCTGGGCGCCAACGCCACGGCTGCCGGCACCGTCGGCGTTCCCGGCCTCTCGTACAACCTGAACATCGGCGAAGGGTGGTACGGCTACCTCGTGGTCAAGCAGCGCTTGCAGACCACGCGGAACCTGTCCGATGCCGTTCGCAACGACGTGCTCCTGCGCGTCTGCCTCGGCTACCTGGAACTGCTGCGGAACGACGGCCGCCGCGAGATCGCCAAGAAGAACCGCAACGAAGCCGCGGAACTGGCCCGCGTGACCCGGGTCTTCTCCGACAAGGGGCAAGGGCGCAAGGCCGACGCCGACCGCGCCGCCGTCGAACTCCGCAAGCGCGAGTACGAGTTCACGCAAGCCGAAGCCGACACACTGACATCCTCGGCCCGGCTCGCTCAATTGCTGAACCTCGACCCGTCCACGCGGCTCAAGCCGATCGACGGCTGGGTGGTGCCGACGCCGGTTGTCCAAGATTCGATTCCATTGCCGGAGTTGCTGGGCATCGCCTTGATGAACCGGCCGGAACTGCTGGCCCGGCGTTCCGAAATCACCGGCGCACTGTACGAACTGTCGTTGGCCAAAATTCTGCCGTTCTCGCCGAACATGATCATTGGCTACAGCGCGGGCGGTTACGGCGGCGGCAGCAATCTCGTCGCCAACCCGCCGGGATTCATCAACGGCAGCGGCGTGCTGACCACCGGCCCGCGCTTCAGCGGTTTACTCGGCCGCAGCGACGTCGACGTCGTCATGTACTGGACATTCCGCAACATGGGCGTGGGAAACATCGCTCTGATTCGCGGCGCGGATAGCCGAGCCAAGCAGAGCGTCCTGCGCGAAAAGGAAACCCTTAACATGGTCCGCGCGGAGGTCGCCGAGGCCAAGGCCCGCATCGACGCCCGCAACTTGCAGATCGATGTCGCCGAGAAGGCCGTTCGCACCAGCCAGGAAGCTTACACGGAAGACCTGAAACGCACGTTGGGCGGCCAGGGGTTGCCGCTCGAAGTGATCGATAGCTTCCGGCTGCAAGCGCGGTCGCGGTACGAATACCTGGAGGCAATCGTCGATTACAACAAGGCCCAGTATCAGTTGTGGGTGGCCCTGGGCAAACCGCCGGCCAATGCGTTGGCCCGGCCCATTCCCGCGGACCTGGTGCCGCCGCCGACCATCAATCTGAAGCCCGGGCCCGTCGTTCTGCCGATCCCGAAAATCCTTCCTTCTCCACTCCCGGTGAAACCGTGACCTCGACCGCGCCCGGTTAACTTCTATTGGCACTCGGTGGAGATCGGGAATGCGTTGGCCTCAACGATGGATGCGGCAAGCAAGGAGGTGGGCAGCGGCGGGAATGGCCTGCGCCGCGCTGGCCGCGTCTGGATGCCGCACGACCGAATCCGTCCCGGCGCCCCATCCCCTCTCGGGCCTCCTGCCGCGACTCTTCCCCGCGGACGATCCGCTGCCGCCGACTTTCGAAAAGCACGATGCCCTGGTGCGGCACGCCCACGCCATCGCCGATGAATCGTCGAGCCCGGCCAATATATCGCTCGCCGGAGCAACGCTGAACGCGCCTGAGCCCGCCACTAGCGATCCCGTTGGACCGACGCAACCGGGAGCGGCAACGGATGCGATGGCACAACCGCCGGTCAAGACTGAAGAGACGCTCGACCTGGGAATTGCCTTGCGGCTTGCCGGCGTCGATAACCCGACCATCGCCCTGGCCCAGGAACAGATTCGCGAAGCGATGGCCGGGCAGTTGGCCGCCCGTTCGCTCCTGTTGCCGAGCGTCAACATCGGCGGCAACTACCACTGGCACGATGGCGCCTTGCAGCCGTCGTTCGGCGGCATGCGCATCGTCAAGAGCCAGAGCCTTTACCTCGGCTTCGGGGCACGCACCCTGGCGGCCGAAACGCTGGCCTTCCCCGGCATCCGCCTGTTCGCTCACCTGGGCGACGCCATTTACGAGCCATTGGCCGCCCGGCAGCAAGTCGTGGTCCGCAGTTCCAATGCCCAGGCCGTGCAGAACAACATGCTCGGCCGCGTCGCCACGGCGTACATGGAATTGATCGGCGCCGAAGCCCGCATTGCACTTTTGAAGAAGAGCGAACAGGAAGTCGGCGAGATCGCCCGCTTGACGCGCGTCTACGCGGACAAGGGGCAAGGCCGCGAGAGCGACGCCGACCGCGCCCAGACGCACCTCGAACTGTTGCGCCGCGAGATCTTCGAAGCCGAGGGCGAAGCCAAGGTCGCCTCGGCCCGCTTGTGCCGCTTGTTGAACCTCGACCCGTCGATTCATCTGCGCACGCCCGGCGGCGCCGTCGTCGCCTTCCGGTTAATTCGCGAAGATGTGGAACTCGAATCGCTGATTGCCGAGGCGACCACCAGTCGGCCGGAACTGTTCGCGCAAATCGCGGCTATCCAGCAGGCCCAGGTCCGCATTCGCCAAGAGAAGATTCGCCCCTATTTGCCGCTGATTTCCATCGGTTATAGCGGCGGCTTCTTCGGCGGCGGCAGCAACCTCGTTTCGTCGCAGTTCGGCCCGATGGGCGCGCGAACCGATCTCGATGTCTGGGCCATCTGGACGATGCAGAACATGATGGTCGGCAACCGCGCCCAGGTCCGCCGCGCCGATGCCGTGATGGGCGAAGAGATTGCCGAGTACGACCGGTGGGTGAACGTGATTCGCGCTGAAGTGTCCGAGGCGATGGCCGACGCCAAGGCCGCGGCCCGACAGATCGAACTCTCGAAAAAGGCGGTGGCCACCGCGGAAGAAGGCTACAAGCTGGAACTCGAACGCATCCGCGCCGGCGGACCGAAGCTCGGCTTGCCCATCGAAGTGCTCGATAGCTTCGACTTGCTGCTCACCGCGCAGAAGGAATACCTGCGGGCGATCATTGAATACGACATCGTGCAGTTCCGGCTGTTCGTGGCAATGGGGAGCAATCCACTGACGGCGCCAAGCGCCGAGCCGCAAGAACCGCGGCAGCCCGAGGAGGCGAAGAAGACGAAGCCTTAAGCGCGGCTTCAGCGAGCGGGTTTGCCCGACAAGGAACGGACGCGATTGGAAACATTCAGGGTGGCGATGGCCGTTTGATAGGCGACGCAAACGACCAGAGCCATCGCGAGCTGGCACAATTCACCGGCCAAGGTGGGCATTTTCGACATGGCGGCTTCCCGACTCAATTCATCGCGGGCGCGCTGCATCCGGCGGCGCGCGCGACATTGGGCTGGAAGCGTCCGTGCTTCGATCCAATCCGATGGATTGCTGGCGTGTTAAGAAAAGGTATCAGGGTTCAGGGCTGAGCGGAAGCATCAAAATCGGAAAAATCGGAAAAAGTGTTCGAAGGGTCTGTGCCCGACGATCTTTGCCTTCAAGAACCGTTGTTACGCAGCGAGCGCGCTGCACTATGCGACGCAGGTGATGCACGACACTGTCGCGACCTTCGTGGCGGATTGCACAAACGCGGACCGTTCTCAGTGCCTCGGTTACTTTTGTAGCCGGCCTCTGTGAGGCCGGATGCCATCGGAATCCGGCCTCTGTGAGGCCGGCAACAACCAGCCTGAGACATTGCCCCTTTTCGATGTGACTCCATGATGACTTTGCGGTAAAATTCAATTCACCACCTGCCAAGCGGTCCCCCCATGCTTTCCGTCGGCAGTTTCCCGTCTCGCTTACATGGCGCCGTTTCTCGGCGGTCGTTCCTGTCGGCCGCCGCCACTGCACCGCTTGCGCTTGGCGTTCAGGCCGCGCCGGAACAAACGCGCGCAGCGAAGGCCAAGTCCGTCATCGTACTCTGGCTGTGGGGCGCGCCGAGCCACCTCGATACATTCGATCCGAAGCCAAACGCCGCGGCCGAGGTTCGCGGGCCGTTCGGCACCATCGCGACCCGAACGGCAGGCGTCCGCTTCACCGAACTCTTTCCCAGGATTGCCGCCCGATCCGACCGGTTTGCACTCGTTCGTTCCAACGTGAACTTCGATGGCGATCACCTCAAGGCCGGGTCGATCGGCCTTACCGGCGGCATGGAAGGACGCGATGCCCTCATTCCGAACTTCGGATCCGTGGTGGCCCGGCATCGCGGCGGCAACCACTTACCCGCCTTCGTCGCACTCGGCCGCGGCAACCCACGCGATGTCGTCGGCCCCATGAAGGGGTTCGGCGCAGGCACGTGGGGGCGGGCCTTCGATCCCTTTCTCGTCGGCTGCACCGAATCCGGCGCGACCGACATTCCCGCCCTCAAGCTGCTCGATGGTCTCTCGCCGGCGGCCCTCGGCGATCGCCGCACGCTGCTGGGCGAATTGGACCGGAAGCGCAAGGAAGCCGAGGCGAACGGCCTCGACAAATGGGATATTACGAAGCAGCGGGCATTCGCGCTCCTGACCTCACCCGAGGCGCGCAAGGCGCTCGATCTGTCTCAGGAGGACCGGCGAATCCGCGAGGCCTACGGCCAGACTTCGTTCGGCCAAAGCTGCCTGCTGGCCCGTCGGCTCGCCCAGGCTGGCGTGCCGTACATTCAAGTGAACTGGAGTCAGTACGTGGAGGCGATGACGCCCAACTGCGATTTTGGCTGGGACACGCACGTCTTCAATTTCGATCTGCTGCCGGATCGCCACGGGCCAATTCTCGACCGCGTGTATTCCACTTTGCTCGACGATCTTGGCGATCGCGGCATGCTCGACAGCACGCTGGTGCTGGCCCTGGGCGAGTTTGGCCGCACGCCGCGGATCAATCGCCAGGCCAGTCGCGATCACTGGCCGCAATGTTACTTCTCGCTGTGGGCCGGTTGCGGGATTCGCGGCGGCGCCGTAATCGGCGACAGCGACAAGACCGGCAGCGCACCGGTCACCGAGCCCATGACGCCCGGGATGGTCGGCGCCACGATCCTCGACCTGGCCGGAGTGGATTCTCAGGCGCGGGCGGAACTCCGGGTGCTGCCGGGCGAACGGGTGATTCATGAACTCTTCTGACCCGATTCGACTCACCGCGGACGGCACGTTCAAGTCCGATCCGGTATTCGTCAAGGACGGCGGCGAGATCGTCTACACACTCCTGGAAACGCCGGTCCAGATGCGGTTGATACGCCTGATCGTCGCGGACAAAACCGTCTCGAAGCTCAACCCAACGGCAACGACCAACGAGTTCGAGGCGAGTTTCACCGCCGACGGCTCGCATTACGCCTTCGTTCAAAGCCGCGGCAACCTGAACATGAAGATGGTGATTCGCGAACTCGCCACCAATAAGGATGCCGTCTTCGATCCGGGTGGCGGATTTGCCGGTGTTCGCCGGCCCACGTTTCATCCGGCCGGCGATCGCGTTACATTCGCCATTCCGGGGGAAACCGGCCAGGAGATCGCCAGCGTCAGCAGAAACGCGACCGACAAGAAAACGCTCGCCACCGGCGGAATCAACAACTGGCCAGCCTATTCGCCCGACGGCCGGCGGATCGCCTTTTCGTCCAGCCGCGATGGAACATTCGACCTCTACGTTATGAATGCGAATGGCTCGGGCGTCCGACGCGTTGTGAAACTCGACGGCATGCAGATGCGTCCGAGTTGGTCGCCGGACGGCCAGCGCCTCGCCTTCACGTCCAACCACGCCGGCAGCTACGACCTCTGGATCGTTCGCCTCGACGGCACTGGCCTCGTCCGCCTGACGGGCAGCGCCGAGCGCGACGACTATTCCGCATGGCGCCCCGACGGCAGACAAATCGCATTCGTCGGCGAACGCAATGGAAAGTTCGACCTGTACCTGGCATCCATTCCGAACTGATCCTTGCCGTCGCCTGACGAGACGTCGGCATCCAGGTGCAAAAACTGTTCGACACGCCGGGGCACAATGGTTTGCCGGCGGCGTTCGCACTCGCCTCGATACTGACGTCCTGGCCCTGATCACATTGATCGCCAAGGTGATGATCGAACCGAAGTTGCGCGGCGACGCCGCGGACGCCGCTGTCATGCCCGTCCGCGACGCAGCAGATGCGTAGCCGCTGCGGCCAAAGAGCGTGTCGATTCCCTGCGAATTGCGGGCTTTTAAAAATGGAGGCCGCTTTATTTTTTTCCGCCGCCGAGCGCATCATCACCAAGTGCCTTGATTCATGGGCTTTTATCGCTGTGTTCGTTCGGCGACTCATGTGGCCGCGCGGCCATGCTCCCTCTCGGCCTGCGACGCAAGTTGGAAATGCAGCGACTCTTGCGATTTCACCCCGGTCGGCCGCCGGCGGCCATATAACGGCCTCCATCATAGTAATTGGCGTCATGACGATTCTCCGTTTCGGGATGCAATTCGGCCCCAAGGAAGCCTAACATCCGGTGAACGGGCGTCAACCGGCATAAAAGGAACGACACCAAAGCCCCCGCGAGGGATTTGCGGGCGCGAAGGGATCGGATTGTTGTTTGCGTTGTGGGTGCCGAAGGCGTTACACTTGCTGGAAGTGACCGTCGGAGCGATGAATCCCCATAGGGATTCCGCTCCGCGGTTTCGTTCAACCGAAGCTATGCATCGTGCTCCGCCGGCCGGACGCGCCGGCTTGGAGTCGCGCGTCACCGAGCGGAGCACGATGCATAGTTTCCTCTACGTTCGCGGACAAAACACGCGCGTGGTAGTGCCATCCCATGAGTCGCCGCAGTCGATTTGAGACCGCATCTTGGAAATTGGATCGTCCGCCAACAGGCATCCGGTTCAGTCCCGACGGCAGCTGCTTGCATGCCTACGACGGACGAACCATCTATACCTGGAGCGTCCCGGGATTCCAGGAGGTCCGGCGGTTTTCAATCGAGCAATCCGAGCACAGCCGGGAAGGACATTGCCGCTTCATCGATGACGGCAAGAGTATCTTGTTGATCGCAAGCGACGACAACAGCGAAGAAGGGATCCATCGCCTCACGGTACGCGAACTCGAAACCTGCACACTGAACAATCAGGGAGACCTTCATCTCGAGCACTATGGATTGCTGGTGATTCTCTTCAATCGCGCCGAAAGCCTACTGCTACTGAGAGACTGCGGTGGGATGTCGCACTTTGTCGAGTTCCCTTCGTGCATGAGAGTCCGTTCCGTCAGGTTCGAGCCTTCTGTCTATTCTGAAAGAGGCTCCGTCAAGTCGATGGTGTTTTCGCCCGATGAGACCGAATTCTGGTGCGTTTGCGGTTTCGATGAGCCGACCGGGTATCGCGAATACCTCGCCGCGTTCGAGCCGAGTACCGGGAAGGGACTTAGACGACAGAAGCCGAACAAGGCGAACCATATCGACGGCCTTCGGTTGACTCCAAAGGCGGATGCGCTGCTTACTGTCGAGGAGGAAGCACTATGCCTCCTCGACCCGAAGTCGTGGAAGCTGCTCCGTAAGGTCGATTTGGCCCGCTCGTTGCAAAAAGGATGGGGCAGGAGTGGACCAGCGTTGGCCTTTGCTCCCGGTGCCCCATTGGTAGCCCTGTCGTGCGAGCACAACACGAGGGTCTGCATCGCAGATTACGAAGCGCCGAAGCTGATTGGCGTGTTCGATGTCGATGAAGACTTTTGTGTTAGGTTGCTGTCATTTTCCCCGGACTCTCGGTATCTTGCGATTGCGAGTTACGATGTTCAGAATGAGGTACGAGTCTGGGACGTGTCCGAGACGAAGCCGGGGCAGCCGCGAACCAGCCGTTGCACCTGACCGCGGCGGCATTACGGCTTTTCAGGGTTCAACGTCTCACCAGCCGCCGCGGCAGGTGAATTGGTGCGTTCGCTGCTTCAGGAGACGACTGTGGCGCTGCCGCACGAAGTCGAACGCCTGGGACCGGAAGTTCAATCCTGGGTCGAGCAACAGTTGCTGAGCGATCTGCGGCATTACGGGGTTCAGCGAAACGACCTTCTATTTGATTGGTCGCAAGTGGTGCAAGAAGGACACTACATGGACTTTCGCGGCCGGATGCTTGAGAGTCTGTCGGACATACTCGTTCGGGGTTCTGACGGCACCACCGTCGCAGAAGGTTGGATGGATTTCGTGAATACTTCCGCGGGCACGGATTCAGAACCGCGACTTTTCTGGCTGTTTCTTTCTGTGGCGGCTGATTGCAAGCTCAAGAAGGTGAAAGAGGATGCACTGCTGCCGGTCCACCTTTGGGAGTCCATGACGGATTCAGAGAAGCAGCATGTGGCGGATACTGAATCGAAATGGCTGCATCGAGATCCGAAGGTTCAAGCTTGGCGGCTAAAGCAGCAGCGAACCAACGGATGAAGCTGACCGGGGCCGCCATCCTGGTTTCGCGCGGCATGAAGGTGTTGCAGGCGGCCCCGGCAGCTTATCCTTATCGTTCGGCCTCAGTTTCCGTGATTCTATGGCAGTGAATGTCGATGTGCTCTGTACGCGACTTGAACATGCAATCACGTTGTTGGAGCGTGTTGGTGAGGACCACTGGGCCGCTTGGCTTCGCGAAGATCTCGCTCGCATTCGTGGCGGCAATATCGAAGGGCTCTCGCATCTCCGAAGTGCGTTCGGTGGCATGGGGAGCTTCAACGATCTGGTGATCCATACGGTTAACGGGCATCGGATCGTTCCCGACGAATCCGATTCAGTTAACAAGGAGCTCGATTTGCTGAGGTCGTCCATCTTTGAGGTGGTGCAATCTGTCAGGCAACAAGCCGAGGCCGAACTAGATGCTGCAGATGTAACATCGATTTCATGAATCAGCGGGCCGAACAGCACTCATGGTCTCCGGACTTTAGACAATAGTTCCCCTACCGGCAATTCGCGGCAGATTCAGCACTCATGGACTCCGGACTTTAGACAATAGTTCCCCTACCGGCAATTCGCGGCAGATTCACGAACGTCGGAGTAGCTCTTCGAAGGCGTCACTCGCTGCAATCACTCGACGTCGGCGCCGGGATGGTTCTTTCGGTGGTCTACGCTTCGCGGTCGGGCCGCGGCGGGACCAAACAGCACTTCGGGGTCAGGCCGGCT
>Ga0134125_10005934_pt1 | contig 13860 bp, 11 predicted proteins | sample KB31751_FD_96464 | JGI IMG/M metagenome (GOLD analysis project Ga0134125, IMG submission 96464) | Terrestrial soil microbial communities with excess Nitrogen fertilizer from Kellogg Biological Station, Michigan, USA - KB3-175-1 | ecosystem: Environmental > Terrestrial > Soil > Unclassified ... | reverse complement strand
CTGTGCGGGCAGATGATCCAACTGAGGCGCCCCAATGCCAAACGCATTTCGCGCCTGCCACACCGTGGCGAGCGCCGCTTCGCTGTCGGCCTGCCCGGCGGCGTGAGCCCACCGCACCGGCGCCTGCTCCTGCAATTCGCCAAGGCACGTCTGGCGATCCGATTGATCCGAAACCTTCGCCAGCAGCCCCGCCAGGCGGGTGCGCACCTGTGATTCGATTGCCAGTTCCTGTGCCGTTGCGGGCCAGGCAGGTTGAATGCGGCTCTGGCCGAGTTGTCGCCAGGCTTCGTACTCGATTTCCACCGGGGCATTCGAACGCGCCGTCTTCACCAACGCCGCCCGATCGGCATTGCCCAGCGCCCGCACGGCGGCAAGTCGCTGGCGATCGCCCTTCACGAGCTGCTGAATGTCCGGATCGTTCCAGAACGAGTCCTGAAGCGACCAGCGTTCATCCGGCCGGTCGTCCACCGTGATGAACGACTTGCGAATCGGAAAATCCTTCGCCAACTTGTGCAGCGTCGCGCACCAATCGCCGTAGGATGCGGCCGCACTGGTCAGGCGCAGCATGTCCACGCGCGACGACTGCGGATTGATGCCGCTGAGCAGCTTGGCGATCTCCCTGTCGCGATGCCGCTGCGCGACCGCCTTGTATTCATCGCTCAAATCGGTCGGCACCGGCGGGAACTGATGGTCGACGTCGGTCAGCGTGGTTTGAAGCGCCTGGGCCTGCACCTTCAGCGAGGCCATCTGGGCCCGGTTTTCCGCCGGTTTGATCTGGCGCGTCAGTTGCGCCTTTTTCCATGCATCCCAGTAGTCCGCGATGCGCTGCGACGCCACATTGATCGACGGCAGCGACTTGACCAGATCGGCCGGGGTTTGCGGACGCGAATACTTCCGCAGCAAATCGATCTGGGCGGCCAGCCCGTCCCGCCGCGTGGCGAACGAGCCATCCTCGTATTCCTTTTCGATGAAGTGGTCCTTCGCAAACGCCTCGACCTGCGCCACGGCTTCCTTCTTGTCGTGTTGGTACCCCTGTCGGTCCGCATCGGTCTGCCCTTCGCGGGCCAGGGTCGTGTCGACCTCCTTGAGCCGCTTGCGAAGCTCGGCCGCGGCCAACGCGTTCTCCGTCGAACGAATCGAGTAAAGCGGCAGGTTCTTCAGCCACGCATCCATCGCCTGCGGCGTGGGGTTGGCCAGATCGAACTTCGTCGACAGGTCCTGCGCCAGTCGTTGGGAATCGATGTTGCCGGGCCAGTTGGAGCGTGTGGCGTTGTCAAGCCGGTCGGCGATCGCTGCGTCGGCCGCAAGTCTGTCGATGCCATGGTAACCATCGTCAGCAAGTGTGAGGGACGAAGCCACATTCGACCGGATCGCCCGCGCGAAGGTCTGAAGCGTGCGGTCGTTTCGCATGTCGAGCCGGCGGGCATCGGAATCAATTTGGGCCCAATTCTTTTCGATCTGCGCCTGGCCCTTCTCGATGAGCGGCTGGACCTTGAAGATGCGGTCGATGGCGGCGGCGACGTTCGCGCCCACACGAGGCTGGGCCGCGACGACCAGGTCCGACAGATACCCCGCCGCCTGGTTCCAGCCGCGGGTTTGGTATTTCTGTTGGAGTGCGACGACATTGGCGACACGATGCCAATGATCGGGCGACAGCTCGCGTTCGAGACGATGGGCTGCGAGCGCCGCCTGGCGATACATTTGCAGGCGCGACGGCGTCAGATCCGAAATCGGATTGCCCCCGGCCGGCAGCGTGGCCAGCCCGGAGCGATCCAGGTCGTCCAGGGCGACGCTGAGATCCGGGTCGCTGCGATACCGCGCCCGCCGCTCGGGATTGCTGACGGCGGCGGCGAAGGCGTCGATCCACCCGGCCTTGGCCTGGGCGACCTGCCGGCGCGACGAAGACACCGCCAGCGCCAGCACAATCAAACATCCCAGCACGATGCCCGCCACCGCGGCGGGCGCCAGCAGATGCCGCTTCTTCAGTTGCAGCTTGCGGCTGATGCTCGCATTGGCCTTCGACGGCTTGCGCTTTTTGGGCGTCATCTCCCGCATCTGATGCGAGAGGTCATACAGGCTGGGCCGGGCCTCGGCCTGCGGCGACAGCAGCGCGCTGCACAGATCCCGCCACTGCTCGCCGGTTTTGCCGAGCTTCTTCCACGCCTGCTCGTCCTTGAGCGGCCACTGCGTGGGGCCGCCGTAGGGGCGATGCAGGACCAGTTGATGAATCAGATTGCCCAGCGCAAACAGGTCGCCGGTTTCTCCCTCGCTGATCCCCTGGGCCGGATCCGACAGCAGCACCGGCACGCCGCTCAGATCGCTCCCGCTGGCGATCAGCACGTTACACGGCTTGAGATTCCCGTGCGCCCGCCTTCGAACCTGCTGAAGCTCCACCAGCCCGCGCACCACCGAATCGACGATGTGATGCAATTCCGAAACATGTAATTCCATGCGTGAGGCGATGACCTTCTGGGCCGACAGCGGCAGGTAATCCATCACCACCCACGCCCCGCCCTCGGTCATCCCCATGTCATGGATTGCCACCCAATAACGCCCGCCCGATGCGACGACGCTTCGCTGCACCCGGGCGCGGTCCAGAAAGTGCTGCGACTCCCAGTGCGGCTCATCCGGATCGACCTGCGGCAACTTGAACTGCTTGACCGCAAAGGTCGCATACCCCGCCGCGCCCGCCCCCCCGGCCCCGCCGCCCACGGGCCGCGCGGTCGAGAGCGACCCCCGCGCACCCTGGCTCACCACATCGACAACAACGTATTTCCCAAACGTCATGACGGATGCGCTTTCGCTACGCCAACAGATTTCCCCCGGGCCATCAAAATGACCCGTGCCGGCTTCACCCACGAGCAGACCGGCCTGGGGACTACTCTATCCTAACTTGATCCGCCGAGGGGAGAAATGTTCGTTTTCGAGTCCGAGCCAGAGGTGCCGCAACAAAGCCGCTCTTTTCTCAAAACTGTTGCATTTGTTGCGTCGAATTTTTGCTGTCCAAAGGCTGCAAATCACGTGTCAATAATGACATATGCATTTGACCCAGGTGGCCACAGTCGTGCAACACCCCCTCCAAATCGGGGATTCTGTTGCATGGGCCTCGAACGCTCTGGCGGATGCAGATCGCCCGCACACAAGCCATCAGCAAGTTTTTGTTGACAGCATCCGATTGCACGAAAAGATGACTTCTTTCGCGTGCGTTCACGGGAGCGATCATGTTGCCGAGGACTTCGAACGAAACTCGATGGACAAGCCGGATTCTCCTTGCCTGGGCACTGCTTGCTCCGCTGCCGCTGATAGCGGTTTCGGCTGATCCCACCATCTCCGGAAACGTCGTTGATGCGAGCGGTCGTCCAGTGGCGGGCGTGCCTGTTTACCTCGGTAATCGGGCTCTGGTAGATCGCTTCCACACACCCCTGACTGATTCGCACGGGCGGTTCAGCTTCCAGCTCATCGCGTCGGGCCGGTCGGATGTCTGGGCAGACATGGATGGGGCTACATGGGCTTGGGCCAGGGACGTGGAGGCGGGCGCCGCCAACGTGCGGCTGGTGCTTGAGCCGGCACGGCAGCCGCTGACGTTCGCGGGGTTGGTTGTCGAAGCGGATGGCAAACCCGCAGCGCGATCCGTCATTCATCCATTCCGTGTCTCTTCCTCGGGCGTTCGCCTGCTCGACGCGTACTCGGCTGATGCCGCGGGGAGTTTCTCGTTTGAAGTCGCGAGCGTGCCGCACCAGAAGCTGTTGGAGATCCTGCTGGTTGCGCGGTCGCCCGACGGGCGGATCATCTGGAAGACGGTCCCCGGCTGCGGCGGGAGCGACATTCATCTACGCTTCAAGGCGGCGGCGTCGATCACGGGCCGAGTGCTCGATCCGCAAGGCCGGCCGGCGGCGGGCGCGCGCGTCTGGCTCGACACCGCCCGCGACCCCGACGCCGGCGAGATCCACTTTTTCGACGTCCCCCCGCCGCCCACCGCTCAAACGCAAACAGACGCAAAGGGCGCTTTCACTCTTTCGGGACTTCCGCTCGGCTGCTCCGTGACAATTGCCGTCAAACACCCCACATATGAGCACGCGTTTGTCAGCGGCCTTCCCCGCTTTGGACTGCCGCATGCCGAGTTGCAAAACATTCACGCAAACACCCGGCTCGCCGATGCGGTTCGCCTTCGCCAGGCCGCGGCGATGTCGGGAACGGTGCGATACGCCGACACCGGCAAGCCCGCCGCGGGGGCCAGAATCACCATCACCATCCCGGCCAGCCTGATTGCCTCCACGACCACGGACCAAAACGGTCATTACCGCATCGAAGGCCTGGACTACGAATACACCCCCACGCAGATCCAGCCGACCCCGATCATGCGCGCAACCATCGGCGACCCGCCGCAGTGGGAAGGCCACTACTCCCGCGACCGGCGGCTCAAATCCGGCGAAACCGCCACCGATTGCGACATCGTTCTCCACCGAGCGCCGGACGTGAGCGGGCCGGATATTTGAACAACCGCTGTTTTGGCCCCTCTGCAATTGCCTGCACAAGTAACGTATAATCTGGTCCAGAGGGCCTCATGCAGACCGAGATTCAGCACATCACCAAAACGTCCGGCATTTGCGGCGGCAAGGCGTGTATCGCCGGCCATCGGATCCGGGTCATGGACATCGTGGTATGGCACGAGATGCGCGGCTACAGCGCCGACGAGATCGTGGACATGTTCCCCGGCATCACCCTGGCCGACGTGTACGCCGCACTGGCCTACTACTTCGATCACCGCGACGAGGTCGAAGCCGACTTCCGTAAAGAGGACGAGTGGGCCGAGTGGTTGAAGGCGAACATCCCCTCGAAGATTCCTGCACATCTACGCGGCAAGCCCCGTGAATGACGAGATCCGGTTTTTCGCCGACCAGCACTTTCCCGGAAGCTGAAAAGGTGACATCCACCTTTGCTACAGATTCGGCTCGTAACTGTTTACCGTCCGGCCAAGATTCCTTCTAGAAACGGGGGCGCGCGATTTCGCGTGATGTGTTAGTTTGCCCGCGGCATGGATCGCCGCACGCTGGAAAAAAGATACGCCCAGGTGGCCGACGAGGTGTTTACCCGGCGTCTGATCGTGCGTGACCGGGAGCAGGAACTGGCGGCGTGTCAGCCGCAGTTGTATCGGGCGCATCAACGCATCGAGCGCCTCGAGCAGCAGCGTGACAAGCTGGCGGCGGAGAACAAACTGCTCAAGGGCAAACTGGCTGACCTCTCGGCACAACTGCGGCAGGAGAAGTCCAAAGCCAAACCGACGCCGTCGTTCGTCAAAGCCAATGTCCCTTCGAAACGGGTCCGCAAGCGGCCCGGCCGCAGGAAGGGTCACGTCGCGGCGCTGCGTGCGATGCCACAGACGATCGACGTGCACCAGGAAGTTCCGCTGCCGGTGGACGAGTCGGGCAGGCCGTCGTGCCCGATCTGTCACACGCAATTATTGGAGGTGCGTGAGTATCTGCGTCACGTGGAAGAGCTGATCCCTTTCAAGCTGCTGACCACGTGCTATCACACGACCGGCGGATACTGCCCGAGCTGCCGGAAAGTGGTCGAATCCCGCGCCGCCGATCAACCTCCGGCGGCGGATGTTCCCCACGGGCAGTTTGGACTCAATGCTTTGGCCACGGCGGCGGTGATGCGGGTGTGCTACCGCATGCCGCTGCGTCAGATTACGCGTCTGTTCGCGCACCTGCCGGGCATGCGGCTGAGCCCCGGCGCGATCGTCAAGCAGATCAAACGACTGGGACGGTGGCTGCAGAAGCAGTATCACCGTCTGCAGCTGGTGCTCCGCGCCGCCGGCGTGGTGCACGCCGACGAGACCGGCTGGCGGATCGACGGCAAAAACGGATACCTCTGGACGCTGACCAACGCCAGGCACACGCTGTATCACGTCGACCGCTCACGCGGCGGCGATGTCATCGTCCGGCTGCTCGGCAAAGCCTTCGGAAGCATGAAGGATCAGACGCTGATCAGCGACTTTTACGGCGTGTACGACCAGTTCGGCGGCCCGCAGCAAAAGTGTCTCACCCACCTCCTGCGTGAGCTGCGCGACACGATCGCCAAGCGGCCGGAATTGGCATCGCACGAGTTCTTCCGGCGATGCAGGCAATTGATCCAGCAGATGTTGAAACTGAAGAAGCAACGCGAGGCGCTGGGCGAAAGCAACTACACCCATCGCGTCGAGTTGATCGAGAAGCGACTGGAGGGGCTGGCCCGGATGGACTGGGCTGATCCCGACGCCGAGCGGTTAGGCAAGCGTCTGTACAAGTACCGCGCCAAGCTCACCTGGTTCCTGCACGACAGCCGGGTCGACGGCACCAACAACGCCGCCGAGCGGGCACTGCGCCCGGCGGTGGTGATGCGCAAGATCACCGGCGGCAGCCGCAGCGCATCGGGTGCCAAGGCATGGTCGATCCTGGCCAGCGTGGTGCGCACCGCCGAGCAGCAGGGCAAGAACGTTCTGGAAACCATCAAGACCCTGCTCAGGGCCGAATGGGCCGGCAACGACATCGCGACGCTCACCGATTGATCGCCAGATCACCGGCGGGACGGTAAACAGTTACTTCGGCTCCTGCGGCCGGGTCGCCGGCCTGCCCCGCCGGTTGAGCGTGAACTCCAATCCGAGCCGGCGGGCCATGGCCTGCGTCCACCGCTCGTCGCCCAGCGGCCTTCCCCGCTCCAGGCTACTTTGGACCCGCTGCTGTTGCGCCTCGGCCAGAGGCTGATTCACCAGCCGCGTCCAGCCCGCCGGGCGCTCCAACGGCCAGGGCGACAGCATCTGGGCTGACGTCGCGGCGTCGCACCCCAGGCTCGACCACCGCCAGTCCTGGGCGCGGGCGACGAGCTTCTGCTTCGCCCGCACCGGGTTGGCTTCCACGTACCGCAGCAGCGTCAGAAAATACGCGTCCTCCTGCACGGGGAAGCTCTTGTACCGGCCCTGATACAGGTGCCCGCTGGTGCGGGTGTAGTGGGCCCGGTACCGCTTCACGTGCGTGTTGGTCACCCACGACAGGTACGAAGCCAGGTCGCTGTCGCCCCGCGGCCGCACGACCAGGTGCCAGTGGTTGGGCATCAGGCAGAAGCCGAACACCTCGATCCGGGCCCGCTCCCTGCCCATGATCAGCAGATCGACAAACGCCTGGTAATCCCCCGGCTTGCGGAACACGCCCATGCGGCCGTTGCCGCGGTTGAGTACGTGGTACACCAGCCCGCCGACTGCCGCTCGTGCCGTTCGTGGCATGGGTACAAGGTAGCCGAGGGCCATCGGGTCGTCAATAAGGTGGATGTCACCTCACCTTTCCTTTTCCGCGGGCGTTCATCGGCCTTCAGGACCTGAACGCGGCCTCAAAAGGATACGCGCCAATCAGGGACCACTTCATGCGTTCCCCACTCCTGTACCGGTTGATGGGGGCACTGTGCATCTTTTTTGCCTGGACCATCTGGCACATCGTCTAGACGAATCAGGGCCGATTCGCCCACTGCCGCCGGCCCACGATCCAACAGGCGACGAACGCAACAAGCGCGAACAACTCGACGATCGCGCCGATCCCCGCCACCAGCTCTCCCGGCCCGTTTGCCGAACTGGCGAGGCTGCCGACGCCCAGCATGACCGACCCGCCGACAAAGAACAGTGCAAACGCGAGCAGGCGAATGGATGCGGCAATGGCGATGTTGGACCGCACGACCGAATCGGCTTGCGCCTCCGGCTCGAAGTGTAGCTGAGTCATCCGTGCATTTTGAATCATGCCACCTGTGCCGACAAGGCTCAGCCTCCCGCAGAAGCTTGCAATCCCTCAGAACGTCCGTGAGGAACGATGGTCGGGTCGGCGTAGAATCCGCCGATGCTCCGTCGCTCGTTCGCAGTCCTCTCGGCCCTCTCGCTGCTTCTGTGCCTGACGACGGCGGTGTTCTGGGTGGGGAGCTACCGGCATCCCGATTTCATTCGCCTCGACCGCGGGAATACGAACGTCCGTATCCTGGGTTCCGAGGACGGGGCGGTGTTCGTCAGGCGGGTCACCATCGACATGGCGAATCGCCAGATGCACGTATTGTCAATCTTTCCCGAGTACATCTGCCCCTACTTCGTGCCATTTGCGATGACGCTCGTGCTGCCGATTGGCTACCTGGCCCGACGAATCCTCGTGAGGCGAACGCGAGTCCGGCTCGGTCACTGCATCCGCTGTGGTTACGACTTGACCGGCAATATCAGCGGCGTCTGCCCTGAATGCGGCACGCCTGTTCGGCAGGCGTCGGAGGCCGGTGCGTGAGGCTTCCGTCCGACGCACCATGTCCGAGGTAAGCGAGAGCGATGGGAATCGGTGGGGCTGTACGCTCTTGTCGCGATTCTCGCGCCAATCCCGGCGATCCCGATTGACGCAGGATGCATCCTGATGATGGGGCTTCACGGCTGCTAGGGATTTCGCCGTCATCCTTTCGTCCTTCGCTCCCGATTCGCTTACCCCCCACGATGCTCGTTCACTCGCGACAGACGCACCTCCATCCCGGCGGATTGGGAAGGCCATTTCGTTCTCGAGCGGCGAGATGGAAAAGCTTCACGCAATATCCTGTAATTCACTTCCCAATAAGTGAGAAAAAACGGGAAATTTTGGGAAATCGGCGAACGCACGGAGTTGATTGTGATGGAGGATCGCCAGCAATGCCGCGGCGGTCTGATTACCGGCGCGCAACCTGTATGCGCGGCCTAACCTCCCGCGGGCGTGGGGTACAATAATGAAGGGTGACGCGGTTTTTCCGATGTAAAGGATGAGGTTGTATCCATGATGGTTCGGCGAATGGTTTTGACTGGTGCGCTGGGGGCGGCGACGCTGGTTGGGGCGGGGTGCCAATCCAACGCGGGGAATGGCGCGCTGATCGGCGGCGGGGCCGGGGCGGCGCTGGGGGCGCTGGCGGGTGGGCCGCGTCATGCGCTGGGTGGGGCGGTGCTCGGCGGGGCGCTGGGGGCGGTCACCGGGGCCATCATTGGGAACGACGTCGATCGCGAGCAGGACCGGGAACGGTACTATTATGAGTATCGCCGGCCCGCCTATTACTACGGCCCGCCGCAGATTGTGGTGGAACATGCGCCGGATGATTACGGCCCCCCGCCGCCACCGCCCGTGGAGGCGGCTCCCCCGCCGCCCTTCCCGGGGGCGGTCTGGGTCAGGGGGTATTGGATTCGCCAGCCTTATGAGTGGGTTTGGGTGAGGGGGTATTGGAGATAGTCCGGATCACCGCCGGCGGACGCTCGTGGCGCGTGACCGATAGAGAGGGATTAAGAAAATCAATACCGCGACGGCGTCCGGTTCCGGTGTCGGCACCCATTCCACCGCGTAATGGTTCCCCGACGCGTCTTGCGCGGTGCCCCACACGTTGCCGGCGGCATCGATCGAATCGGCACGGGAGCTGACAATCTCCGCCGGTGCCAGGCCTTGCAGGTCAATCTGCGACTCGGCGGTACCAAGCCAGAGTAGCGCGTGGGTGGGGCCGCGGGTGCCGTGGCTAAAGTCAATGATGTCAGCATACCCGACCTGCTCAACTCCGTTTGTGGCGGTGGCGTACGACTCCGTAAACGGGCTCGTCGCTGGCGCAAGGTCGACCGCCGACTGCGCAGTTCCGGACCAGACGATGGCGTCCCGAAAATGGGTACTGGTGGGGAACGGTGCGCCATCACCAACCTGCTGGCCGCCACCGATTCCAACTGCCTCCGCATCGGTAAACCGCGGCGGTGTCAGGTCGATTGCGGAGTCGGCGGTTCCGCTCCAGAGCAATGCGTGACTGCCCAGACCGTCAGAGCCCGTTCCCACCTGATGTTGCCCGTCGGTGGCGAGCGCTTCGCAGGCCCCTATGGCGAGCTTCGTCGGTTTCAGATCGACGGCGGAACCCGCCGTGCCGTTCCAGAGCACCGCGAACGTGATCGCGTTACTCCCCGCTGCACCCACCTGCTGAGCTCCGTTGGTGCCGCGGATCTCCGACTCATTGAACCCAAGATCGGCGGGAGTCAGATCGACCGCCGATGCCGCACTGCCGTTCCAAAGCGTCGCGTGCGGGTGAGTATCGACGCCAAACGGTCCGGGCGCGGTTTCGACCTCGCCGACCTGCTGTGTTCCGTTCGTTGCGTAGACAAAGCAGTTGGAATAGCCAGAGGGATTCAGCACTACAGGGGCGGAAGCACTCGTCCAAACGACGGCATTGCGGGTCTGGGAGCCGTCGTAGATTCCTCCCACCACCTGCCCCGGCGCCGCAACCGGATCAAACACGCTCCAACTGGCAGGCGCGCTCAGTGGGAAGAGATTCTTAAACGTGTATTGCGCGAAGGCGTCGGCGCTGGCAAGAAGCCAGCAGCATACACCGCAGCAGACCGGAACAACGCAGAAATATCGTGCGAAGCCCATCCTTTGTTCCTCCCACCTGACTCCGGCAATCAGGTTCCAACCAGTCAGTGAGTTCGAACAACAGGCATCATCTTAATCAATGAACTAATCGACTACCAATCAAATTTGTGACGACAAACGATCCGAAGGATTCGTGCGAAGGTTACTTGCTCAGCATCACCCGCTCGATGAATCCCGTATCCACTTCCCCATTCTGAAAGCTCTGGTTATCCATGATCTGGAGCAGCAGCGGGATCGTGGTTTTGGTTGGGGCTACATGGAACTCCGTCAGGGCCCTTCGCATGGTGGCGATGGCTTCGGCGCGGGTGGGGCGGTGGACGATGAGCTTGCCGACCATGGAATCATAGTTGGGGGGGATGCGGTAGCCGGCGTAGACGTGGGAGTCGAGGCGGACGCCCGGGCCGCCGGGGAGGCGAAGCTCGTCGATCACGCCGGGGGACGGGGCGAAGTTGCGGCTGGGGTCCTCGGCGTTGATCCGGCACTCGATGGCGTGGCCGCGTTGCTCGATATCTTCCTGCTTGAAGGGGAGCTTCTCGCCGGCGGCGACGCGAATCTGCTGCTTAATCAGATCGATGCCGGTGACCAGTTCTGTCACCGGGTGCTCGACCTGGATGCGGGCATTGACTTCCAGCAGGTAGAAATTCTCGTCGCGGTCGACGAGGAATTCGACGGTGCCGGCGTTGGTGTACTCCGCGGCCTTCACGAGCCGCACCGCGGCGGCGCACAGGGCCTCGCGGGTCTTGGCCTTGAGCAGCGGGCTGGGGGATTCCTCGACGAGCTTCTGGTGACGCCGCTGCATGGAGCAGTCGCGCTCCCACAGATGGACGGCATTCCCGTGCCGGTCGGCCAGAACCTGCACCTCGACGTGCCGCCCGAGCTCGACGTACTTCTCGATGTAAACGGCGGAGTTCTTGAACGCGTTCTCAGCCTCGGCCTGGGCTTGGCGCAGGCCGCCCTGGAGGGAAACGTCGTTGTGGGCGACGCGCATCCCGCGTCCGCCGCCGCCCGCGGCGGCCTTGATGATCACCGGGTAGCCAATCTCACGGGCGATCTCGAGCGCTTCCTTCTCGTTTTCGACTTCGCCCTCGCTGCCGGGGACGGTGGGGACCTTGGCTTTTTTCGCAAGGCGTTTGCACGCGACCTTGTCGCCCACGCGGGCCATGGCCTCGGGGGAGGGGCCGATGAACTCGATCTTGCACTCGCGGCAGATCTCGGCGAAGTGGGCGTTTTCGGAGAGGAAGCCGTAGCCCGGATGGATCGCCTGCACGTCGGCGACTTCCGCCGCGGCGATGATGCGGTCCATCTTGAGATAGCTTTCCTTTGGCGGCGCGTTGCCGATGCAGACGGCTTCGTCCGCCAGCTTCAGGTAAGCCGCGTCCGCGTCGGCGGTCGAATACACCACCGCCGTCTGGATACCCAGCTCGCGGCAGGCGCGGATCACCCGCAATGCGATCTCGCCGCGATTGGCTATGAGGATCTTGGAAAACATAGTTGCCAGTGGGCGTTCCTGTTCGTCTCACGTTCCACGTGTCTCGGTGCGAGTGAAACGTGAAGACGTGAAACGTGAGGGCCGTTACGACGGATTTACGAGGAACAACACCGTTCCGAACTCGACGGGCTGGCCGTCCTGGACGAGGACGCGGGCGATGGTGCCGTGGCACTCGGCCTTGATGTTGTTGAACGTCTTCATCGCCTCGATGATGCACACATCGGTGTCTTCGTTGACGACCGACCCGGTGGTGACGAACGGCTTTTCGCCCGGCTTGGGCGAGGCGTAGAAGGTGCCGACCATCGGGCTGGTGATGCGCAGGTACCGCGATTCGTCCGGGGCCGTGGTCGATGGCTCGGATGCCGCGGCCGGCGCCGGGTTGGCCGCCGGTCGCGCGGTCACGACCTGCGGCGCGTGAACCACCGCGTTGGCGATCCCGCGTTTGAGGATGACCCGCCGGTCGCCATCGCGGACGTCGACGGTGTTGAGGTCGTGCGCGGCCATCAGCGAGACGATTTGTTCCAGCAGTGCGACGTCCATGGGACTGCTGGACGGCGGGCCCTTGCGCGGGGGCTTGGCTGGTTTTTGGGATTTTCGTTTTTCACTCAATGTGGCAACCCTCGAAGCTCCGGTCGAGGCTGGAGAGGACCTCGCATCCGGAGTGAGTAATGAGCACGTCGTCCTCGATGCGGACGCCGCCTTCGCCCGGCAGGTAGATTCCGGGTTCGACGGTGACGACCATTCCGGGGCGAAGCTCCTCTTCGCCGCCGGTTTTGCGCATCGTGGGCAGTTCGTGGATTTCGCGGCCGATGCCGTGACCGAGCCCGTGGCCGAACTCCTTGGCAAACCCGGCCCGCTCGATCACGTCGCGGGCAACGCGGTCGGCCTGTAGGGTGGTGACGCCCGGGCGGAGGAACTTGATCGCCGCCTCCTGCGCTTCAAGGACCACCTTGTAGATCTGTTTGATCTTGCTGCTGACCCGCCCCACCAGCATCGTGCGCGTCAGATCGCTGCAATAGCCCTTGTAAAGCGCTCCCCAGTCGATCAGCAGCGGCTGATCGCGCTGCACGAGCGATTCGGACGGGCGATAGTGCGGGAGCGAACTGTTCGCCCCAGCCGCGACGATCACGGGGAAGCTGCTGTTGCTGGCGCCGCGGGATCGCAATTCAAAAACCAGCAGACCGGCCAAGTAGTTTTCGGTCTGCCCCGCCTTGATTTCGGAGCGAATGGCTTCGAAGGCTTCTTCGGCCACGCCAACGGATTTGCGGATCAGGTCGATTTCGTTGTCGTCCTTGACCTTGCGGATGTTGGTCATGACATCCTGGAGCGGGACGAGCGCGATGTCTTTCCCGTCGCCGGCCTCCTTCACGGCCCGGTCAATGGCATCAATCTGGCCGAAGGTGGTGAAATTGGCTTCGAAGCCCACGCGCTGCACTTTCGAATCGAGCAGCACCTTGGCCAGCGTCTCGGCCATCTTTCCTTCGCGAATGCTGATCTTCATCCACCCGGCTTCGAGCTCCGCCTGCTCCTGATAGCGGAAATCGGTGACGAGGTAGAACTCTTTGTCGGTTATCAGTCCGATGGAATCGTCGCCGGTGAAGTTGGTGAGATACGCCAGGTCGGGGGCGTGGGTGAGGAGAATGCCGTCGAGCTTGAGCTCCTTCAGTGCGTCGCGGACGTTTTTCTGCCGGGCTTTGAGGTACGCCTTGGCCCTGGAGACGACTGGCTTGGTTTGCATCCTGAGTTCCAATAAGGGTTCTCGTATGAGCCTCTAAAAGAATCTATTGAAGGCCGCGTTGGGCCGCAAATGGCCCTGATGCGAGGCAGAGCGGCGACGGCAACTCAAGTCGTACGAGTTGTCGAGCCGCGATAACGAAGCAGCAGGGCCATTTGCGGCCCAACCCGAAGGGACGGCCCGGATTTGGGCCTCATGCTTCGTCGTTCCTCCTCCACGACTCG
>Ga0134125_10005933_pt1 | contig 13860 bp, 14 predicted proteins | sample KB31751_FD_96464 | JGI IMG/M metagenome (GOLD analysis project Ga0134125, IMG submission 96464) | Terrestrial soil microbial communities with excess Nitrogen fertilizer from Kellogg Biological Station, Michigan, USA - KB3-175-1 | ecosystem: Environmental > Terrestrial > Soil > Unclassified ... | reverse complement strand
GTGCGCGCTGTGCCCGCCGAAGCTCGACCAGCAGAGGTGATCCGAGATCCAGGCCGGCTCGATCTCGGCCGCCAGCGCCGCCAGTCGATCGAGGTAGCCCGCATCCAGCGGATCGGTCGACCCGAGCGACATCGACACACCGTGCAGCACGATCGGCCGGTGCCCGCGCGCGGCGCGCAGCACGCGGCGCGGGTTGCCGCCGTCGACCATGAAGTTCTCGGTGATCACCTCCCACCAGTCGATCGGCGCGTGGCCGCCGGCCGCCGCTTCATAGAAGGGGGGGCGCAGGCCCAGCCCCTGCCCGAGCGGCGCGAACCCCTGCATGTGCGCAATCATGGCACAGCGCGCCGCGGCCGGCGGCTCCGCGTGGCGGGAAGGTCGGGCGCGCACACCGGCCCGCGGCGTTTTTTCGCACGCCAGACAGCCGCCTGAACCGGAAATGGCCGAATTGAGCTAACTCACATCCTCAAAAACGGGTCCCAGGTTCGGCGCAGAAGATGCACGGATGCCCATCAGCTCTCCGGCGTAGCGTGGCACCGGCCTCCGGATGCGCTAGAAAAGAGTGAGACCATGAAGTCCCTGATTGTCGTCTCGTTGTTTGGCGCGGCGGCCCTTCTGGGTCTTCCAGCGGGCGCGCAGATGATGGCGCCGCCGCTCCCCCCACCGTACGCCCCGCCGCCTCAGCTCCAGCAGACGCAGCCGGAACGCCCTCAGGCGGAGCCGGGTGCCCCTCAGGCAGAGCCGGGCGCTTCGCAGTCGGGCGGCGTTTCGATCGACGGCCAGGGCGTGGAGATCGTCGGGGACCAACCGTCGGGCGAGCTTGCTTTGCCGACCGGCGATGAGCAGGCGCCGGCGGATGCGCAGCCTGGGCCGGAGTACGATCCGAACGCCGCGAACAATTACCCGGCGGTCGACCTGGGCCCGGACAACGACATCGCGCAGGGCTACGACGACGGCTACGATCCGCAGGCCTACTCGCAATTTCAGAGCGCGCTGGCCCCGTACGGCAACTGGGACTATGACGCCGGCTATGGATACGTCTGGTCGCCGACTGCGTCGATCGTGGGCGCTGGATTTTCGCCCTACGCGACGAACGGCCACTGGGCGTTGACCGAGTACGGCTGGACTTGGGTGTCGGGCTGGAACTGGGGTTGGGCACCTTTTCACTACGGCCGCTGGATCACCCGCGCCGGCCGCTGGTCGTGGGTTCCGGGGACCATGTGGGGTCCCGCCTGGGTCTCCTGGCGATCGGGCAGCGGCTACGTCGGCTGGTCACCGTTGCCGCCGCGGGGCATGCGCCTCGCGGGCGGATTCGGGGCCGGGTCGCCGTGGCGGTTCACCCGCGCCGCCAACCTCGGCGCCGCGCGCCCCGCTTTCATGTCCGCGCGCTACCTTCCCGGCATGTTCGCCCACACCACCGTCGTGTCGAGCGATCGGCTGCTGTCTCGGGGCCGCTGGACGGTCCACGTCAACGCGGGGCCCACGCGTGGCATCACCGCTCGCCCGGTGCCGCTCTCGAGCGTCGCGCCGAACGTTTTGCCGCGCGTCGCCGTCTACCCGCACGCCGGCATGGCGTTGAACGAACGCCCCTGGATCCGCGCGGCGGCCGAGCACAACGACGCGCTCGCGCACGGTTGGCACGCGGGCTCGACCGCGCCCCAGCCGCGCGCCATGGGTCGCGCTCCGGTCTACGGATCGAACGCCGAGGCGCGGGCGGGGATCCGCGCTCCGTCGGCGGGGTGGGCGTCGCGACCGGCTCAGACCTACGGCAGCGCCGGAGGCTACGGCCACCCGTACAGCAGCGGTTGGTCGGCGCCGGTGACGCGTCCAGTGTACGGCGCGCCGAGCACCTACGGTGCCCAGGCTTATCGGTCTCCGGCGCCGGCGTATCACGCGCCCGCGCCAGCGTATCACGCGCCCGCGCCGGCGTACCACGCACCCGCGCCGGCGTACCACGCACCCGCGCCGTCATCCGGCTTCGGCAGCGGCCATTTCGGGGCCGCCGGAGGGAGCCATTTCGGCGGGTCGGGCGGCGGTCATTTCGGCGGGTCGGGCGGCGGTCACTTCGGTGGTTTCGGCGGCGGCCACCGCCGCTGACCGGGTTGACGCTCGGTCCCCGGCGCGCTATCAAAGATCGCTCCGGGCGTTTAACTCAGCGGAAGAGTGCCACCTTCACACGGTGGAAGTCGAAGGTTCAATCCCTTCAACGCCCACAGGATTACGGCCACTTGGGAGAGTTTCCCGGGTGGCCGTTTCGCTTTTTCCGCCTTTCCCACCACTTTCCCACCACGATGCACTGTCCCGTAGCAGCTCGCGGTACTTTGCGAGCGAGATGACCGCGCCGACAGCCGCCTGGATCTCCCGCTGGGGGACGGTGCTGTAGAGCTCGGACATCTCCTGAGTGGCGTGGCCGCAGATCTTCTGACGGACGATGGCTTCGATGTCGGCGTTCCGGGCCAGGTCCTGGAAGGTCCGCCGCATCGCACGGGAGGTGACTCGCTTCTTGAGCTTGATCGCCTCTCCGACCAGCCTGAATGGCTTGTCCAAGGCCGACGCCGCTCGGAACCCACCCGTCTCTGACGGGAAGAGCAGGTCCGAATCGCGCATCGGTCCCGGCGGCAATCGATCGACGTGCCACCGCAGGATTGCCATTAGGTCGTCGGGGAGGGTGATCCTGTACCGGGTCTTCTGCTTGGTCGCCTCCATCACCTCGTCGCGGCGCGTGTGCGAGCGCCGCACGAGAACCACGCTCTGATACCACAGAACGTCCGCCTCGGGGCCCCGGCGCCGCAGCGGCCTGAGGCTCGATGGCCTCAACCCCGTTGCGAACCCCAGCGCCACCATGGCGAAGTGCTGCGGGAACAGTCGTCGGACTCCGGCCAGGAACACGGGCACTTCTTCGACGAGCGGCGAGTTCGGTTCCTCCTCGCTGTACGTGAAGTGAGTACTGGTGTCGATGTCCTCGATTCCGGCGATCGGATTGCGTGGCAGCTCGCACTCCGATACCGCGCTCGTGATGATCACCCGCAGCAGGTCGAGCCAGCCATTCACCGTCGTCGGTGAGTACTTGTTCGCCTGCACCTCCTGCCCCATCCGCTCCAGCCAGGCCTCGATGTCCTTCCGGCGAATGCCGTCGAGGAAGTAGTCGCCGAAGGCGGGGATGAGGTGGCGCCGCAGAACGGACTCCCACTTCTCCCTCGTCTTCGCTGACCGGATCTTCCCCTTAGTCACTTTTCGTTCGAAAAGCGACGCGGCGTATTCGCTGAAGCGGATCCTCTCCGCCGATGACTGTCCTTCCCCGCTTTGGATCTTCGCGAGCTCCTCCTGCAGAAACCGGTAAGCCCCAGAGGCGTCCCCTCTGTCCACCGTCCTCATGACTTCGCGCAGCTTCCCCGTCCGACGGTCGACGGCCCGACCGCGTACCAAGAAGCCTCCCTCCCTTCTGCGCCAGACGCCGGGCTTCACCGGGTTCGGCGCTATTGCGACCTTCCATCTCATGATCCACTTGCCGTCTGATTCCATGATGTCCTCCAGTGTTCTCCGGAGGCGCACCTGGACGTCCGGACGGAACGATAGCACCGCGCGCGCCGGCCAAGAACGTGTCGAGTGCTTCGCGAGACCAGACGTACGTGCCCTTACCCCCGCGCTTCCCGAGTGGGACGAGCCGGCCCTCGCCGTACGCTTTCCTGATCGCTGCCGTGGTCTTGAAACCGCAGTACCGAGCGGCTTGGGCGGTCGTCATCGGACCGTCGCGCACGCAACCCGGATCGGCCGTCGTCGAAAAGGGAGCGTCCGAGACGCCGAGCGCGCGTAGCTCCTCGCCCCGGCGACCAGCACGAGCCACGCGGCGGCGAGACGCGAGGCCATACGCCCGAGCGCAATCGAGCGGGACGCGTGAAAGAAACAGGGAGACGGTCGTTTATAGGGGGTTCCAACTGGGAGAGACGATGAAGACAACAGTCGTATGCACTTTGGCGTTTGCCCTCACAGGCGCCGCGGGCTGCGCGGAGGTGCCGAAGGAAGCCGTGCAGCTGTCGTATCAAGTGGGCCAGGACATGTCCCACCTCTACGAGTCGTACGACGCCTTGATTCATACCCGGTTCGAGGAGCTACGCGCCACGCGCGTCGCCTACCTGGACAATATCTGGACGCCCAAGTTCGTGGCGACCTGGGTCCAGAAGGGGCGCCTTCTCGACGTAGCGCAGCGCAAGATAGTCTGGTCTTTCCAGACCAGCGCCTTCGTCCCCCCCACCCCGGGTCGAGAGGACAACGAGCTCCTCACCTCTGTGAATGAGTGGAGCGGACAAGCGGTCGCCCATATCGAGAGCAAGCGCCGAGCGCTCCTCGATCCGATCGATCGCGACGAGGCCGAGCTGCGAGCGAAGGTCCGCGAGGCATTCGACCGCGTCATTCAGGCGAACGCGATCGTCACCGCCCACCTCGCCAGCGTGACCCACGTTCAGAACGCCCAGGACGAGGCGCTCAAGGCGCTCGGGCTCAAGGAGCTGCGAGACGAGATCAACAAGGGCCTCATCGAGGCCTCGGACAAGGCGGCGCAGGGTCTGGAGACGATCAAGAACACCGATCAGACAGTGGACAAAGTGGTGGACAAGATCGGTGGCAAACCGACCGCATCCAAGTGAGGAGAACAACAAATGCCGAAATCAGGTGGAATGGGTGGCATCGCAGACGAGGCAGCCGATGATGTCGACCAGGAGCTCGCGGCCGAGGAGCTCGAGGTCCTGAAGGCCACGAGCACGAACCTGGAGGCGCTTCGGCCCCAGATCGCGGATCAGGCGACCTATGACAAGCTGATTTCGGCGGTCGAGGCGTCGACCGACAAGAACGAGAGTCTTTCCCAGCTCAAAGAGCGGATCGAGGCGCTGGGGAGCGCGGCGGTCGCCGTCACCAACAAGGTCATCGGGCTGCTCGGGGCATAGAAACCATCGCTGATCGGACCGCGCACCAAACAATTAAACTCGCGCCCACCGGATACCCCCTAGCCTGTGCCGCGCAGGCCGCGCATGTCGAGCTGCCGGTCTCCGGGTCGGGACGCCCGAGTAGCCGTGATAAGCTCGAACACGATCTACGTCATTGGCGGCTCGGAAGGTCGATCGTCAGACCACGAGGACTGAGCACATGGACGGATTAAGTACGGAGCGTCGAACCTTCCGGAGACGGATCAGACTCGGCCGACGGGTAACCACGGGGTGGTCTCGCGCACGAACGAGAGCAACTCTCGGAGGAATCGTGGTCGGGATAGCCAGCGTGCTGCTCATCTTTCATGGGCTGGAGAAGCGGCCATTCCAAGTGGACGCCATCTCTCTCGGTCTCTTGGGGTTCGTTTCCCTACCCTTCTTGTCCCTGATCGTCACGTCTTTTAAGGCCGGGAATGTCGAGTTCTCGTTCCGCGATCTCTCGGTGCACGATCAGGTTCTTACGTTCCTTGACGGGATTGCGATGAAACGACAATGGACCTTCTTCCGACCCCGCCAGGGTGAATCCGAATTGGGTCCAGCATTCGCCGAGTTGACCAAGGAGCTCGCAACCAGGGCGCACGAGGATCTCATCCGCCAACTGCGCACCTGGCTCAAATCGGATGACTCGAACCAAAAATGGTTCGCCGCCGAAATCGTCGGCCATCACAAGCTCGCAGAGCTTGGTCGTGTAGTCCTCGCCGCCCCAGAGACCACCGACATCGATATCACCTGGCAGCCGTGGGAGCTGAATTGCCTCTGGGCCGCCTCTAGGCTCGAGGTGCCCATGTACGAAGGTCTCTGTCGATTCTTGCAAAAAACGACCTCGTCCGCGAACCAGAGATGGATCCTCAACGCGTTCGATCAAATGGTCGATCTCAATGAGGCCGAACCGCGGCGTTTTGATGCCGCGATCGAAGGGTTCGTGGCCCTCCTGCGCGAACGAAAGGTGGCTGAGGCTAGCGTCGACGCGCTTTTTGAAAAGCTCACGCACTTGCCCGCCCCCCCACACGCACCCATATCGGTGAAAGCGGTCTGACTTCGTCCAAACGCAGCGCCCACTCATCGGAAGGCGCGCCACGTTTTTTGGACCAGGTTGCGCTAGGCGGCCGTATCCCTTCCCGAACGGCTTATGCCGGCAGGGGCGCCCGAAGGGCCGTAGGCCGGCGCGTCGACTTGTAGACGGAACTGTTCCTGTGGGAGCAGATCCGTTGTCAGCCTGTCGTCAGACGACTTGGATTCCCGCTTTTGGCAGATCGAGGCCGATGACCCCCATGGCCCAGAACCGCCGCGGGCCGAGGATCAATGCGCTGCCAACGGTCGTGGCGTCCCGTTGAACGATGCGGTGCTTGACGGCTCCCCGGACATGGGTTCTCTTGCATGCAAACGGCTGGGTCTGCAACTCGCTGGACGTGTCTGGAGGGTCCCATGAAGATCTCGGATCTGAATCTCTTTCCGGTCTCTCAATTCGACGCACGACTCGCCACAGCCCCGCTGACGAACGCGCGCCGAACGGTTCTGGCAGAACCAGGCGACGCGCTCAGTCGGATCGCTCGTTACGCCGATCGTATTGACGCCACGATGATCGTCGCGCTCGACGAACGAGGAGCTCCGCACGGAGTTCTCGATCTCGACGTACTCAAGGACCATCTCAGCGCGCAGGTTGGTCTCCGATTCGAGTCATTCGAAGACGCATTTCGGTCGATCGAGGAGATGCGGCCATACCTGCCGGCGTTGCAGCCGCAGTTGCAGTACTGCACGACGCACAAGTGGTTCTGCAAGGCGCCCGTCCCCTGCCGAACAAAGTAGCTAGGCCCGGCGCCAGCGTAGTCCATGTCCGTCCTGAGCGGTCTCCTCGGCGAGCTGAAGGGTGTCTTCGGGAAGTCGTATCTGCTAGCGGGCCTCTTGCCGGCGACGTTCCTCGTCGTCGGAATGCACTGGCTCTTCGATGGAGGAGCTCTCGCCAGCGTCCTCGCCGAGCTGTCAGATAGCGCGTTCAACAAGTCCGCATTTGCGCTCAGGGTCGCGGCGCTGTCTCTGATGACGAGCATAGCGATCTTCTCGCTGAGGGGTCTGTTGGTCGACTTCGCTCAGCAGTTCCATCTCTTGCCCGCTTGGCTGCGAGAGTACTTCTTGGGTCGACAAGTCATCCGCCGTCAGAAGCTCGAGGCAGCTGGGACGGCCCTGAACTACGGCCTGCTCGCAATCACGTGGGCTCTAAACGGGTTTTCCGATCAACCGCAAGGAAGGGCGCCGACACCAGCTCAAGACACCTCTTGGTTGGCGTCGGAGCGCACGCTCGAGTACCTGAGGGACTTGTCGACTGCCCAAGCGATTGTCGTACCCACTGCGGCGCAGGGCGCCACGCTCGCCGAGGCCCTCCTCGACCTCTACGCGGTCACGGCGGCGGGGGATTCGCCCACCTTGCGGAGCGCGAGGTTCCAGCGCCAGATCCAAGGCTGGAAGGATGTGCTCGCGACGCCTTCCGCGCGTCTGATGTTGGAGTACTGGCGCAAGATCTTCGCCTACAGGCTCTCGAGGCTCACAGCCACGATCGACGAGATGCCTCGCGGTGAATGGCTGGCGCCCACCAAGCTGGGCATGATGGGCTCGTCCCTCGATGAGTACGCCCAAGGTCGCTACAACATCGATACGCGGTCCTTGATCACGCGTCTTTGGACCCTGCTGGCGGACGCAGAAAGGCAAGCGATCACGGACTCAATGCAGGCGATAGAAGCGCTCTTGACGACGGCCTTCTCAGCAGCGGTCCTGTCCGCCACGGCATTCGCGAGGATCTGCTCACGGAGCATCTTCGCGCTCTCTCGTCATCATCCCGTCGCCATCGACGTTCGGAACATTCTGTTCGTCATCGCGCCGGCGATCTTCGCCTGGGCCTTCTACCAAGGCGCCATCGTCGTTTTTCGATCATTCGCGGATAGAGTGGTGCGCAGCATCGATCTGAATCGTACGAAGCTGTTGATTGCGATGGGGTACCCACTCCCCGAGACCGCCGGCGAAGAGGCTACCTATTGGGAGGACCTCGCTCGATTCATCGTCAAGGGAGAGCCGTTCGAACCGTCGCGCCCCACGAGGATAAAGCCATGACCGAGTCGCAAGTCAGGGACTATGAGCAGTTGATCGCCGAGCTCACGATGTTCGCCAAGGAACTGGGCCGCGTCGGTCCCTCGAGGGAGGAACCCCCGTTCGGAGAGAACAAGTTTGCCCTGATCCAGCATCTCCTCAAGCGGGCGACCAAGGTTCTGGACGAGTTGGGCGACGAGAACCGAACGCTTTTGTCGCTGGTCTCGCTGAACACGGCGTCCTACAGCGACGCGACCATCGTGGTGAACGAGTTCTTGGTGACGCTCGAGCAGCGGCGCCTGCGGATGCTAACCCGCGCGCATGGAAGGCTCTGGTGGCGCGTGTCCGAAGGGGAGGGCGAGAAGCTCGTGCCCACCGGAGAGGAGATCGCCGCTGGCCTCGGCAAGGTGCCTGGTTGAGCGTCAGCGTGCCGTGCTGTGCTGGCAGCTGGGGCGCGCGGGCTGTCGTCAAGAACTAGGCTCGGCCGCGGGGCTGATCTTCCCACCACTGTTCCCACCACCGAGGCGTAACGGGCTGGACGTCCAGGTTACGCCACCATCGTGTTTTCAACTACTTGGCACTACCCGTTGCGGCCTGAAACGGCCTTCTTCTCATTCACACGGTGGAAGCCGAAGGTTCAATCCCTTCAACGCCCACAAGATTTCAAGGTTCTCAGGAGGTTGCGGGTTCTAGGTTCTCAGGAGGTTGCGGAGGTGGCGGTGCTGGGCATGGCCTCGGACGTTCCCCCGTCCCCACCCTGGTCCCCACTTTTTCGACGCGCCTCCGTAGCCCGGCTGACCAGCGACATCAACTTCGCGAGGCCGGTCCGGACCTCTTCGCCGTCCACGCTGCTGTAGAGCTGGTGCATTGCCACGGTGGCGTGCCCACTGATGGCCCGCACGACAAAGTCGTGGAGGTCAGCCTGTCGTCCGAGATCTTGAAGCGTCCGCCGCATGAACCGCGCGGTTAGCTTGGCTGACGAACCTCGGCTCTGACCGTCACCCCGGGAGCTTGGCTCCCAACACCGACGCCTTCTCGATCCGGGGCGCCTCGGACAGGAGCTCATCGGCCTTTGCCAGGAGCGCCTTGGCGATTTCTCCGGAGAGGTGCTTCGTCCGGTCCCCGTCGTTGGCGAACGCGTCCACGATATAGAAGACGCGTGGCTCCGTGCGTAGCGCGAACCAGGCTGGGGTGAAGTGCTCGGCGCGAGCCAACGATTCAGCGCCGCACAGGAACGATGCGACCGTTTCTTCCCTACCAGCTTTCGCTACGAGTCTGACGACCAAGCCAACCGTAACCTCTGACATCGACATGGGAATACCTCCGAGGAAACTCGATTCAGTCGTGCGAGCGTGATTCCTACTGCACCGAAACGATCGGGCAGTTCACCAGCGGACCGGCGGCTACCAACGTGGCCGCCATTGCGGTCGTGAGGTTGGCCACCGAGCTGAAGTCCGCGTCATCGTAGATGCCGACCGCCCAGAGCGGCGAGTACCCGGCTTGGCCAGGAAGGCTCGCCACGACGTTGTGGGTCTGCATCGAGCCGGTCTCCGTCTCGAAACCCGACGGTGGTCCGCCGTTCGGCTGGTCGGGATTGATGTTGAAAGTCACGTAAATCGGCGCCGTCGGCACGCCTCCGCTCGTGCGCGTCAGCGTCGCCTCGCTGAAGTTGAAGTAGTTCACCACTTGGTCGCGGTACCACCCCTGGGTGAGGCCCGGCGATCCGCCGCCGAGGCGCAGGCTGGAGGTGGAGCCCGCCGGAACCACCGGACAGTTCACCAGCGAGTTGGTCGGAGTGATGGTGTATCCGGCGGCTTGAATCTCGCTGAGGCTCGCGATCGTGTTGGCCACATAGCCGTGCGGGACCGTCACCATCATCACCTGCCAGAAATCGTTGTAGCCGACGTCTCCGGGGAGGACGTCGATCACGTTGATCTGCTCGGCGACTGGTGAGGTCGCCCCGGCCTCGAAGAAGGCGTAGATCGGAGCGGGCGCGGCCGGCTGGACGTCGAAGTTGTAGTACTTCACGACCTGACCGGTAGGTCCAAAGCCCTGTGTGATGAACGGTCCCTGGTCGAAGTTGACCGGCGCGTTCGCCGCCGGGAGCCCGTTGCTGGAGCTTCGGACCTGGAGATGGCCGGCTTGTGCCGAAAAGCGGTCGATCGAGGCGACGGCCGCGGTCGCTGGATCGTGGACCGCTCCAGTTCCGCTATTGCTGCTGCTGCAGGCGGTGACGGCCAGCACTGCTCCGACGGTGAGGGGACGAACGATGGCGAGTGGATTGCTACGGAAGGAAGGCGAACGATTGGACATGAATACCTCCTGAGGATCGAACGACGAGCGCACTAGCTACGCCGCCCGCGAGATCTGGTTACGGCGTGCATCCCATGAGCTCCAGGGGACGATCGCGACCACTTACAAACAGTCGGGAGATCGGTAACGTCGCACCCGCGTCGGATACGGAGTGACGATGCCTGCTTGGTGTCGCGAGGAATTCCCCGCCATCGGCCCGGCCCGGGAGTCGCGTTGGGCCTCCTGATTCCCCTCCCGGGACCGAGGGTGGCGCTGGGTCACTCTGCTTCTGGTGTCTTCCGCCCTCAGCGAGGGCAGAGCTGGCAGCCGGCCTGAGCCACCGCCCACCAAATCTATTTCTGCACCGTCGGGTAGTCTAGGCACCGGCCCCAGCCAGTCCCGCGAGTCGCCAGCTCTGGGCCCAGACGGCGCCGGCCTTCTCGTCGTCACGGGATTCCCTCGAAGAGGGGACCTCCTTGAAGCCGTCGAAGTACTTGCCGCTCACGCCCGCGTACTTCGCGTCGACGAGGAGGCCGCCCAGCGCGCGCCCGGCGTCCGCTTCGGTCGAGAGGTGAGAGCCCATGAAGCGCACGAACCACCGGCTCATCATGATCATCTTCAGGAGGGGGTTCATGTGGCTGCCGGCTTGAGTCGAGGGGACGACGCCGGGCGACCAGGAGTTGACGGTGATCGACTTCCCACGTCGGCGCAGGGTGCGATCGAGCTCGTAGGCGGTCATCATGGCGTACATCTTCGCCGTGGCGTAGCGCGCCATCGGTTTCAGCCTGGCGGCTGTGCCCGTCGCGCGCGCCAGATCCTCCACCGGACCGTACTGGGGAAACATGATCTTCCCCATCTTGGTCGCCGCCGGGTCGTGCAGATCGCTCGAAACGTAGACGATGCGCGACGGGGACGTCAGGCGGTCCACGAGGAGGTTGGCGAGCAAGAAATGCCCCAGAAAGTTCAGCTGAAACGTGTGCTCGAAGGCGTCCTCGGTGAACTCCAGGACCTTGGCCTTCATGTTGATGCCGCCGGCGTTGAGGACGAGCCCGTGAATCGGCGGCAGCTGACCGGCCGCGACCTCGTCGGAGAAGCGGCGGATGGACGCCAGGGAGTAGAGATCGAGCAGCGCTGTGCTGACGCTGGCGCGCGGGCGCGCGCGCGCGATCGACTGGAGGGCCGCCTGCGCCTTGCTCTCGCTGCGGCAGGCGAGGAGGACGTGCCAGTCGGGCTCCCCGGCGAGGAATCGCGCCGTGGCGAACCCGATCCCGGCGTTGGCGCCCGTGATGATGGCGGTCTTCATCGCTGCCCGAGCCAGCGCGCGACGGCGTCGGTGTACGCCTCGGGTTCGTCCTCGGTCAGGAAGTGCGCCGAGCGCTCCAGGACCACCGAGGTGTGCCGGGGCAGGAGCTTCTCGAAGCGGGTGAGGGAGCCGCCGCGATAACCGCTGTCCTCCGCCCCAAAGAGGAGCAGGGCCGGGACCTCGGCGAGCTGCGACAGTCTCTCCGCGAGGGCCGCGAAGAACGGCTCCTCGACGCGCAAGCCATAGAGCAGGTTCGCGAGGTGCCTCCGCGCCGCGTGGTCGTCGTACGGTCCCAGGATCGCCGCCCGCTCCTCGGGATTGAGCGTCGAGAATCGCCGTCCTTTGCGCGAGGCGACCCGCGGGAGCAGGTTGAGCTGAACGACCAGGAAACCGAACAGGGGCGTGCTGACGATCCGCACCATCTTGGCCAGCCCCGGGTCCCTGGCGAGCGGCCAGGCGAACGTGTTGCTGATGACCAGCCCGCGCAGGCGCGCGCGCTCCCGGATCGCCATCTCGAGCCCGGAGGGTCCACCGGTGGCGTGGACCAGCAGCGCGAACTCATCGAGGCCTAGCTCGCGCACGAAGGTCTGGAGCTCGTCGGCCATGCGGGCAAATCCCTGGCCACGCACAAGCGGCGTCGACGACAGGCCGAGCCCCGGGAGATCGACGGCCACGCACCGGTACCGACTCCTGAGCGCGGCGATCTGGTGGCGCCACATGAAGGACGACATGGGGCCACCGTGGAGAAACAGCAGGGTGGGGCCCTCTCCCTCGTCGACGTAGTGAAAGCGGGTCCGTCCGAACGAGACGAAGCGGCTCCGGAAGGGAAACGCCGTCGGAGAGAGCCAGGGTGGACGCGTGGCCTCGAGCGCGAGAGGGGCGAGGGGGAGTGTTGATTCGACGGTGGACATCTTAGGGACTCCTTGTGCGGGTTGATTCGATGAACTCGGCGAGTGCGGCGCCGATCTCATGGGGCGCGTCCTCCTGCAGGAAGTGGCGGCCGCGGACGGTGAGCTCGCGCTGGTTCGGCCAGGAGCGACAAAAGTCGCGGGTTCGGCCCGCCACGATCGCGCCCGGATCCCCGAGCACGAGCAGCTTCGGGAGGGGGCTTTGCGCCAGCCATCTTCCGTTCGCCTCGACGACGGTCTGAACGTCCGCCGGCTCGCCCTCGATCGGAATCTCTCGCGGCCAGGCCAGCGTGGGGCGACGCGCCTCGCGCTCGCTGAACGGGGCGCGGTAGACGTTCATCTCCGCCTCGCCGAGCTGGCGAATCACCCCGCCCGGGAGGATGCGTTCGATGAAGACGTTGTCGTCGAGCACCATCTGCTCGCCCCGCGGTGAGCGGAGCGCGGTGAACAAGCCCGCGAAGTCGCCGAAATCGGACCAGCGCCGCGGGAGCGCGATCGCCTCCAGGTGGGCGATGCCGGAGATGCGCCCGGGGTGGCGCCGGGCCCAGTCGAAGCCGAGCACCGAGCCCCAGTCGTGCACCACGAGCGTCAGGTTCTCGGTCGAACCCAGCGTGTCGAACCAGGCATCGAGATAGCGCGCGTGGTCGGCGAAGCGGTACCGCCCGAGCGGGGATTTCCCCGACTGACCCATGCCGACGAGGTCGGGGGCCAGGCACCGGCCCAGGTGGCGGACATGGGGGATGACGTTGCGCCACACGTACGAGGACGTGGGGTTTCCATGCAGAAACACGATCGGAGCGCCGCTCCCGGTATCGACGTAGCTCATCTCCGTGTCGAGCACGGGCGTGCGGCGTCGGGGATGAGGATCAGCGGCCGGAATCGTCGTCGTTGGCTGGGGCATGAGCGAGAGACCGGGCAGCCGCCCGGGCCGTGACATCGCCTCGGCTCATCCGCCGGACGTCACGTTTGCTCAAAGCGTCCGGTCCTAGGTAGCGAACAACATGACGAAGCCAGGCCTCATCGCGGGTGTCGCGTTCGGCGTCCTCTTCTGCGGACTCGGGATCCGGGCTCGCGCCGGGGCGGGCCTCGAGCGCGGGAAGGATGGATACTTCCACACCGGCGACGGGATCCGGGTCAAGTCGCTGGTCGTCGTGAAGCTGAAGATCTATGCAATCGGGCACGACATGCGCGAGTTGCCGGCCACCCCCACCCGGCAGGCCGTCATGGAGATGGATGTCGACAAGCGCCTCTCCTGGAGGATGCTTCGCGATGCGGGCGGGGACCGCCTACAGGGGATCCT
>Ga0134125_10005932_pt1 | contig 13861 bp, 6 predicted proteins | sample KB31751_FD_96464 | JGI IMG/M metagenome (GOLD analysis project Ga0134125, IMG submission 96464) | Terrestrial soil microbial communities with excess Nitrogen fertilizer from Kellogg Biological Station, Michigan, USA - KB3-175-1 | ecosystem: Environmental > Terrestrial > Soil > Unclassified ... | reverse complement strand
GAAGTGTCGTTGGTCCCTTTTATGATGGCTCGGCCATCGGGGAAGAGAGTCATTTCATACGGCTCGCGCCAGAATTTCAACACGAAAGCGTTGTGTTTGACCGTGCCATGAGTTCCCAGTCGAACCGACATTTCAGCAAAATCTACGGGGCGGTTGCGCTCATGTATTTGCACGGAGTTCCTGCCGCACAGCGTGATCTGCGGCCTGCGCTCTCCAGCCAAATGAATGAATTCTCTCTTTTTACAGGTCTGGCAGTCTGGACGCGGCCGGCCAGCGGCGATCTCAGCCTGCTCATTACTCCATACGTCGAAAGAGAGCAGGGTGCGGCGCAGCTTATCTTTTGCGCCCACCAGAAACTTAATTGCCTCGGTGGCCTGGATGGATCCGATCAGATTGACCGCGCTGTTCAGAATCCCGGCTGTATCACAGGTTTCAATCGTACCTTCCGGAGGAGCAGGGAACATACAGGCAACGCAGGCGGTCTCCCCGGGAATAATATTCATTGTAACGGCGTAAGAAGCCACGGCTGCGGCGTAAATCCAGGGCTTGCCATGTTTTACAGCGAAATCATTAATGAGATACCGGGTTTCGAAGTTATCTGTTGCGTCCAGAATCAAATCGACGTCGCTCAACAAAGATTCAATGTTTTCCGGCGTCAAGTCGGCCACAGCTGACGTGGTTTGGACCTCGGAGTTAAAAGCAGCGATTTTGCGTCCAGCGGCTACCGCTTTGGGAAGCGACTCAGCCGCGTCAGCTTCATCGAAGAGTGACTGGCGCTGGAGGTTGCTCGGCTCAACGTAGTCGCGATCGATAATCGTTAAATGCCCCACGCCGGCCCGCGCCAGTAAACCGGAAACACAGGCGCCGGTCGCGCCGCATCCCACTATTGCCACCCGTCCTTTGGTCAGGCGCTGCTGTCCTTCCGGCCCAATCCCAGGAAAAAGCACCTGGCGCGAGTATCGATCCTCAAACTTCATGCCACATTTATTATAGGTGTTTGAGCGCCAACGGATTTATGCGTTTCATCGCAGGCAGCTTACAATGCTGGAAAAGCTTGCGTGCAACTGGTGCAACTTAGGTCCAATCTGCTGCCATCGAATTCTACAAAGCGACCTCAAATTAAGGGGCTTCTATTGCTGCCGCGCTGCCGATCAGTGTGCCTGATGGTCGTTTTCTCTCTGAGCCTCTCTTACGCCCAGTGTCAAGAAATTTCCCCGCCTCAAAATACCCAGCGAGCCATCCCAACATCCCAAAGCACAGCCGCCCCTGTCCCGAACGGCAAGACCGCTCCAGCGCCTGAGCCTGCTTCTTCTCCTGCCAGCGCAGCCACGGTGCAACTTTCGAGCGGGCTCAATAGCTTGCAAGGACTCAAGGTCGCTGTGATTCATGTAAACAGTCTCGGAATAGATGACGCTGAGAGCCTGCTGACGATACTGCCGCAGAAAATTAACGAGCCGCTTGATCGATATAAAGTCAGGCAATCCGTGCAGGCGCTTTATAATACGGGCCGTTTCGCGGAAATCAAGGTAGAAGCACAGCGCAATCCTTCCGGCGAAGTGGTGCTGGCGTTCGATGCCCGCGCAAACTACTTCTTTGGATCCATTCTGGCGGAAGGATCCCCTGCGCACCCCAGTGACAGCCAGTTGGTGAATTCCAGCAAACTCAACCTGGGCGAGCAGTACACTGAAGACAAAATCACGGCCGGGATCGAAGGAATGCAGCGGACGCTCCAGGAAAATGGCTATTATCAGGCCACAATCAAGCCATACTATGAATGGGATTCGCCCAATCAGCAGGTTAAAGTGCAGTTTATGGTGACCCTGGGCAAACCTGCGCGTTTGGGCGTGATCAACGTTACAGGCTCCCCTGGCTATAGTGCGGAAGAAGTGCGAAAAATAGCCAAACTGCGATCCGGGGATAAAGTTACCGCAGCTCATCGGACGCGAGCATTACAGCGGCTAAGAAAGCGCTTCCAGAAAAAAGACCTACTGGAAGCGCAGGTCACGATGACGCAACGCATTTATCACCCGGAGACCAATCTGCTGGATTACACCTTTGAGATCAACCGCGGTCCGGTGGTAGACGTTAAAGTGGAAGGCGCTCAATTGCGCCGCGGCCTGGTAAAGAAATTTGTCCCCGTGTTTGAAGAAAGCGCCGTTGACGACGATCTGCTGAATGAAGGGGCGCGCAACATACGAGACTATTTTCAATCAAAAGGCTTTTTCGACGTGAAGGTTACGTATGAACAGACGCAGGATTCGGCTACGGAAAGGCGCACAATAATCTTCCACATCGAAAAAAACCAGCGGCACAAGCTGGTGGAATTGGCGATACAGGGAAACCACTATTTCGCCCGCGAAGATCTGCGCGAGCAGATGCTCATGCAGCCGGCCGGAGGATTACTTCTATATGGCTTATTCAGCCAATCCATCCTGACGCGTGACGTGCAATCGATTGAAAATCTTTACCGTACCAATGGTTTTTTGCAAGCCAAAGTTACGCCAGAGGTGGAAGATAATTACGGCAAGCGGGGCCACATTCGCGTAACCCTGATCGTGGTGGAAGGCCCACAGACGCTGGTGGGAAAGCTGAAGATTGAAGGCAATGAGGCGCTTCCGGAGGGCCAGATTCGCGGCCTGATCACGGCTTCAGAAGGCCAGCCATACTCTGATTCCATGGTGATCACCGATCAGTCGGTAATTCTGGAGCAATACTACAACCTGGGATTTCCCAAGGTGAAATTCGACTACACAACACAGCCTGAGCCGGATAATCCCAATAAGATCGACGTGAGCTATACGATCAATGAAGGCACCCAGGTTTTTGTCAATAAGGTCCTGATTTCCGGGTTGAATTACACACGACCGTTTATTGTTGACCGTGAAATCAAGATTGGCGCCGGCGATCGGCTGAGCCAAAGCCAAATGCTTGATTCCCAGCGCCGCCTCTACGATATGGGCATCTTCAATGAAGTAGGTGTGGCGGTGCAGAACCCAGACGGCGATACTACCAGCAAGAAAGTCAACTTCCAGCTCTCTGAAGCGCGTCGCTACACCTTCAATTACGGCCTTGGATTTGAGGTCCAGACCGGGCAGCCCAGCGGCACCACCAATCCCGAGGGAAGCACCGGCGTCAGCGGCCGCGTGTCGTTCGATGTTACGCGCCTTAACTTTCGCGGACGCGACCACACCATCACGCTCAAGACCCGTTATGGCAATCTGGAAAAACTTGCGCTGATCGGCTACACCGCTCCACGTCTTTTCGATTCACAAAAACTTACGCTGGATTTTACAACTTTTTACCAGCAGACCAACGACGTTAGCACATTCACGTCAACACGACTGGAAGGGTCAGCGTCGATTAAGCAAGAGATGAACCGCGCCACAACACTTTTATATCGGTTCATTTACAGGCGCGTCAGCACCAGCAATCTGGTCATTGATCCCCACCTGATACCGCTCTTCTCTCAAGCCGTGCGAGTGGGTATGCCAGATTTTAGCTACGTCCGCGATACTCGCGATAATCCCATTGAGTCGCTCAAGGGCACATTCAATACGTTTGACCTGGGCGTCGCCTCGGGGATATTCGGCTCGCAGACGAACTTTACGCGCGTAGCGGTGCAGAACTCCAGCTATTATCAATTTCATAAGCGCCGCTGGGTGTTTGCACGCTCTACGCGCATAGGCGTGGAAGAGCCTTTCGCCTCCACTGCCTTTGCTCCTCTTCCTGAGCGCTTCTTTGCCGGCGGCAGCACGTCCCACCGTGGTTTCGGCATCAACCAGGCAGGCCCACGAGACCTCACCAGCGGTTTTCCTTTAGGTGGTGAAGCTCTCTTCCTGAATAACCTTGAATTGCGCACGCCGCCGCTGCCATTCCCGTTTGTCGGCAACAATTTGAGCGCGGTGGTGTTTCATGACATGGGGAATGTTTTTTCCACGGCCGCAGATATGGCCAACAGTATCCTTAAGTTCTCTCAGCCTAACCGGAGTCTCTGCTTGAATCCAGCCGCGGCAACCTGCAACTTCAATTATGTGTCGCATGCGGTGGGCGGAGGCGCACGTTACCGCACCCCGATCGGGCCAGTTAGTTTTGACGTTGGCTATAACCTCAATCCGCCGGCATTTCCTATTTCCGCGCCCAATCCACCGGCTGTGCCTTCTTCACAGGTGCTGAAACATTTCAATTTCTTTTTCAATATTGGGCAGACTTTCTGATGCGAACACGCCTCTATTTCGTAATGGCGCTGCTGCTTGCTGGAATTGCGCGGGCCCAGGTGGTTGATCGAATGGTGGCAGTGGTCAATAGGCACGTGATTCTGGAAAGCGAGCTTGATCAGGCCACCCGGGTGGAATTTCTGTTGCAGGGCAAACCCATCGAGCGCCTGACCCATGCTGATCGAACGGCAGTAATGGAACGCTTGATTGACCGCTCCTTGCTTGACCAGCAGATTGTGAATCCGGCCATGCTGGATCCGGCGCCGGAAGAAGTGAAGGCAAAAATTGAAGAGGTGCGGGAAGGCATTCCTGGCGCATCGTCGGACCAACGTTGGAAGGCCATTCTTGACGGCTACGGCTTGACCCAACAGGACGTGGAAGAGCAGCTAGGTTCGCAGTTTCGCATTCTTCGATTTATTGACTTGCGTTTTCGCGGGCTGGTGCGCGTTGATAAAGAGGCGATTGCCGCCTACTATCAAGACCATTTTTTGCCCGAGGTGCGCAGGCGCAATGCTTCCGAGCCGAAACTCTCAGAGGTGTCAGACAAAATTGAGCAGATACTTGCGGAGCAGCGTATTGACGATCTTTTGAACAGTTGGCTGAAGACTTTGCGCGCCCAAACCCACATTGAGCGGATGCTGCCAGCGACGGCCATGAATGCCGGGACCCCATGAGCAGCAAAACCGATGTAGAGATCGGGCCGCCCGCCACCCCGGCGAAAAATCGCAGGCTCAGGCGGTTGGTTATTCTTACCTGTTTGACGCTGGCGATTGTCGTGGCTGGTCTGTGGTTTTACCTGAACAGCAGTTCCTTCCGCGAGATTGTCCGGCAACGAGCAATTGCCGAACTGAGGCAAATGACCGGCGGCAAGGTAGAAGTTGAATCGTTTACCTGGAATCTCTCCACGCTGCATTTTGAGGCTCGCAATGTGACGATTCATGGGCGTGAGGCGGCAGGCGAGGTCCCTTACGCCCATGCTGATCGCATCGGGGTTGATGTAAAAGTCGTTTCGTTCTTCACCCGCAAAATTTCCCTGGAAAACGTCGCCATTGATCGTTTTGTGCTTCACTTGCTTGTCTATCCGGACGGCACTACCAACCAGCCTTCGCCTCAGCCGGGCGCACCTGCAGATGAAGCGCCTGCGCAGAACCTTTTCGATCTCGCGGTGAAACAGATTGCGGTACGGCACGGCACGCTGATGCTCGACCAGGAGAGAATCCCATTCGATCTTGATGGCAACGATATTTCCGCTGGGATGAACTATGTTCCAAGCCAGAAAGCATATGACGGCCATCTGGATTTCACGCGGTTGGCGATCACATACAGAAATGCGCCGCCGATGCAGGCTGAAATGCACGCAGGATTCATTCTGCGCTCAACGGACACGGAAATTAAATCGCTTCGGCTGGCGGCGGGCAGCTCAAAAATAGAGGCCAGTGGAACTCTCCGCAACTACAGGAGCCCGGAACTGACGTTGCAATATAAGGCTTCGTTGGACCTTGCGCAGGTCGGGAACACGGCAAAATGGAAGCAGCTTCGGGCAGGGCGGGCTGAATTGAAGGGTGCAGGTACATACCAAAACAACCGCTATTCGTCGCAAGGGAACCTCAGCGTTCATGACCTGGAATGGCATGATACGAAAGCGCGCGTGCCGTCAGTTGACGCGTCCTCGCCGTACTCGGTGACGCAAGATAAGATCGTCCTCTCTCGTCTGATCGCGCATGCATTAGGTGGCACCGTGCAAGGGGATGCGCAAATCTCAAATTGGATTTCCACGTCGACAGCGGAAAAGAAAAAAGCGCCGCAACAGGGAACCACGCGGCTTCATTTATCTGGCGTTCAGGCCAGCAAGGTTGCGGCGGCTATTTCCTCCACGAAGATGCCGTTGGACAAGATTGAATTGGCGGGCAGCATTTCCGGTGATATTAATTCTGCGTGGACCGGATCTATAGAACGCGCGATTTCTTCGTTGAAGTTGGATGTGGCTCCGCCTGCGCCGCCGTTACCCAAGGAAGTTCCGGTGACTGCACAATTGCAAGCGACATACCACGGCGATACCCGCAGCCTGGACGTAGCCGGACTTACATTGGCAACACGGGCAATTCGCGTGAACGCCACTGGATCATTGGGATCGGAAAAGGCCCAGGCGCATGTTTCTTTGAATGCGACTGACCTGCGCGAGCTGCAGCCGGCGATTGATGCGCTTGATCCGGGAACGCGTATTCCAATCACGCTGGAAGGGCGGTCATCATTTAACGGAGTGATTTTCGGCAGGCTCGACGCACTCTCAACGCGTGGTCATATCGAACTGGAAGAGTTTGACACGGAATTTCATCTGGCCAACCAGCCTAAAGGAGCGCAGAGCAAGCCCGCGCGGATACATTGGGATGCTCTCTCAGCCGACCTGGCATACTCGCCGTCCATGTTCTCTCTGCAACGTGGAACATTGCGTCGCGGCACAGCCCAATTAGGGCTTTCCGCCGCAACAACGTTGCGGCACGGCGACTTTGACGAAAACGCCAGCCAACTCAATGTCACTCTTCATATCCAGAATGGAAATGTCACAGACATCCAGTCTTTTGGCGAAACAAGCTACGCAATTACCGGCATAGCGAATGCCGACGTGCAGGTCTCTGGCACGTTGCGAAGCTTGCACGGCGCCGGCAAGCTGCAAATCAGCAGATTGACAATCTATGGAGAACCATTCAAGAGCTTTTCCAGCGACTTGCGGCTGAACGGAAGCGAGGCGCGGCTGGAAAATATACAGCTAGTGCATAATGGCGCGCGGTTTACCGGATTTGTGGCTTACGATTTGGGTAACAAGAATTATCGTTTCGACCTTACCGGCGCCAACATTGATTTTGCCAACTTTCAACGTTTTGATCTGCCACGCCTCTCAGTTCAGGGACAAGCCGGCTTTCATCTGACAGGTTCCGGCACTGAAGATTCGCCGGTCATCAATGGTGAAATCGACCTCCGCAATATTGTGCTTAACCGTGAGACAGTGGGCAGTCTGACTATTCTGGCGGAGACGCACGGCGAAAATGTGCAACTGCGCGGCCGTTCGAATTTTGACAATGCCGAGCTGAACGTAGATGGTTCAGTCCATCTTCGCGATCAGTGGCCGGGGCAAGTCACGCTGAAGTTTTCGCATCTCGACTTTGATCCATTGATCCGCGCTTATTTTCAAGGACAAATCACGGGCCACTCTTCCATTGCCGGCGAGGTTGACATCCATGGCCCCATCAAACAGCCACGCAACCTGGTTGTTACCGGCAACGTAACGCAACTCTCTGCCGATGTTGAGAACGTGAAGCTGCAGAATGATGGTCCTATTCATTTCGGCCTGGAAAATGAATCGCTGAAAGTAGATGAGTTTCACCTGACGGGGACAGAAACCGACCTTTCCGCGAAAGGCGCCGTGCAGCTCACGGGCGGGCACATGCTTGATCTGCGTTCGCGCGGGCGGTTCAACCTGAAGCTGTTGCAGGCATTCAATCCGAACCTGGTGGCGGGCGGCCCGGCGACATTTACGGTGAACATTACCGGACCTTCGGCGCGGCCGCAATTGAGCGGAAGGCTTGAGCTGAAAGATGCGTCCGCGTCTCTGCTTGATCTGCCCAACGGCCTCAGTCACATTACCGGGTCTTTGGTATTTGCCCAGGACCGAATGCAGATTGAGAAGCTCACGGCGCACACGGGCGGCGGCCAGCTCGATGTCGGCGGGTTTCTTGCCTACCGCAATGGAATCTATTTTGATCTCACCGCAAAAGGTAGCGATGTCAGGCTACGTTATCCGCCTGGGGTGAGTTCATCCGCGGACGCGACGCTGCGCTATACCGGTTCGGCAAAAAGCTCACTGCTCGCCGGCGACATTCTGGTTACGCGATTTGGCATGAATCCGCATTTTGATTTTGCCAACTATCTGGCGCAGAGCAAAAAGGCTCCGATCATCTCCACGCTGAACCCATTTCTGGACAACATGCGTCTGGATATGCACATCACCTCCACACCGGAGTTGCAGGTGGAAACCTCGCTGGCCAAGCTTTCCGGCGACCTTGACTTGCACGTTCGCGGGACCGCGGCGCGACCGGCTATCGTTGGAAGGGTCAACATTGCTGAAGGCGATATTTTCTTCAATGGCACAAAGTATCGGCTGGAACGCGGAGACATTACTTTCAGCAATCCGCTCTCGATCGAACCTGTTATCAATCTTGATATGTCTGCCCGCGTGCAGGGCTATGACGTGACAATCGGACTGCATGGTCAGGCCATTGGCGGCAAAGGAATCAGCATGACGTACCGCTCCGATCCGCCGCTGGCCAATTCTGACATCATTGCGCTGCTGGCTTTTGGACGCACGCGCGGACAAGGCGTTTATAACGCCAGCCAGCCCGGCGTGAACACGAATGACACGGCGTCGGCTTCCAACGCGATCCTGGGCGAGGCGCTGAATGCCACGTTCAGCGACCGTGTGCAGCGGCTCTTTGGCGCCAGCCGAGTGAAAATCGACCCACAGTTTATCGGCTCTGAAAACAATCCCAGCGCGCGCGTCACCATTGAACAGCAGATCAGCAATGATATTACGTTTACTTACGTCACCAGCCTTACGCAATCGGCGGAGACAGTCATTCAGGTGGAATACAATATTGATAAGAACGTATCGATCGTAGCCGTGCGAGACCAGAATGGGGTACTGGGTTTTGACATCCACATACGGCGGCGGAAAAAGTGACGCATGAGCGGCAATGGCACACAGCCGTTCGCAACCGAGCGCTTCTCCATGGTGGAAAACCAACTGCGGCAGCGTGGCATCAGCGATAAGCGATTGCTCGCGGCCATGGGCAGAGTGCCACGGCATGAATTCGTGAGCCGGCAAAATTGGAATGAAGCGTATGCCGACCATCCCATCCCGATAGCCGAAAAGCAGACAACATCGCAGCCCTACATGATCGCCGCCATGGTGCAGGCGGCACAGATCAAGCCTGAAGACCGCGTACTGGAAATTGGCGCCGGTTCGGGATACCAGACTGCTCTTCTGGCGGAATTAGCAAGTCAGGTCTTTGCCGTGGAGCGATACGCGTCGCTGGCGGAGACGGCGCAGAAGACATTGGAACGGCTGGGCTATCGCAATGCGAAAATTGTTACTGGCGATGGTTCGCTGGGTCTGCCGGAAGCTGCGCCTTTTGACGCCATTATTGTTTCGGCCGCAGCTCCGCGCATTCCGCAGTCTCTGGTGGACCAACTTGCCATCGGCGGCCGCCTGCTGATTCCAATAGGAGATGCCGAACAGCAAGTTCTGCAACTTATCCGGCGAAATGCAGATGGGACCACCAGCGTGCGCGCGCTTGAAGGCTGCCGCTTTGTTCCGTTGATCGGCGAACAGGGCTTTGCGGCGTGATTCTAAGATCCCGAACGAACTGAGGGAACCCTATGGATATCCAGGTATAGGAGGGCTACAGCCCCCGCCTGAAAACGTAAATTTTCAGCATTGTATCGCCGGGCTTAAAGTTTCTCATGACGGTAGTGATCCCTCGCTCCGCTCGGGATTTTAAAACAAGCTAAAATATTCTGTGCCCCTGCTTACCAACATCAAGACCACGCTGGAGATGATCAAGTGGGAGCATTCCATTTTTGCTCTGCCATTTGCTCTCTGCGCGGCCATGCTCGCCGCCGGAGGCATGCCTACAGCGGCCAAACTGGGCTGGATCATCCTATGTATGATCTCCGCGCGCTCGGCGGCAATGGCATTTAACCGTATTGCGGACGCGAGAATTGACGCGGCCAATCCTCGGACGGCCATGCGCGCCATCCCCGCTGGCACGCTTTCACAAAAGTTTGCAACGATTTTTGTTGTCGTGGCTTGCCTGCTTTTTATCATCGGGGCGGCTGAACTCAATCGTGTAACGCTGCTGCTGTCTCCCGTGGCGCTGGCCGTGGTGCTGTTTTATTCCTACACCAAGCGATTCACACGCTGGTCGCACCTGGTATTAGGGTTCGCGCTGGGCATTGCTCCGGCAGCGGCGTGGATCGCGGTGCGCGGCTCGCTTGATCCTCGCATTCTGCTGCTTACGGCGGCAGTCACTTTCTGGGTGGGCGGCTTTGACGTTTTGTATGCCTGCCAGGATATCGAGTTCGACCGTGCCAACTCGCTTAACTCAATTCCACAGGCAATGGGCATTCCCAAGGCCCTCATCGTGGCGCGGACCTTGCATGCAGTCATGCTTGGCTTGCTGATGGCGCTGGTCGTGGTGTTCGGGCTTGGAAAGCTGGCCATCGTTGGAGTGGTGGTGGTGGCGGCGCTTCTAGCTTACGAGCACTCGCTGGTTGCGTCGGACGATCTCAGTAAATTGAACGCAGCTTTTTTCGCCATGAATGGCGTGATTGCCGTTGTGTTCTTTGTGTTTGTTGCGGCTGACCTGCTGATACGAGTGCCCAGGCCGTGATAGGCTGACTCCGATGCGCGATCCGGTCGAACTGGAAATCTTTAAAAGCCTCTTCCACTCTATTGCGGAAGAAATGGGTGCGGCTCTGCGTCGCACGGCGTTTTCTCCCAATATCAAAGAACGTCGCGATTATTCCTGCGCGGTATTTGACGACGCGGGCGAAGTCGTCGCCATGGGCGATCATATGCCGGTGCATCTGGGATCAATGCCAATGTCTGTTCGTGCGGCAGTGGAGACACTCACACTCAACGACGGCGATGTGGCGATCCTGAATGATCCCTTCTGCGGTGGCACGCACCTGCCGGACATCACGTTGGTGGCGCCGGTTTTCGTTGGTGGTAAAAGCAAGCACAAGCGCGCGGCAAAGCCGGCATTTTATGTGGCATCGCGAGCGCACCATGCCGATGTCGGCGGAACGTATGCGGGATCTATGGGCATTTGCCGCGAGATTTATCAGGAAGGGATCCGCATTCCTCCCATCAAGCTGATCGCCGGAGGCAAGCTGCAGGATGACGTCTTCCGCCTGCTGCTCAACAATGTGCGTACTCCGGAGGAGCGCGAAGGCGACCTAAACGCCCAGATTGCGGCATGCCATACTGGCGCAGCGCGGCTGCTGGAGATTACGGAGCGCTACGGAATCTCGCGTGTGCAGCAGGTGATGGATGAATTGCAGGAATATTCAGAAAAGCTGATGCGCGCATTTCTCTGCAAGGTGCCGCATGGCCGTTATGAAGCCGAAGATTTTCTGGACGATGATGGCGCTGGTTCAGGGCCTGTACGCATTGCCGTGGCTTTGACATTTGAGCCAGCCGCGGCAGGCAAGCCGCTGGTGACCGTGGATTTTACTGGCAGCTCACCGCAAGTCTCCGGCAGCATCAACGCCGTCGACGCGATTACTTTCTCCGCATGCTTTTATGTTTTTCGTTGCCTGCTGCAGGAAGATGTTCCCGCAGCAGCCGGCTTGATGCGGCCGGTGCGGATGATTGCGCCATTGGGAACAGTGGTGAACGCACGGCCTCCCGCAGCTGTCGCAGGCGGAAACGTTGAGACTTCGCAGCGCATCGTCGATGTGCTGCTACGCGCGCTGGCCAAGGCACTGCCGGACCGCGTACCTGCTGGTTCTTCCGGCACGATGAACAATTTGACTATCGGCGGAATCGACGAACGTACGGGCGAGCCCTTTGCTTATTACGAAACCATTGCGGGCGGCATGGGAGCGCGCCCTGACCGGGCCGGAGTGAGCGGCGTGCATACACATATGACGAACTCACTCAATACTCCGGCAGAGGCGCTGGAATATGCGTACCCGTTGCGTGTGACGGAATATTCTCTGCGGAAAAGCAGCGGTGGAGCAGGTAAATTTTACGGCGGAGATGGCATTGTGCGAGAAGTGGAGTTGCTGGCCGATTCTGAAGTCACGCTGTTGGCCGATCGTCGCAGCCGCGGACCATACGGATTGCAAGGCGCTGCCGACGGCGCAGCGGGACGAACGGAGATCGTGCATCACGGCGGCGGTCGTGAAGTCCTTCCCGGCAAGACGAGTGTGCGCCTCAAAAAAGGTGAGCGCGTCAGGATTGAATCGCCGGGAGGCGGCGGCTGGGGAAGTCACAAGATCGGATGATCTGTTGATCCGGTGATCGGTTGATTTATCCTTGAATATATCTTTGGAAAAGGATTCGGCACACCCACGCTCTGCTAAATGCAGTTATTAAGCTCTACTGCGGCGTAGGCGTTGGCGTCGCCTGGCCTTTCTTCTTCCTGTTCAGCACCTGACCCAGCACGTCACCGAGATTGGGAGCAGGAGTGGGCGTAGCTTGCGGCTGCTGGCCTTGATTGCTGCCTACCGCCGGGCTTGCGGGCTGCGGCTGATTTTGCTGCTGTTGCTTGCCACCGATCGCATCCAGAATTCCTCCAATGCCGCCTTTCTGCTGCTGTCCTGCGGGCTGTTGGCCGTTTGCGCCTCCCTGGTTCTTGTTACCCAAAATCGCTCCCAGAATTCCGGTGGTGAGCTGGCCAGGATTTTTACTAGTGGGCAGCAGGTTGTCCAACTTCATCTTGGCAATCTGTTGCACGTCGGGCGCGACCTGCGGGTGCTGGAAAGTTCCGGTAACGATCACCGGCAAAACCAGTTCTCCCTGGTTGTTAGCAAGTGCGGTGTTCATGAATCCACCAACCTGCGTGCCGCCTACCTGCTGGCTAATGGCCTTATTCAAAACGGCCGTCACATGCAGGTTCAGAGACTGATCGGCCAGGTTCACGAGGCCTGCGGCGGCCAGGGTGCCGCCGTCAATCACGGCTTTGAGATTGTTTGTCTGAGCAAGGCCGTTCTTCACATCGAAATTTCCGGTGAGCTGGACCAAGTCAGTAAAGTTCTTTGGGGCGCCAAAACTATTGCCCATAAATTTTCCCACGGATGCTAATTCATGCAGCAGATCAAGGTTCATCAGCTTGCCGTTAGTCAAGTTGATGGCCATATTGCCGTTGAGACTGCGTGCGATGCTGGTGGCTGAAGAAGTGCTGAAGCTGGCATTCACATTTGAGGCCAGCAGGCCATAGATCGTCTGCTTCACATCGGAGACTGACGAGATCAGTTTGTTGGCATCGACCTTATCAGTCTTTAAATTCACGGTGTACACAGGCTGTGCGGGGCGCATGTCAATGGTGATGGAGCCATTTTCTTTCCCGTTGTAAAGGTCAGCCGTGACTGGATTCATCTTGATCAAACCCTGGTCCAGCGTTACGTTCGAGTGGACATTGTTCAAAACCAGATCGTCATACTGAATCATGCCAATGGCGACAGTCCCTCCGCCGGTCATCTTGGTGAGCATGCTGGGCCCGGCTTTGGTCTGAGCGTTTGCTTCAGGAACAAGGCGCCAGAAGTTGCTCGCGCGTTTGGCCGGTTGCGCCGGAGTAGCGGCGAAATCCTGCTGAAGCTCAGCCACATTTACTTTGTCCGCGTTCAGGGCAAACTGGACCTGCGGCGCTGCAAAGTTCTTCAGCGTAATTGTGCCTCCAGCATTGGTCTGGCCAAGACTTACTGCGATATTTTGCAGCGAGGCTGAATTCTGGCTGAAGCGAATGTCGGAGTTTTTGATCTGCAGCGGCTTCGTCAACGAAGGCATCTTCAACGTGGCATTGCTGATCTTGCCTGTGCCATCAAAGTTCAGCGCAGACATGTTCTTGGTGGGGCCTTGCGCCTTT
>Ga0134125_10005931_pt1 | contig 13861 bp, 15 predicted proteins | sample KB31751_FD_96464 | JGI IMG/M metagenome (GOLD analysis project Ga0134125, IMG submission 96464) | Terrestrial soil microbial communities with excess Nitrogen fertilizer from Kellogg Biological Station, Michigan, USA - KB3-175-1 | ecosystem: Environmental > Terrestrial > Soil > Unclassified ... | reverse complement strand
TGATTCGGGTCGGAAGTGGACGAGCGGTCGGGCCGACCGCTCGTGCCGGCCGGATCGTACGGACCTGAAACTCCCCGCCCGAAGAGCCGTCGCCGCGCGATGGCGCATCGCCCAACAGCTTTCGGAGAAAGTCCATGAGAAGCCGTGAACTAAACACCGGGTTCTCGAACAGCTTGAGGATCTTGCTTTCTTCGGATGGATGGTCGTCCTCGTCGTCGGCCTCCGGCGAGCCGACGAGCTCGATCGCCGCCCGGAGGTCCGCGTCCGCGGCGGGTGTGGCCCGGCTGGCGGAAGACGCCAGGAGTTGCGAGGGCCTGATGACACCGAACCACTCCGGAGGGACGGCGACTTTTGTTGATCCCCTGGCCATTTCGAGCGACTGATCCGCGCTTGCGGTGCGGGGGTCGGTGTCGAGGCGAAGCGCCGCCGCCAGTGGAACCGTGTGGGCGAGTTCCGCGAGCACCCGGTGGCCTTCCAGCGCGAGGTAGCGGCGCGCGACCACCGGGCGTGCTCGCAGTCGCTTCACCAGCCGCCGATCCAGGCTTCCCGCACCGAGCAGCGCGCTCTGCACCAACACCTGCCGGCGATGCTGCGCGGCGGAGCCGCCCGCCGGGACGAAGATGACCTCGCCGTTGGTGTGGGCGTCCTCGTCGGTCGCCGCTTCGGCGACGTCGACGGATCGCCCGGCTATGAACGTGGCGAGGAGCCGATACCGTTGCGGGCGACCGGAATCCGAAACCATCACCTTGTGGGCAGGAGGGAATCGACGAGCTCGCCGAGCGCGGCGATGACCTCCCGATCGTCGGACAGTATCCGGACGATCGCCGCCTGGACGGAGCTGCGCAGATTGAGTCCCTCGGCGACCAGGCTGCCGGCCAGGATCAGCATGCGGGTGGACGCCACTTCGCGTAGCGGTGAACCATCGAGCTTTCGGATCGCGTTGCCGACCGTGACCAGAGCGCGCGCCGTCGCAGCGTCGATTCCCGCTTCGTGGGCAACGATTTCCGTCTCGGCCTCAAGGGACGGGAAGTCGAGCTCGATCGCCACGAATCGCTGCCGGGTCGACTCCTTGATGTTCTTCAGGACGCTTTGGTAGCCGGGATTGTAGGAGATGACCAGTTGAAACCCCGGTGCCGCGGGCACCGTTGTTCCCAGGCGGTCAACCAGAAGCTCGCGGCGATGATCGGCGAGCGGATGGATGACCACCGTGGTGTCCTGGCGCGCCTCGACGATTTCGTCCAGGTAGCAGATCGCGCCTTCGCGCACGGCCCGCGTCAACGGGCCATCCACCCAGCTGGTTTCTCCCCCTTTGAGAAGGAAGCGTCCGACCAGGTCGGCCGACGTCATGTCTTCGTGGGCCGCGACGGTGATCAGATTGCGACCCAGCGCGTGGGCCATCGCCTCCACGAACCGCGTCTTGCCGCATCCCGTCGGCCCCTTCAACAACACCGGCAGGCCGCGGCGGGCCGCCGCGCGAAAGACCTCCACCTCATCGCCGGCCGGCCGATAGAACGGTGCCTCCGAAGGGGGGCGGACGGCGGCGGGCTGGGAGTTCGTCAGCACCTAGCGTCCCTCGAAGGGGACGACTTGCGGCAGCTGGCCGCCGGGCGGAAGGACGAGGTGGCCGTGCACATCGACATACCCGGAGCGCTTGGTCGGTATCGGCAGAGCGGGATTCGGGCATGGCGTGTCCGTCCCGTCACCGCAGATGCCGCCGTTGAAGTACGAACGCTTCTGGTGGTCCTGGGGCCACGGGTCAGCGTGCATTCCGATCCATTGCGCGGGCACGTTGTAGAAAATGAAGAAGCACGCGCTGACCCCGGCGAAGATCGCCAGAAACCGGGTGAACTGCTGTCTCGCGAATCCGCCTCGAACGTGGTCCAATCCGCGCTCGACGACGGTGCGGCCACGATCGTCGGTGAAGAAACGCAGACAGCACAGCGCCGCCTGCACACCACCCCACATCAGGCCTTCGTAGACCGGCCATTGGTAGTAGGTGTCGGCATTGATCGACACGGACCTGATGGCACCGGGGTACGTGTAGAAGCCGATCGGTAGCAGGACCAGACCCTCCATGACGAAGTCGAACACAAATGCAAGCGCGTAGGTGACGAGGACCAACCGAAGGTTGCTGATGTCCGGCCAGCGCGTCTTGATCTTGCGCATGATCCAACACCCGACGATCGTGATCAGCAGGACGCCATATGCGTAACCCGGCGCGTTGGTCAAGAGGGGCTCGGCCACCTGACGGCCCGGTTCCTCCGGGGAGACCCAACCCGGAATGTTCGACGACCACGAGCCCCGGTTGAACAGCCAGGTGTTGTAGGTACACCACGTGTTGAAGTAGTTCAGCAACGGATCCTGGAAGAACATCAGGCCCATCGACACCACGAGCATGCCGTCCAGCGTGATTCGACGCTCGCGCCGCCACGGCCTGATGAAGAACCACCACAGGACGACCGGCAGGGCGACCCACAGAACCACCGCATTCGCCATGAGCGGCACCTTCATGTACATCGGTGGCTCGCTCGGCCCCGTGGGCACCCGCTCGAAATAGGGGCCGGTGATCCAGCGGATCCACACGTATAGCTCAAGGGCCAGCAGCGCGCCGCCGGCGGCGGCCCACAGTTTGATCGGTCTCACCGGGGATTGACCCTGCGCGCCCGGTTCGGCGGCGCCGGGCAGTGACTCGGTGACAGACGAGGCTTGGTTCCTGTTAGCGAGATCGCTCATGACGCTGGTGTCCTCCCGGTCGGCTGCCCACGCTCCGAGCAATATACCCGTGAGTATCTGAGAAACGGAATAGCTTCTCGCAAGCTCTGGCAGAATCTGGCGCATGGTTGAGCGTTGGACGCGGGAGCGCCGCCTGGAGCACACTCGCTCACTCCTGATCGATGCCGCCGAGGAGGTTTTCGGCGAAAAGGGTTTCGTCGCGGCGACGCTCGACGATATTGCCCACGCCGCCGGTTACACGAAAGGCGCGATCTACAAGCACTTTTCGACGAAGGAGGATCTTTTCCTCGCGGTCAGTGATCGCTACTGGCGTCGGTACTTCGTCAACTTCACCGAAGTGATGGCTCCGGCAACGCAGGTCGGTGCGCGGGAACTCGATGAGATCGCCAAGCGGTGGAGCCAGCTCAGCCGCGACCGCGGGGCCGAGCACGCCGCGCTGGGCCATGAGTTCATGCTCTACCTGCTGCGCAACCCCGAGGCGCGGGAGCGCGTGGCCGCCAAGAGATCAGAGGCCGTCGAGGCGCTGGCGAAGTTCATCGTGGCGGGCATAGACCGGCTCGGCGGCACGTTGCTGATCCCCGCATCGACGTTCGCCCAGGTTCTCGTTGCCACCAGCGACTCGGTCGTTCTGGGCAGCCAACTCGATGATGTCGACCTGTTCCGGCCGATCGTCGAGATGTACGTGTCGGTGATCAAACTGCCTTGACCCTCGACACGAACGAGGAGTACGCACCTGATTTGTCAAGTGGCGCACCGCTTCTCAGACGCCGGTGGCGACCTCCAATTCCTTCAGGGACGCCTCCAGATGATCGAGCATTCGCTGCAGGTGCGGGACGCTGCGTCGGCAGCCGACCAGGCCGAAGTCGAGGTTGTCGGCGTTGTTGGTGACGGTGATGTTGACCGCCTGGCCGTCGAGGGGGATGGACAGCGGATAGTTGCCGTCCAGCCGGGCGCCGCGCCAGTACAGCTGCTCCGATCCGCCAGTCGACACGTTCGAAATGACGATGTTGAACGGCGGTGAGGCCGCGGAGAGGTAGCCGGGGATCAGCCCGAAGAACAGCCCCCCGATGTTGAAGGCGGACAGGGCCAACTGCTGAACCGGGGGCAGCTGCCAGAACACCTCTTTGGTGTCGCGGATGGATGCGCTGATGACCTCGAGCCGTTTCGCCGGGTCGTTGAGGTCGGTCGCGAGGTTGCACAGGAAGGTGCCGACCATGTTCCCGCCGCGGTCGTCGTCGTCCTTGCGGAGATTGACCGGAACCATCGCGGTCAGCGGGGCGTCCGGCAGAGCGTTCTGATCCAGCAGATAGGCCCGAAGGGCCCCGGCGGACATCGCGAGTATCACGTCGTTGACCGTCACACCGGCGGCGGCCTTGACCGCGTTGATGCGCTCCAATGACCAGGACTGCGCGGCCACCCGCCGCGCGCCGCCGATCCGGACGTTGAACATGGACCGCGGCGCCTGGAACGGAAGGGTGAGTCGTTGTTCGACCAGCGCGGCCCGCGCGAGCTTCAGCGTGGACGGTGCCAACGCCAGCGTCGATCCCGCGGCGCGGCCGGCACGCTCGAACAGGGACGGGCGTTTGCGTCCGCCGCGCTTGCGCGCGGGCAGGCTCCACGGGACGCGTAACTCGTCATCGTCCGGATCGGAGGTGAAGGCCCGCTGCATCAGGCGAAGCGCGGAGACGCCGTCCATGAGGGAGTGGTGGTACTTCGTGTACACGGCGTACCGGCCGTCTTGAAGTCCTTCGACGAGGTGCGCTTCCCACATCGGGCGGTGCCGGTCGAGCAGGCTGCCGTGCAGCCGGGAAACCAACTCCAGCAGGTCCCGGACCCGGCCCGGTTCCGGCAGAGCGGAGCGGCGAAGGTGGTAGTCGAGCTCGACCTCCTTGTCGAAGGACCACGCGACATTGGTGACGCCGCCGAAGAAGGCCGGACGCTTGCTGAAGGCCGGTTGCACGTCGGTGCATTCGAGCATCGCCTGGTAGGACTCGCGCACGAAATGGGGGCCGGCATCCGCGGGGGGCTCGAAGAGCTGTAACGAGCCCACGTGCATCGGATGTTCGCGTGACTCGCCGATGAGGAACAGCGCATCCGTCGGTGATATCGGTTCCATGGGTGTCGCCCCCAACTGTTGCCCTCGCGCCGCCCACCGGACGGACGGCCTACCTTCTGATAGCCAAAGCGGGCGCCGGCCACACCCCAAATGAGCCGACGTACCACCGCCCGGCACGTTGTCGCTAGCGGGCGTCGTCGGCGAGCGCGCGCGCCTCCTGCTCGGTTTCGACCGCGGGCCCGGAGCCCGGCAACGGCTTGCCGGCGACTTCGGGCGTGAACAGCAACGTGATCGCGCCTACCACGCCGGCGAAGATCAGCATGTAGGCCGGCACCATCACGTTGCCGGTGCCCGATACCAGCGCCTGGGCGATCAGCGGGGTGATACCCCCGACGAGCGAAATCGAGATGTTGTACGAGATGGCCAGCGCCCCGTAGCGCACATTGGTGGGAAACAGCGCCGGCAGCATGGCCGGCCCGGTGCTGTCGAAGCACAGTTCCATCAGGCCGATCAGCAGCACCCCGAGAAAGATCACCGGATAAATGCCGCCGAAGCGGATGAGCAGGAACGCCGGGATGGAGGCGGCGATCAGCAGGCCGCAGCCCGTCCACATGATGGGTTTGACGCCGATGCGATCGGACAGGGCGGCCACCAGCACCACGGTGACCATCAGGATCGCCAACGTGGACACGATCATGACAAGTCCGGCGGTGTGCCCTACCCGCACGAAGAGTCGCAGGTACGTCGGCAGATATCCGGTGAGCATGAAATCGGCGACCTGAGAGGTCAGTACCAGCGCGGCGCAGATCAGCATCGGCCGCCACTGCTCGACGATGGTCCGCCGAATCTGCTGCCGGCCCCGGCCGCCCGACGTCTGCGCATCCTCGTGGGCGCTCTGGTAGGCCGATGACTCCTCGAGCCGTAGCCGCAGGAACAACGCGACCAGGCCGAAAGGCAAGCCCAACAGCAGCGGAATCCGCCAGCCGTAGGTCAGCATGTCGTCGTCCGGCAGCCAGGTCTGCAGCCCGGTCACCAGCAAGCCGGCCAGGACGAACCCCACCAGATTGCCCATCGGCAAGAACCCGACCATCATGCCGCGTTTGTGGTCGGGGGCCTGCTCGACGAGATAGGTCATGGCGCCGACGTACTCGCCGCCGGTCGACAGGCCCTGAAATATTCGTGCGATGACGAGCAGGATCGGCGCCCAGATGCCGATGGTGCTGTAGGTGGGCAGCAAGCCGGTCATGGTCGTGCTCACCGTCATCATCAGGATGGTGACCACCAGCACCCGGTGCCGTCCGATGCGGTCGCCTAGCGGACCGAAGATGAAGCCGCCGAGCGGGCGCACGACGAATGCCGCCGCGAGCGTTCCGAAGGTCGCGATGAGATGGACACCGCTGACGTTCTTGCCGGGATAGAACACCTGGGCGATCGTGGTCGCGATATACCCGTAGACCCCGAAGTCGTACCACTCCATGAAGTTCCCGATCGCGGTGCCCATGATGGTTCGGCGCATCGCGGGATCGGCAACCCTGATTTCTTTACGTGCCCATTTCCTCCGGCGGCGTCGAATAACCATCGGATGATGGCTTACCCGAAAGTTTCCGGGGGCGAACCAGCGGGGGTCGGGTAACCGCGTTCGTCGCCGGCCGGCCAGCTGGGTTATCCCTGTCACGTGCCTCCGCGCACGGTCGGAGGTCACTGACCCTTCAGGCCGCCGATGCGCAGCGAGAAGTCCGTGGGTTTGGAGTGCGGGGCTTCGGTCTGCTCGACGTAGAGACGCGGGTCCCGGTCCGTGATCGACAACCCCGCGGTGGTGGGGTGCTCGGCCATGAACTCGCTGTATTGGCGCCCGAGCGCTTGGCGAAGACCGATCGGGGCGTTGCGACGGAAATCCGACAGGCCTTCGCGCTCCTCTTCGCCCATGTGGTCGTCGTTGGCCTCCCGGGTCCGCCCGACCGCCGCCCACCACGGCTCACTGCCGGGTTCGGCCGCGTCGGCCTCGCGCACCCCGTCGCGAATGTCGTTGTGATCGCCGATGGCGTCGAGGGTCTCGCCTTCGGCGTCGTCACCGCCGCGTTTGAGCAGCTGCGGGTAGAAGATCTTTTCTTCGATGTAGGCGTGCACGTCGAGCTTGTCGGCGAGCGGTCGCCACACCCGTGCGAGCGCGGCCCGGTCGGCCGCAGGCTCCGCCTGCAGGTAATCGAGGCGGGCGAACTGTTCGCGGAACCAGTCATGGTCGGCGAGGATCAACATGGTGATGTCGGCCATCGGTGAGTCTCCACCTCTCTGATGCCGGTCAACCGGCTGGGTTGGCACGCACTCGACATCATTAAAGAACGCCTGCCTCGGCTTACCCGATTGCGGGGTCGACATAACGACTCGCCGCGACTCCGTCATCACTCAAATGTGCGTGCCGAGTTGCTCTGCGCCGCAGGGCGATCGCCAAATTTGCGCGAGCGTAAGCGATCTGGCTGGGCCCGCGCCGTTCGGCGGCGCGAGGCTGCGCGGGAACTCGCCGGAAGGGAACCGTGAGGCGGCCGGATACACTGGAGCGTCCGTGAGGCGATCGGTTCGATCGCGCCGTCAAACCCGATCAGAATAAGTCAGAGGTTGTGCCTTGTCCGTAAATCCCGGCGATGCCGTCAGCTTGGAACCGCATTTCGAGGACGTACAAGCGCACTACGACCTGTCCGACGAGTTCTTCGCGCTCTTCCTGGATCCGACGCGGACCTATAGCTGCGCGTACTTCGAGCGCGATGACATGACCCTGGAAGAGGCGCAGATCGCCAAGGTCGACCTCTCGCTGGGCAAGCTCGGATTGCAGCCGGGCATGACACTGCTCGACATCGGGTGCGGGTGGGGCACCACCATCGTCCGGGGGCTCGAGCGGTATGACGTCAACGTCGTCGGGCTCACGCTCAGCCGCAATCAGCAGGCGCACGTGCAGCGCCGCCTTGACAGTCATCCGTCCGCGCGGTCCAAGCGGGTGCTGCTACAGGGCTGGGAGCAGTTCGACGAAAAAGTCGACCGCATCGTGTCGATCGGCGCCTTCGAACACTTCGGGCGGGACCGCTACGACGATTTCTTCAAGACTGCCTTCGAGGTCCTTCCGGCGGACGGTGTGATGATGCTGCACACCATCATCAAGCCCAGTGACGAGGAATTCGCCGAGCGCGGACTGCCCATCACCATGACGAAGCTGCGCTTCATGAAATTCATCATGGACGAGATCTTCCCGGGCGGGGACCTTCCCCAAGCCAAGGGCGTCGTGGAGCACGCCGAGCGGGCCGGCTTCGGCGTGAAGCTTGTCCAGCCGCTGCGCCTGCACTACGCCCGCACCCTCGACACCTGGGCGGGCGCGCTCGAGGCGCGCCGCGACGAGGCCATCGCGATTCAGTCCGAAGAGGTCTACGACCGGTACATGAAGTACCTGACCGGTTGCGCGGATTTGTTCCGTGAGGGCTACACCGACGTCGCACAGTTCACCCTGGCCAAGGGCTAACGGCGGTTCCCCGCACCTCCCCATCGGTGGAAGTCCGGTTTACCGGCACGGCACGGCGGGTAATCCACGGCAACAACCTGATTGGGTAGCTGCCGATGTCCTTCGGCGCAAACCGCAGGAAGGACAGATCGTGGCTGCCAAGCACCGCATGCCGGAGTCGCCGGAGCAAACCCCGATGCCGACCGATCGAGACCAGCGGCGCGGGCTGTCCGGTGTGACGAAGGCATGTGAGATCGCCTGCGCCTCGCTGTGGTGCGCGGCCTGCCTGACGGCGTTGGTGCTCAACGGAATTCACGCCGGGAAGCGAACCGTCGTCGCCGATGTCGGGCCGCCGACGGTCTCGCAGCCGGTGAAACAGGAGGGCACCGTGATCGCCGTGACAGTGGACTCGGTGACCATGCGCAGCGCCGACGGGCGCACCCAGACCTATCGCTTCACCCCGGACACCACCGTCATCACCCACGGCGTAAGCCAACCCGCCGGCGCGGCACCGCAATTCACGGTCAACGACCGGGTGGTGGTGGTGGGCACTATCGAGGGCGGTACGGCCCTGGCCACCGCGGTAGCCCACCGCGGTGCGGGGCATGGAGATGCACCACCGATGGATTACCTCGGCGGCCAAGCACTTGCCGCCGACCCCGCCTGAGCGCGATCCCTGGATACCGCCCGGCCTAAGCTGGTAGCGATCCGGCCATAGGGAGGCGCCCATGAGCGAGCACGAAGCAAAGATGATCATCCTGTCGACCGACGACTTGGATGAGTCGATCCGGTTCTACAGTGAGACCCTGGGCATGCCGCTGAAGTTTCGCGACGGAGCGCATTTCGCGGCCCTCGATGCCGGCCCCGTCACGTTGGCGCTGGCGACCGCGGTGGACCATCCGATCCCCGGGCAGGTCGTCGTCGGTATCAAGACGGCGGACGTCGATGCCGCGGCGAAAGCTGTCGAGGCCAGCGGTGGTGGCATCGTGAAGGGCCCGTACGACGATGCTCACGAACGACGCGCCGTGGTCTATGACAACAAGGGCAACGGCTTGGTCTTCTACAAACCCCTGGCCCGCTAGCGGCGTTCGACGCGCGCTCGGTGGGCGCTTATCTTCCGGTGCGTTCGCGGTGTTTGCAGCCCGGCCAGCAGCACGGCCGGCGTTTGCCTTCCTCGAGTTCCTCCTGGGTGCGACGGATACGGCGCGCCCGGGTCGCCTCCTGCTTGGCATCCTCGACCCAGCAGATGAACTCGTTTCGGGCCAACGGCGTGATGTCGTTCCAGGCGCCCAGCGCCACGGCGTTGGCGATCAACGCCTCGCGCAGGTCGGCGGGCAGCTTGTGCACCACCCCACCGGATACGCGCCGGCCGCTCATCGACCCGCCAAATGCGCGCTGTCATCCTGTAATTCGTCGCGACGCAACGTCATCGGGGTTGTTGCGGGGATATCGCCGGCGGCGATCACGGCGCGGGTGACGGGGGAAAGCGCCCGGAACAGCTTCTCGACCTCGTCGTCGCTGAGCGTGTCGAGCGCCGACAGGGACAGCGCGTCGGTTGTGGATTCGATGTGAGCCTTCAGGTCGCGTCCCGCGGCGGTCAGCGATCCGTCATCGTCGAGCAGCCCCCGCTCGACCAGACGTTGTTCGTGATGACGCCACGCCGTCTCGTCGTAATCGCGGGCCCGCGCCATGTAATCGCGAGAAACGTTGCCCGCCGCCGCATGTAAGACGTTGCACTCGCGGCCGGAGATACCGGCCGCGGCCAGCACCGCCACGTGAGTGTCACCGCGCTGCTCGCGCAGCAGCGTCGTGGCGTGCCACAGTGCGGCCAGGGGATCGTCCGGCCAGGGCAGCGCCAGATTCGCGGCGAACAACGGGCGAGCATCGAGCGGCGCGTGCCGTGCCGCTTTCCCGGCGAGTCGGGCTGCCACGCTGACGTTTTCGTCGGAGTCGAGGCCGTAGCGGCGCAGCGCCGCCACCGCGGACTCCTGCCGTGCCTGCAACGCGGCCTGCGGACCCGCGATCTCCCACGCCGCCGGCAGCGCCTTGGCAACCCGTTCGGGTGCAAAGTTGTAGAAGACCGCGGTCACGACCTCCGGCGGCACCATACCCAGCGGTGCCGAGCGGGCCGCGAAATAGCCCATCCAGAAACCCCGGTAACCCAACGCGTCCAACGCCGCCCGCGCCTCGGGCGCGAAGTACGTCACCGCATGCACCGGCTCGTACCGATCGAAGAAGCGTCGGGCCAGCACCGCTTGTCTTCGCATGCTCGCAGTTAACCATTGGTTGGGTGCAGGGACCAAGCACGCGAGCTGAGCGCGGCGGCCTAGTCTCGAGAGGTGATCATCCCCTATGACCAGTCACTACACGAGCGGGTCCGGAGCAATCTGGCCGGTCATGACCGTCGGATCGTGGCCGATCCGACCAAGCGCCACGCCGCCGTCGCGGTGGTGCTCGTCGATTCCGAGATCGGGGAGGACAGGGTGGATCCGGTGCCGGTGGACGACTGGAACGCCGGCCTCGACGGGCGCATGGTCGACGTGTCAGGTGGTGCCGCGTTCCTGCTGTGTCGCAGGGCATCTCGCCTCACCTCACATGCGGCGCAGTGGGCACTTCCCGGCGGCCGCGTGGACCCGGGTGAGACCGCGGTCGAGGCCGCGCTACGGGAATTGCGCGAGGAGGTCGGCATCGAATTGCCCGAGGTGACCGTGCTGGGCCTGCTTGACGATTACCCGACCCGGTCCGGATATGTCATTACCCCGGTGGTGATTTGGGGAGGCGGACGCCTGGACCCGCACCCATCGCCCGATGAGGTCGTCGCCGTGTACCGGGTGGAGCTGCATCAACTGCAGCGCGACGATTCGCCGCGGTTCGTCGCGATCCCGGAGAGCCCGAAACCGGTTGTGCAGATCCCGTTGGGGGGCGACCTGATCCACGCACCGACCGGAGCGGTGCTGCTGCAGCTGCGGTGGCTGGGCCTGGAGGGCCGTCACGACCCGGTCGACGGGCTGGAACAACCGGTCTTTGCCTGGAAGTAGCCAGCGCGCAACCCCTTCGAAGGGGCCGCACTCCCTCAAGCTTGGTCCGGCGCGCCGAACAGCGACCGCGCCAATTCGACCAGCGACGTGCCCGAGACGTCCCAGGCGCCCGAGGGCGCCGGGCCCGGTTCCTGGTCCGGCCCGTACTCCGCTGGGCGCGCGACGAAACCGGTCGCCAGGCCGCTGTTGCGGGCCGCCTCGAGGTCGGAGGTGTGGGCCGCCACCAGCATCAACTCGCCGGGTTCCAGGCCCAGCAAACGCGCGGGGGTGCGGTACGCACGCGGGTCGGGTTTGTAGGCCTTGCTGACGTCGGAACCGAGGACCACGTCCCACGGCAGGCCGGCGTGCTTCGCCATATCGACCAGCAGTCCAGTGTTGCCGTTGGACAGCGGCCCGACAATGACGTGTCGCTTCATGGCGTCGATGCCCTCGACGCTATCCGGCCACGGCGGCAGCCAGCGCCACGACCGCGCGAGTGCCTCCACCTCGCCGTCCGGGAGCGCTCCGGCGGCGACGCCGAACTTCTCGAGGGATGCGACGAGGTTCTCTCGATGCAGAACGTCCAGCGACACGAATTCCCGTTGACCCGACCGGATTTCGGACATTGAAGGCAGATACCGGCTCCGCCATTCCAGCGCGAACGCGTCTGGGGCGAGGCTGATGTGCTGGCGCTGCGCGAAACGCCGCACTGAGGCGACGATCCCGGAGCGCCAGTCGACGACTGTTCCAAAGGTATCGAACAGAACGGCACGCACTGCCCGGCCGGTCGAGGGCGAGCGGTAAGGGGTCATTCCTCAGGCTAACGCCGCGCCCGGCGACGCTGCGGGCGCGCGGTGTCCGTAGCAGCGGCGGACACGCGTCGTTCGATGACCGCCAGGGCGTGCTCGGCCCATCGAATGTTCTCCTCCTCGAACGAGATTCCGCGGATCAGCGTCAGGTAGGGGCCGATTCGGTCGGCCTGGTCCAGGTACTCCTCTTCGCTGCGGCCGTCGAGCATGCGAGCCCGCAATCGTTCGTAACGCTGCGATTTGGCGCTCGCCCACCGCAGTCGGTCGACGATCAGTTCGCGCACGGCGGACATGTCGCCGGCGTCGGAGGCTTGGACCTTGATCAGCAGCTCGTCGCGGATCACCGAGGGCTTCGGCGCCTTCGCGGTGAATTGCCGGATCGCCTCGCGGCCGGCCTCGGTCAGCGAGAACATGCGTTTGTTGGGCCGGCGTTCTTGGTGCACGACCCGTGCGCGGATGAGGCCGTCTTCGGCGAGCCGATCCAGTTCGCGATACAGCTGCTGCGGGGTGGCCGGCCAGAAATTCGCGACCGAGGCGTCGAAACCCTTGGCCAGGTCGTATCCGGACGACTCGCCCTCGAGGAGGGCGGCCAACACCGCGTCACGCAGCGACATCGGCCGAGCATACAACCATGCGATTAGTCAACAAAGTGATTAATCGCACTCTGGACATCGTGGGGTGGGGGCCTTAGCGTCAACCCCACTTACTCAACAAGTTGACTATGCGAGGTCGCTGATGCACCCGTTCCGCAAGGCAGTCGAGGAACGTGATGAAAAGGCCATCCAGGAAATGCTGGCCGAAGCGGTGGTGTTCACCAGCCCGGTGGCATTCAAGCCCTATGTCGGTAAGTCGATAACCGCGGCCATCCTGCGCGGCGTGTTGCGCGTCTTTGAGAACTTCCGCTACACCCGCGAGATCCATGACGCAGGCGGACGCGACCACGCCCTGGTGTTCGAGACCGGGATAGTGGGGCGGCCGGGCGTGAAGATCACCGGCTGCGACTTCCTGCACTTCAACGACGACGGGCTCGTCGACGACTTCATGGTGATGGTGCGCCCCCTGTCTGGCGCGACGGCATTGTCAGAGGCGATGGGAGCCCAGTTCGATCGCATCCAGCAGGAGGCGCTCGAATTGGCCAATCAATCCGGCACCGCGTAGAAGTAATTAGCATGCGGATTGGATTGAGTGTCAACTATGCGGGCGGTTTCAAGGACGTCGCCGCCGAAGTGGCCGACCTGGAGCGTGCCGGGCTGGACATTGTCTTTGTCCCCGAGGCCTATTCGTTCGACGCGGTGAGCGCACTCGGCTACCTGGCGGCAAGCACGCAACGGGTTGAGCTGGCGTCGGGCATCCTGCAGCTCTACACCCGGACGCCCACGCTGACCGCGATGACCGCCGCCGGCCTGGACTATGTCTCCGACGGCCGGTTCACCCTCGGCCTGGGCGCTTCCGGTCCGCAGGTGATCGAGGGCTTCCACGGCGTGCCCTACGATGCCCCGATCGGCCGGACGCGTGAAGTCATCGACATCTGCCGCCAGGTGTGGCGGCGCGAGACCGTGCAGCACCAGGGCAAGCACTATACGATCCCGCTGCCCCGCGACCGGGGCACCGGGCTTGGAAAACCCCTCAAGCTCATCAATCAGCCTGTCCGAGAGCGCATCCCGATACTGGTAGCCGCTCTGGGACCGAAAAACGTCGAATTGGCGGCCGAGATCGCCGAGGGTTGGCAACCGATCTTCTACCTGCCCGAGAAGGCGCAGGA
>Ga0134125_10005930_pt1 | contig 13862 bp, 10 predicted proteins | sample KB31751_FD_96464 | JGI IMG/M metagenome (GOLD analysis project Ga0134125, IMG submission 96464) | Terrestrial soil microbial communities with excess Nitrogen fertilizer from Kellogg Biological Station, Michigan, USA - KB3-175-1 | ecosystem: Environmental > Terrestrial > Soil > Unclassified ... | reverse complement strand
GTCTTTGTCACTGAAGACGTGGCAGCCAAATACCTGGAATGGTTGAAGCGGGGCGTTCGTTTTCGCCATACGCCTCGGCTGCGCCGCATCAAGTACCAGCAGCATGCGCCGGCCTCCAACGCTGATCCCACACTCGTAATCGGTGAGCATAGCCCCATCTGGGGCGGGGTGTTTACCCGCTTTGAAGATCCTGATCGCAACTCATTTGGCCTTGTAAGTCTCGACGAAGTGAGCAAGATGATTGAAGCGCAACGCCGCGTCGCCGCCGAGAAACTCGAGGCTGAAAGACGGGCCGAGCATGAACTGGAAATAGCCAAAGAAGTACAGCTCAAACTTTTTCCTCAGACTTTGCCGAGCTTCTCCAGTCTTGAATACGCCGGCGTATGCATCCAGGCGCTTCAGGTGGGCGGCGATTACTACGATTTTCTAAACCTCGGGCGGGATCATCTGGGAATGGTGCTGGCAGATATTTCCGGCAAAGGAATTGCTGCCGCGCTTCTGATGGCCAACCTTCAGGCTAATTTGCGCACGCAGTTTGCTGTTGCTCTTGATGCGCCGGAGCGTTTTCTCCAATCCGTCAACCAGCTCTTCTACGAAAATACCGCTGACAACGCCTATGCCAGCCTCTTCTTCGGCACGTACAACGATCAGACGCAGTGCCTGCGTTACGCCAACTGCGGTCATTTGTGCGGGTTCCTTCTGGACCGCGTCGGCAACCTGCAGCGCCTCGATTCTACCTGTACCGTTCTGGGACTCTTCCCGGACTGGGATTGCTCCATGTCAGAGTGCCGGATGAATTGCGGCGATACGCTCGCTCTCTATACCGACGGCGTGACCGAATCGTTGAATGCAGCGGAGGAGGAATTTGGTGAAAACCGTCTGATCGACGTGCTGCGCCGCAATCGCACCTTGTCGGCCCAAGAGCTGGCGACGGCCGTAGTGAGCGAAGTTCAACGATTCAGCGCCAACAAGCAGTATGACGACATCACGCTGATTATCGCGAAAGGGCGTTAGGCTCCGTTTTTACTCCCCATCCATGACTTTCTGGAGTCCCTTCAACAAACTCCAGGTAAAACCAGGATGCGCTTTGCCCCATTCCAGCGCGCGTTCCCAAGCGTCTTTAAGTCGAGGGTCGGCCGACCAATGCTCAAAGTACGGACGGAGTTCTGTCATCTCCAACGCGTGCTCCAGAAATCCTTGCTCGATTGCACCACGCACCTCGTTGTCCCCGCTTGCTAAGAAAAGCTCTGTTACAGCGGCAGAGGCCTTCGTCAATTCCTCTGAGTTGTCACCTTGCTCGCCTAAGTGACAAAACCATGCATGAAGCGATCGTGCTGCCTCCCACCGGCCTTCTATTCCCTCGTCTGTGGATGCGTTCTGGCGGATGCACTCGAGAAGATATCGACGAATCAGTTCGCAGGTCTTCTCTTTCCCGAGTTCCGGTTGGATTCGGTGATAGTCCTCGTCGGTCAGCAGATAAAGTTTTGCGAGAGTTGGGAGCTCTGAAGCCGAGTCAATCCACAAAGCAACCTTTTCTCGCGGTATTGGCGCATCGCCCGAAACTGCAGCGTCGATTTCTCTTTGAATATCGTCCATCCCGTGAGACTACCGCCGCACAATCCTCTCCGGCCTTCTGAACAGCTCATCCTCTTCATGAACGCGGTTGTCCTTCCGTGACTGTCCATTCTCGTAAGAGGCTCTTACAAAGGCGCTGAACAGTGGGTGTGGCTCGAGCGGCTTTGATTTGAACTCAGGATGGAACTGACAGCCGAGGAAAAACGGATGTTCTGCGATCTCGACGATTTCAACATATGTGCCGTCGGGCGTAGCGCCAGTGATTTTCAGTCCGCCCCCGGTGAGTATGTCTTCGTACTCACGATTAAATTCATAGCGATGGCGATGGCGTTCGCTGATCTCAGTTGTGCCGTAGGCGCCTGACGCATGGCTGTTGGGTTCGAGCTTGCAAGTCCATGCCCCCAACCGCATCGTTCCTCCAAGTTCGTCGATGCCGCGCAACTCGCGCAGTTTGTAGATGACGCGATGAGGTGTTCCGGGATCGAATTCGCTGGAGTTGGCCTCTTCCAGGCCACATACATTCCGTGCGTACTCGATGCAGGCTGTCTGCATGCCCAGGCAAATGCCAAAGTAGGGAATCTTCTTCTCGCGCGCGTAGCGGATCGCGTTCAGCATGCCTTCGATACCGCGCTTGCCGAAGCCGCCGGGCACGAGGATGCCGTCAAAGCCTTCGAGCTGGACTTCATAGTCGCGATTACCATCTTTGCTCTCAAGCCCCTCGGCCTCTACCCATGTGAGGTTGAGCTTGAGATTGTGCGCGATCGCGCCATGAATCAGTGCTTCCTTCAGCGATTTGTAAGAATCTTCATACTCCACATATTTACCGACCACGCCGATATGCACTTCATCTTTCGGGTTGTAAATTTTGTGGACGAGCTCTTCCCAGCGTGACAGGTCCGGTTCTTTGGAGTCGAATCTCAGATAGCGCAGCAAAAGCTTGTCCACACCCTCACGGTGGAACACCAGAGGCACTTCGTAAATGGAGGCGACGTCTTTGGCTGTGATGACCGCCTCATCTCCAACGTTGCAGAAGAGCGCAATCTTGCTCTTGATGTCTTTGGACAGGAAACGGTCGGTGCGGCACAACAAAAGATCGGGCTGAATTCCAATGCTGAGCAGCTCTTTCACGGAGTGCTGTGTCGGCTTGGTTTTCAACTCCTGCGCCGCGCCGATCCAGGGAACAAGCGTGACATGGACGAACAGCGTGTTATCGCGTCCCAGTTCCTGACGCATCTGACGAATTGCCTCGAGGAACGGCAACGATTCAATATCGCCCACTGTACCGCCGATCTCTATGATTGCAATATCCACATCCTGCGCGACCTTCTTCATGGCCGCTTTGATTTCATTGGTCACGTGAGGAATGACCTGTACGGTTTTTCCCAGATAGTCGCCGCGACGCTCCTTGGTGATGATCTGCTCGTAAATGCGGCCGGTGGTCCAGTTGTTGTCGCGTGAGAGGCGGGCATGGGTAAAGCGTTCATAGTGGCCCAGGTCAAGATCTGTTTCGGCGCCGTCATCGGTGACAAACACCTCGCCATGCTGGAAAGGAGACATGGTTCCCGGATCGATGTTGAGATACGGGTCAAACTTCATGATGTTGACCTTGAGGCCTCGGCTCTCCAGCAGACAGCCCATGGAGGCTGCCGCAAGACCCTTGCCCAGTGAAGACACAACACCGCCGGTCACGAAAATATATTTCGCTGCCATGAACTCCTCACACAGTTGGATTTACCTGAATTTTGTGCTGACCTGATTTTTGGGGGTTTTAGTCCCCGGCTCGGAAGTGGCTTGCGCCAGTGGCCGTGGGATCCTCTGGGGTGCACGATCAATTATACAGGAGAGGGTCTGTGGAAAGCAGGGGAGAAATTCAAGGAATTTCGTAAGCTCGAAGCTCGCCTTTATTCATCGTCCTGTAGTCCACGGACATGCTCGGCGCTAACCCTCGACGAATTTTCAGACAGATCAATCACCTGAAGTCCGTTGACTGTGCGAGTCCGCGGAAAAGCGTTAATGCCTTTGCGCACTAGTTCCGACACAGCCTTGCCGACTGGAATGGATCGACTTTCGGCGTACTGTTTCACCGTTGGCACCAGATCGTCATCGAGGTTGATCGTTGTTCTCACTTCTCGACAATCATTGCAGTTCTGGCGATTGATGTCGAGGCGCACGGAGACAAAAGTCGAGTTGTGCTTTACTTCACGTACCTCGGTTGCTCGCCTTTGCCCCAGGGATCGTACTGGTGAGCGAAGCGCACTCGGTCCGGGATTGACGGGTGATCGTAGTACCAGAAGACCACGAATTTGCTGGGATACGGATAGTCCAGAGACAGCTCGCCTAAGACCTGGAAAGCGTGGGCCGCAGCTTCCTGCGAATTGGCGTTGATCCCGTGTGTGACTTCCAGCCCATAAACGTCAGCATTGTGTTCAATCGTGCGGCTGATCCCGGCGCTGATTGGCTGAGAGATGAAGCCGAGAATACTGAAGATCAGGAAGATCATCGGCAAGGCGGCCCAGTCGCCCAGTTCGCGAATCTGCCAGCGCGGTCCCCAGCGGCGCAGAAACCAGCCGGAGAGGCGATAAAGCAGGTAGAGCGCAATCAGCAGCCCAATGGCAGCCGCGCTTAAGCCGATGATCACGTGATTCAACACGTAATGTCCCATTTCATGCCCGAAGACAAAAAGCGTTTCCGGGGTAGTAGCTTTCTGGATCGTTGTGTCCCACACAACGACTCGCTTCGAGGGGCCAAATCCAGTGACATAGGCATTCAGCGTGGTGACCTTCTCACTCGCCTTCATCAGGAACATGCGGTCGCGCGGAATGACCACCCCGCCACGGTGTAGCACGGTTTCAATGGCATCCACCAGTTGGGGATTGGTTTTGTCTAGTGGCTCAAACTTGTTGAATATAGGATCAATGACAACCGGCGTGATGACCGCGAAAAAGACAATGAATGGAACGGCGATCAGCCAGAAGTAAAACCACCACCGCCGTGGGCTCCGGCGGATGACCCAGATCATCAACCAGAGTGCCAGAGTAGAAATCACAATACTGATTGCCAGTCCTTTGAGGACGTCGCTGAACCAGGAGCCCCAGTGCTGTACAGAAAGTCCATATTGCAGGCTTATGTGATGACCGTAAGCCGCCAGAGGCCAGTCGAGCACATTCAAAATGACGATGAATGCGGGAATCACGGCAAGAGCTTGAACAAAGCTGTTTCTGCCGCTTTTCTCTGCCCAATCGCGAAACTTCGCAACCACGCCCAGATAGAGAATTCCCAGCAGCACCACGAAGCCCCAGACAGTGCCGATGATTCGCAGCCGGCCGTCGATGTCGTAAAGTGCCTTAGACTTGGCCAGTTCGTCTGGTGGGAGGGTGTATTCCGTGGTTTCTCCTGAATGAGCACTGACGGTTTGCGGGGCAGCAGTCTGCGCGGGCGACGGAGAGGCGGTCTGGGCCTGCACCTGAAAACCAGCGTAGATGGCTAACAGCAGGATGCTGGCAGCGATGGCACGCTTCATGGATGGCGATTACTCCGAGATGAAATAGAGGGAACCGGGCAAGATAGCAGAAAATGACCAAAATGAGAGAGTTTTTGCTCGCGGCCATTTCAGCTTACTGCGCTCACGTTCGTGTAAGTTGATTTCAGCCGGTATCTTGTATCAGAGCCGAAAGGAGCATCTAATCAGGACAGGGGTTCTCCTTATGACACGTTTCACTCATTGCCTTTTTACCTTGGGCGTGATCCTGCTCGTGCTCATCACAATCCCCGCTTTTGCCCAGCAAAATCCAGAGCGCCTTATTTTAAAGGACGGATCCTACCAGAGCGTTACCAAGTGGGAGGTCCATGGAGATCGGGTTCGCTATTACAGCGCCGAACGCTATACGTGGGAAGAACTCCCCAATGAGCTGATGGACTGGGCGGCAACGGACAAGTACAACAAGGACCGCTCCAGTCTGCGCACGAAGGAAGTAGAAGACGCTACGCGTGATTCGGCAGCAGCAGAGCCTGAACCCCCCATGGCCGCGCCCGGACTTTTCCTGCCCGACGATGGCGGTGTTTTTCTACTTGATACGTTTCAGAATCAGCCCGAGTTAGTCGAGCTGACGCAGAACAACGGTGAGTTGAACAAGCACACCGGCAAGAACATTCTCCACGCGGCCATCAATCCTCTGGCCCTTTCGTCCAAACAGACCATTGAGATCAAGGGCCTTCGCGCCCAGACCCAGGCGCACACTACGCAGCCGGCGATCTATCTTGACGTAGATACAGGAACTTCCGACACACAGAAGCCGGGGCAGAGCAATACGGCATCAACAACAGCGGCGCCGGCCGCCAATGCACCTCCTCCTTTGGGCAGCGCACCGTCGCTTGGACCTGGAGCGCGGAAGGATGCGGCTCAACAAGGCGGCAATCAACCCGCAGCGCCCACGCAAAATACTGCTCAAGTTCCGGACCGTTATCGCATTGTTCAGCTTCAAAAGACCAAAGATGCACGCGTGTTGGGGAATGTGAACGTCGCGATTTACGGCAAAGTGAGCCAAAAAGAGAATTGGATCAAGACCGTCAGCGCACCTGCTGGTGGCAACTGGGTGAAGATTACCCCCGCCGAGCCACTCGCTCCAGGCGAGTATGCGGTTGTAGAACTGCTGGATAAAGGCCAGGTCAATCTTTACGTCTGGGACTTCGGTGTGGATCCTAATGCGCCAGCCAATGCGAATGCCTGGACGGCAAGGAAATCAGTGACGGGCTCCGACGATGACAAGCCGCAATTGGGAAAGCGGCCACCGCAATAAAACAAATAGTAATTAGCAAATATTGGCCAGAAGCGGGGACAGCGGAGATTTATGCCGAGTAGGGATCCCTCGCTTTGCTCGGGATTTCAGATTAACAAGACGGAAAAACTCTACTTCAGCACGCCCATCTGAGCCACGGCGATGTTATCGCGGCTGGAGTTCTTGACCATGTACATCATCTCGTCTGCCTGACGGATGATCTCATGCGAGCTCTTGGCGTCCTCAGGATAGGTGGCGAGTCCCATGCTGCAGCGGACCTGGAGGTTCAGGGCGTCTTCGCTCAAGAAGATGGTTTTGCGCATCATTTCCTGAATACGTTTGGCCACCACCATAGCCGATTGTTTGTCTGTCTGCGGCAGCAGAATCACAAATTCGTCACCTCCATAGCGGAAGGCATAGTCGATCAGACGCAACTGAGACTTGATCTTGAAGCCAATCTCCTGAAGTAGCTTGCTGCCTACCAGGTGACCGTAAGTGTCGTTCACGTATTTGAAGTGGTCGAGATCGAGGAAGATCACGCTGAATTCATAACCGAATCGGGCTGACCTGTAAACCTCAGATTCAAGCGTTTTATAGAGATGCCGGGCGTTATAAAGCCCTGTACAGTCATCGGTGATCGTGAGTTCCTGAATCTTTTCTACTGCGCGGGCGTTATCAATTGCGATGGCGGCGTAATCACAAAGTGCATGCAGGAAGAACATTTCCTGCTCGCCGAAGCTTTCCATGGCGCAATTGATAAGCTGGATGACGCCGAGCACCCGGTGCTTGGATTGCAACGGCACGCAGATGATGGACCGGGTCTTCCATTTGGTCATCTCATCGATGCGCTTGGCGAAGCGGGGATCGTTGTAGACATCTGGAACAATCAGGGATTCGCCGTGGCGGGCTACCCACCCGGCAATGCCTTCGCCCACCTTAAGCCGGACGGTCTTGAGCGTTTCGGCGGCGTCGCCTACGGCAATGGCGAAGTAAAGCTCGTCCTTCTGTTCATCCACCATGAGCAGGGACCATGTGTCTGGCCGGAAAAACTCGGCCATTTTGTCCATGATGGTTTGCAGGATTGAATCGAGATTCAGAGACGAAGTCAGGGCCTTCGCAACATCATTGAAGATGGCGACTTCCTGTATCTGCCTTGTTTTTCGCTCAGGTCCTGTTGCCTCATTCATTGTAAGGGGTGCAATCCTTCTGCTCTGGGGGTGCAGGTCGCCAACTTGGGCGTATTATCGCTGGTTTTGGCCAAATCAGCAACCGTAGAGTGGTCCTGAAATCTTCAGGCCATAGCCCGAAGGTACCGCCGAAGTCCTTGTCCTTCGGGCGGTTAGCAGAGCTTTTTGGTTTGACATGGACCGCCAAGCTTCCTATGATGAGCACCTTAGCAGCTTTCAATCCCCATAAGGTCAGTGCCCTAATCCATGGGTTCATTTGGTGACAAGCTGAAACGCGAGCGGGAGATGCGTGGCGTCACGCTCGACGAAATTGCTGATTCCACCAAAATCGCGCGGCGTCATTTGGAAGCCTTGGAAAGCGAAGATTTTGGATTCCTGCCCGGTGGCGTCTTCAACAAAGGTTTTGTTCGGGCTTATGCCCGGTTCATCGGAATTGATGAAGACCAGGCAGTTGCTGATTATGCTGCTGTGAACAAAGAAGTTGCTCCTCCTGAAGATCAGTTTCCATTGGAAATCCATGAGAAGCCGAATCGCGAATTGAATCCGCGGAACCTGCACTATTTGCCTCTGATCGGCTCGGCGGTGGCCCTTGTGCTCGTTGTTGCCGGATATGCCATGTATCGGGCCAGGCACCATCAAGCCGGTGATGTTTACGTTGCGGCGCAAACCGCGCAGGGAACTCAGGGAATGAAGGATGAGGATGCAGACCGGACAGCCCAGTCCTCTGAGTCGACTGAGCCGGCCAAACGCGAAGGAAAGGTTGTCGCCGTAAAGGAGAGCGTCGCCAAGCCCGAGGCTGAGAGCCAGATTGCCCGCGCCGCATCCTTAAAGCGTCCCTCAGAACCGGCAACGCCGAAAGCGCTGCCACCGGAGCACAGTTTCTTTGTCATCATCAAGGCCAAGGAGGACGCCTGGATTTCTGTGGTGGCCGACGGTCGCCGCGTGAGCCATGGCATTCTCAAGGCAGACAAGCAAAGGTTCGTTCGCGCCGGGAAGCAGATTCTTCTTACCACCGGAAACGCCGGCGGCATCGACGTAAGTTTCAACGGCAGGCCGCTGGGCGCGATCGGTAATGAGAGCGAAGCGCGCACCCTCCTGTTCACGCCTGCCGGCGCCGCCCAGCAATAAACTCTATAGCCGGGTTCAATTCCAGGAATTACAATAGAAAAGTCCACTCGCAGTTAAAAAACTGCCGTTCAGCCGCTTTTCAAGCCGGAGTGGCGTTCAGGCGTTGTACCGGTACGAACGTGTTAATTAGTCTGCTTGAGGTTATTCTGGCCCTTATAGCGGAAAGAACTATTTCAGGAGGAAAGGTCAATTGGCTCCACGGGAACGTTTTTTGTTTACATCTGAGTCGGTCACAGAAGGCCATCCGGACAAGATCGCCGATCAGATTTCCGACGCGATATTAGATGCCTGCCTGGAGAAAGATCCTTACAGCCGTGTGGCCTGTGAGACTCTCACCACCACTGGACTCGTGGTCATCGCCGGCGAGATCACGACGGAAGCTTATGTGGATTTCCCGACGATTGTGCGCGGCACGGTAACGGCAGTCGGGTATACCGACGCGACCTATGGTTTTGATTCGCAGACCTGCGCGGTCGTATCGTCCATCCATTCGCAATCGCCTGACATTGCCATGGGCGTTGACACGGGCGGCGCGGGCGACCAGGGAATGATGTTCGGCTATGCGACGAATGAGAACGATGACTACATGCCGACGCCCATCGCCCTGGCTCACAAGCTGACGATGCGGCTTTCAGAAGTTCGTAAGAACGGTACCCTTCCTTACCTCCGTCCTGACGGCAAATCCCAGGTTACAGTTGAATATGGTCCTGATCACAAGCCGATCCGTGTGGATGCGGTGGTCATTTCAACCCAGCATGCAGAAACCATCGACAATAGGACTCTGCGCCAGGACATTCTCAAGCACGTGATTCAGGCTGCTATACCCGAAAAGCTGCTTGATGCGGATACCAAGTACCACATTAATCCGACAGGACGCTTCGTCGTGGGTGGGCCGATGGGCGATACAGGTCTCACGGGCCGCAAGATCATTGTGGATAGCTACGGCGGAATGGGCCGTCATGGCGGTGGCGCGTTCAGCGGTAAGGATCCGACAAAAGTGGATCGCTCTGCCTGCTATATGTGCCGCTATATCGCCAAGAACCTGGTCGCGGCCGGATTGGCTGACCGTTGCGAAGTTCAGCTGGCATACGCCATCGGCGTGGCGGAGCCCGTAAGTGTTCTGGTGGATACTTTTGGAACGAGCAAACTGGATGAGCGGACGCTTGAGCAGCTTGTGCGCGATCACTTCCAACTCACGCCAAAGGGCATCATTGAATCGCTGCGGCTGCGTCGTCCCATTTACAAGAAGACGGCTGCGTACGGTCACTTCGGTCGCAAAGACCCGGACTTCAGCTGGGAGGCTACTGACAAAGCCGTGAAATTGCGCGAAGCTGGCCTGGGAAAGAGCCAGTCGCTCGTTCCCGCCGGAGTACTGAAGTAAACTGAGTATCGTAGAGACGCAGCCACGCTGCGTCTCTACTGCACTTCTCAAGGGACGAGATGTCCCGCAAATCATGCCTGCCAAGGCGCAAAAACAGGAAAATATGTCGACTACTGTGGTATCCCAAGTTCCGTGTGACGTAAAGAATATTGAGCTTGCTGATCTGGGCAAGCGCCGCATCGAGTGGGCCAATCAATCGATGCCCGTGCTGCAGAGTATCCGCAAGGAGTTCATCAAGAACCAGCCGCTGAAGGGCATCCGCATTGCGGCCTGCCTTCACGTAACCACCGAGACCGCTAATCTTGCGATTACCCTGCGTGACGGCGGCGCTGATGTGGTGCTCTGCGCCTCCAACCCGCTTTCCACGCAGGACGACGTCGCTGCGTCGCTGGTGCGCGATTTCAACATTTCAACGCACGCCATCAAGGGAGAGGACAACGAGAGCTATTACAAGCACATCCTCTCTGCTCTGGACCACAAGCCGCACCTCACCATGGACGATGGAGCGGATCTGGTCTCTACGGCGCTGACCAAGCGGCAGGACGTGCTGGATGGGATCATCGCGGGCACAGAAGAGACCACTACGGGCGTGATCCGCTTGCGCGCGATGGCCAAAGACGGCCAGCTGCGCTATCCGATTGTCGCCGTGAATGATGCTTTGACCAAGCACATGTTTGATAACCGCTACGGCACCGGCCAGTCCACAATGGACGGCGTGATCCGCTGCACTAACTCTCTGATTGCCGGCAGCAAGTTTGTGATTGCCGGATACGGCTGGTGTGGCCGCGGCCTGGCTTCTCGCGCGCGAGGAATGGGCGCGGACGTGATTGTGACCGAGATCGATCCCACCAAGGCGATTGAAGCCGTGATGGATGGCTTCCGTGTAATGTCGATGGTTGAAGCAGCAAAGATCGGCGATATCTTCGTCACCGTCACCGGAAACAAGAACGTAGTTGCTCGTGAGCACTTTGACGCCATGAAGAACGGCGCTGTCGTTGCCAACTCCGGGCACTTCAATGTTGAAATCGATATTCCGGCGCTGGAGAAGATGGCTTCCAGCAAGCGCCAGACGCGCGAATTCGTGGATGAGTACGTGATGAAAGACGGCCGCAAGATCTATCTGTTGGGCGAGGGCCGCCTCATCAACCTGGCGGCGGCAGAAGGGCATCCCGCGTCAGTGATGGACATGAGCTTTGCCAATCAGGCCCTTTCCTGCGAATTCCTGGTCAAGAACCACAAGAATCTCGAAAGAAAGGTTTATCCGGTTCCTGAAGAGCTGGACAAGAAAGTGGCCCGTCTCAAGCTGGAATCGATGGGCGTGAAGATCGACAAGCTGACGGCGGAACAGGAAGAGTACCTGGCAAGCTGGTCAGAAGGAACGTAAAAAGCAATTAGCAGCTAGCAATTAGCAGTTAGCCAGACCGGCAGCCCTTCGTGGCTGCCGTTGTTCTTTGTTCACTCAGGATTTTCGCTTGTCTGGGGCGTGATCTGGCCGTCTTCAGAGATGGAAATCTCCGGCATGCCGGCGTCGCAGTCATCGCCTATCTTCTGGACGCCAAATCCGCTGCCTTGTTTCCAATAAAGAGCACCAACCCAGACGCAGGCCGCAGCAGGCTGCGTACTGTGAGGATCGGCAGACGACTCCGCTGGACGGACGTGAATCGTAGCAGCAGCCATGCCAGGCTGGGGCTGCAGGGATATTGCAGTGGCGTCGTGGTGCACTTGTCCGCAATCACCCGGAATGGAGCCCTCGCTAGCAACGCGTATCGCATCAGCGAGAAGGCTTCGCGACCCTCCTTCTAAGCCAATCCAATAGAGTGCGTGGACCCGGTTGGAAGACGCTTCCTGAAAGGCACCCTCCAGTCCCGGAACAAAACCCATAACTATCTGCAGAGCGTGAAAGCCGGGCCGATCTTCAATTGCAGCAACCCGGTAAATGTCGCCCGCCGCGACCGGAGTAAATCCGGGCTGGGCTACGTTTGCCTCAAGCTTATGGCCGGAGATCTCGGACTCAGGAACCGCATGGACAGTTGGTCGTCCTTGTGACGGAACCGTGACCAGCGAAAACTGTGCGCTTACATTTGCCTGAGTGCCAGGGCTGGCAAAGACGAACACCTCGTTTCCGGGAACCAGATCGTTATAGCGCGCAAGCAAAGTTACAGGCCCAAGATTGGGAACAATCGTGTTGGAAGCAGAAGCGGCTGGGTCCTTGCTTAGCCGGAGAGCGAGTGATTCGATATCCGGCGGTGTTTCCGCGTTGTACCATTCAGCCACCGCTGTTTTCTCTCCCAACAGATAGAAATCACGGGTGGCTGCACGTAACGCGGTAGAGGGGCCGAAAGCCTCTGTCATCGTGCAGCGAAAATCGCGGGCGCTGTTGTCCCACAGGCAATGCAGATTGTCAGCAATTGAAGACGCAGCCGGGGCTCCGCACGCGCCTGCACTTTCCCAGTCGATGCACTGGACTGCCTTGGTAAGTTGAGGCCGCCCGCTGCGCAAATCAACCAGTAGACGGTTTTCAACTGTTGAGGTGGCTGTCTTCACCTGGTCCTGAAACTCGTACTGCAGTATAAAAATGGGCATAGCCGGATCTGGTGTCGCCGGAGCAACTTTCAACCATGGGCCACTGCTGCCTTCGCCGATTTGTGCGTCTGACTGATCTGATTGATCATCGCCCCCTGTAAGCTCGCGACCGATGTAAAGCAGCTTGCTCAATGGCGCTGTGCCCCCGGCATTTTGCTGCTCAAGTTCAAACCACTGATCACCGCGAGGGCCAATCATTCTGACGGCGAGCTTCATGCGGGCGGTAGTTCTGAGGTCCGCTCCCGGCAGAGGCACACGCTGGCCGTAGAAGCCCACAGAGGTGTAGGCATGCTCTTGTCCGGAAATGTCGAACGTTTCGCCAGGGCGGGACTGCCAGGCGTCAATCGTCTGCGCATCGGTGACTGGAACGAAGCCCAGATCAACTGTTTCAAAGTATCGTGTTTGCCTGGAGCAACCGAACTGGCCTTCCTCAGGCGTTTGCGCCGCAGAGAAGCAGCAAAAGAAGGCAAGAAAAATGAAGACACAAGATGACTTCAACATGGTTCCGAAAAAGCTAACTTTAGCGAATCGGGAAGCTTTGCTCAACATTACCTCTGTTCTGTTACGGCGAAAAGGCCTGCAAAAGAAAAAAGCGGCCCCAAAGGGCCGCTTGGAAAGAAAATACGAGCATCACCAGACCCTGCAGGCATTCTCATGAACCAGCGGAGCGCCTTTCTTGCATCCGAATGCCTTGGCGAATTCGGGCATGTTCGCCACCACGTTGTTGACCCGGAACCTGGGAAGCGAGTGCGGATTGCCCAGAATCAGTGTTCGCATGACTTCAGGACGCACTTCCGTACACCAGGTTGTGGAGTAGGCCAGGAAAAATTTCTGAAGATGAGTCAGGCTATCTGATCCCTTGTCGTCCAGAGTCTTTCCCTGACTCTTCAGTGAATTCTCCAAAGCCAGCAGGGCCAGGTGAATGCCGCCATTATCAGCAGTGTCTTCACCCTGAGTGAGGAGCCCATTCTGCTTTACGCCGGCTTCGGGGACTTCCTGAGTATATTCATCGGAAATGCATTTTCCGCGTTCGTCGTAATTCTTTGCGTCTTCCGCTGTCCACCAGTCATGTAAATTGCCCTGGCCATCGAACTTCCTGCCCTGATCGTCAAAGCCGTGGGTAATTTCATGGCCAATAACCGCACCTTCGGCGCCGTAATTGGCTGCGTCGTCCTGCTGGGCGTCAAAGAATGGAGGCTGCAGGATGCCGGCGGGGAAGTTGATGGTGTTGGT
>Ga0134125_10005928_pt1 | contig 13863 bp, 5 predicted proteins | sample KB31751_FD_96464 | JGI IMG/M metagenome (GOLD analysis project Ga0134125, IMG submission 96464) | Terrestrial soil microbial communities with excess Nitrogen fertilizer from Kellogg Biological Station, Michigan, USA - KB3-175-1 | ecosystem: Environmental > Terrestrial > Soil > Unclassified ... | reverse complement strand
TTTCCACCGCTGCCGCCGGTCGAGCAAAGGCTGCCAGCACTACAGTCCGTTGGAGGGCCGGGAAACGCAACACCCGTTCCTGGCCAGCCCGCGAGTTGGCCTTCTGGAGATCAGCGATAGAAGAGTACCGCTAGATTCAAAGACGGCATCCAACTCGCCAAACTGCCCAAGAACTGGAAAGGACCAACCGCGCGCGTCCGTTGCCACCTTTTTGACAGCGGTTGCCTTTACACCTCACGATCACCGGCAGGGATCTCGTTTCAGCGACGGCAATCGCCACGTTTGGAAACCGTAGCGTGATGAGGGTGAGCATTAGACGATATGAAATTGCCGTCCAATACCGCGCGCCAAGAGGGTTAAAGAGGGACTGAGGGAGCCACCCGTTCCCACTAGAGTCAATAGTTACCTCAGTTCTGGAGGCTTTCACGGCGATAACTCGGGGGCAAACCCCGTCGATGATTTCGCCTACAATGTTTAGTTTGCCGCGGCGTTTCGGTTGCGTCCTGAACCACCGAGGGTCCTGAAGGGTCTCGAAATCTCCTCATTGCGAGCGGCAACATCATCTCCACTCCGCAACCTCCGTGTACGACAAGGAGGCGGACCGGTTGATTTACGCAGAAGAGCGAGAAGAAAAGGTCCAACGGAAGGTGAAGCTCACCGTCGAAACGGAGGTTTCCTTTGACGAGGACAATCCTGATGAAGTCAGGATCGACAGCGTGAATATCGTCTCGCCTTCGAAAGGATTTGGCATTGAGACCTCCCGAGCTGCAGATTGGCCTTATAAATAAACTGCGTCCGTCTGGCTGCGCAGCAGAAGCCCATATTGCTACACGCTCTCGCTCTACACTATCTTCTCTTTACATAGTGTCAAACTCGGGACCACTATAGAATTCATGTAGAGATTTCGGCTCATACGAGGAGCTATTCAGAATTAATGGCGAGGTGTGCCACGTTGTGTTGACAAATCTGTCTGAACTTAATCTTAGCCTTTCGACCAAACGATTTTGTTTCGTCGAAGCCAGAAGTGGCTACCGCATCTCTCCGCGCGCCGCCCTGTCTTGCCGAGCGTACTCCTGTTGTACAAGCACCGACTCCACCCAGTTGTACATCTGATGCCGGTGCTCACTCTCAAACGGACCCCTTCGCTGGCCAATACCAGCAAACAAATCTGCTCCAAACTCAGCTTCTCGGCTTTCGTGCACGCTGATGTTCAATCCTCAGCATGACCCCTCCTTCAGGCTCATCCTGTGTTGGAATCAAGTTCTGCCTTCAGGCTCATCTTGCATTGGATAAGAGTCCGGGTTGCCACTCTTCCCGCAAAAGGTTTACCCTGTGTGCATTCAATTCATTGTGCATTGCTTTTTCGGGCTCCGGGAAGTCCTCATCTGACCAAGGCCCGGCACTCTAGGGTCCGAGCAAGAACTGAGCCGATGCTGGATTTCACTTGTGGAGAGTCTGTTGACGATGAAAGCAGTTGCCGAGTCACGGCAGACTGATGGTCCACGCAATCCTTCTGTGATGGAGAGCGACGAGAGCTGTGAGGTCATAGTCCGCGAGCTGGAACTCATCTTGGGGAGCCGCTTCTTCCGGAAGTCGGAGCGCAGCAGGCAGTTTCTTCAGTACGTTGTCCAGCACAAGCTGGAAGGACGCCCTGAGATGTTGAAGGAACGCACCATCGGGACAGAGCTTTTCCAGCGGCGGCCCGATTATGCAACGGGAGATGATCCGGTTGTTCGGGTCCAGGCCGGTGAAGTGCGGCGCCGGCTCGATCAGTATTATCAAACTACTCAAAACGGTTCGGCGGTTCGCATCGAACTGCCACTCGGCTGTTACTCCCCAGAATTTCAGTGGCTATCTGCCACGACCACCGAGCCGAAACCTCCCGCGACTGTTCCTTTGTCGAAGTCGTTCTTCTCCCGCAATGAGCGCCCGGTCAGGTTCTGGATTGTTGCTGGGATTTGTGCCGGACTGGCACTGGGCGTGGGGATTGCCTCTCTCTCCTATCACCGGGTGCTGCGCCAAAGGTCAATCTCGCAGCAGTTTTGGGGTCCCGTCTTTGCCACCCGGCAGCCGGTCCTGATCTCTCTGGCCAAGGGGGTGACTTACAGGCCATCCTTGCAGCTTTATGAGAGATATTCGCGTACGCATCCGGGCACGTTTCAGACGGAGGTGGAGCGCTCAAACGGTCCTCTTCCATTGCCGCCGAGCGATAAGATCACGTGGGGCGATATTGATTTTTACGCATATGGTGTTAGCACTGGAGATGTATCGGCAGCCATAGCGCTGGCCACTTTTTTCGGCAAGACCAGCAAACCGCTCCAGGTCAGGATTGGAACGGACTCCTCGTTTGCCGATCTGAGGGACTCCCCCGCCGTTCTGGTAGGGGCTTTCGACAACAGATGGACGATGGAACTGACGTCGGGCCTGCACTTCACCTTCGTGGATGAGGGTGGAGGAAAATTTGTGATTCGCGAGCAGATACCGCATGGACGAGTTTGGCGTAGCAGCGCCTACGGGCCTACGGGAGAGCCCGCTGTGGATTTTGGGATCGTCACCAGGCTGTTGGACTCAAAGACCGGCCAGTTTGTTGTCGCTGCGGCTGGGCTCTCAGGTACCGGCACCGAAGCCGCGGGCGAACTTGCGGCGACAGGGGAATATCTGGAGAAGGCGCTCAAAGACGCGCCGCCGAATTGGCAGACGAAGAACGTGCAGATTGTGCTGAAGACAACAATTATAGATTCCGTGCCAGGCCCCCCGCAGGTTGTAGCGACTTATTTCTGGTAAGGATGCTTGCGAGAGCTTCCCGGTAAGAGGCTCAGTTCATGCGGGAAGAGGACTTCTCGTGCGCGACCTAGTGTTTCTCCCAAAAGAGTAAATGACAACAAGTTTACTGTGGGATTCCCGCGGCAGTATTGCCTGTCTCCCAGGCCATCAGAACCCTCGAGGGGTTGCTTTGTGGTATTCCCGAGGGTGCCTCCGGCGCGGACCCGTTGGCATGCCCAAGCGGAATAAATCATGGAACAACATAAGGTTACAGCAGGGGTACAGATTCCTCATTTCAGTAAAGACACTGTGTATTACTTGCTGAGCGTTCCCGCAAATCAGAGAGTGGAAAGCAACTGGCAAAAGCTCGGCGCCGGACGGCAGTTTGGAATGAGAATGGCAAAGGGTTTACGAGGCCATTCGGTCGTTCGTCATCCAGGCTGCGGTGGAACATCTCTGCCGCAGCCATAAATTGGCCAAACAAAACCTGTGGAGAGCAAGCTTGAATAGGCATCAGCTGAATTACGCCCGTACGAAAGAAATTCCTCATCAAAAACATCCGCCAGTCAATTGCGCTGCATTTTCCAGCAAGGCTTGCTTCGGTTTTTCTTGCTGGGTGCTCCTCTTACTCCCATTGCTGGTGAGCTTCGCGACGCTGTCGGGAAAAGCTCAGGCAAGGCCCGTCTCCAACCCTCAGCTCGCATCCAGCGAAATAAATGACCGAGTCGAAGCTCTGCTGAAGAAAATGACGCTGGACGAGAAAATCGGACAGTTAGTGCAGTATGTCCCTGGGAACGCTTCCAGGCCCGACGGTTCAAAGTTGCCATACGACGAACTCATAGCCAAGGGTCGAGTCGGATCGATGATGTACCTGACCGACGCAGATAAGATACGTCACTATCAACATATTGCGGTCGAACAGTCGCGACTGCACATTCCACTGATCTTTGCAATGGACGTGATCCACGGCTACCGCACTGTTTTCCCAGATCCCTTAGCTGTTGCGGCAACCTGGGATCCTAAAGCGGCCGAGACGGTGGCGCACACCGGGGCCGTCGAAGCCCGTGCCGACGGTATCGAGTGGGTCTGCTCGCCAATGGTCGACATTGCGCGCGATCCGCGCTGGGGTCGCATCACCGAGTCGAATGGCGAAGACCCCTATCTGGGCTCGGTCATGGCGCGCGCCTGGGTGAAAGGCTATCAGCAGGACGATCTCTCCAAGCCGGATTCCGTTGCTGCAACCGTCAAGCATTTTGCCGCGTATGGAGCTGTATTGGCAGGACGCGAGTACAACTCTGTAGACATGAGTGAAATCATGCTTCGGCAGGTCTATCTGAAACCTTACCGAGCCGCCGTCGAAGCTGGCGCGGCTGCAGTCATGAGCTCGTATATTTCGCTCAACGGTATCCCATCCACCGCTGATCCTTTTCTGCTGAAGCAAATTCTGCGCAAAGAGTGGGGTTTCAATGGCATCGTCGTTTCCGATGATGGCGCAGTCACCGAGTTGCTTAACCACTCCATAGGGAAAGACGACGCCGCGGTAGCCCGCAAAGCCCTCGAAGCGGGGGTGGACATGGAAATGGACGGCAAACTTTATTCAACGGTTATCGAACCGCAAGTCCGTGCAGGCATAATCCCGGAATCGGTAGTGGACGACGCGGTACGGCATATTCTGCGGGTTAAGTTTGCGCTAGGTCTGTTTGAGCATCCCTACGCGAAACCAGAGCCGGCATACCGGCCTACACCAGCCGGCCGTGCTGCGGCGCGCCAGGTGGCTGAGGAGTCATTTGTTCTGCTCAAGAATGATCCGGTCAAGAATAGCGTACCCCTCCTGCCGTTGAATCCCGCAATCGGGAAAGTAGCCCTGATCGGTCCACTGGCCGACTCGCAACGCGAGATGCTCGACGGGACCGCTGAGACTGGCAATCCAAAATATGTAGTGACACTCAGGAAGGCCCTTGAAAAACGGCTGGGCGATCGCCTGCTCTATGCAGAGGGTTGTGGTCTGCTATCCGGTGAAGACGGGAACGTGCTTAAGCAAATCGAGAGCGGTTCCACTTCTATCGATGAACATCTCCCCATTCTTGACGATGCGAAAACGATAGCTGAAGCGGTTGCCACGGCAAAGAAAGCCGACGTGGTTATTATGGCTCTCGGCGAAAGCGCCTACTGGATGGAGACTGAGGCGACAAGCCGCACTAGGCTGGGCTTTACGGGAGCGCAAGAACAACTCCTCGAAGCTGTAGTCGCCACAGGCAAACCGGTGGTCTTGGTTGTTCTTGCTGGCCGTCCATTGGTGCTGACGTGGGCCTCCGCCCATGTGCCCGCCATTCTTGACGCATGGAGTCCTGGATTCGAAGCTGGCCCAGCGTTGGCAGATGTTCTTTTTGGGGATGTGAATCCCTCCGGCAAGCTTCCGGCGACCTTTCCCCGTGCTGTCGGCCAGGAGCCCCTCTATTATGCCGAGCTGCCCACGGGCAATCCTGCGCATGGCGACTTGAGCCATCTACCTCGAAATACTGGCGAGAGATTTATGTCTCGCTATGTGGACGAAGAAAATTCGGCGCTGTTCCCGTTCGGCTGGGGGCTGAGCTATACCCAATTTCACTATGGACAACCGACGATTAGCCGTCGAGAGGTTCCGCTGCAGCAGGTATTAACCTCTGGCCACCAACCAGTGGTTACGGTGGGTGTGGATGTGACAAATACCGGCAGTGTGTCGGGAACGGAAGTCGTACAGCTTTATCTGCGCAATACAGTAGCTAGCGTAGAGCAGCCCGTCCGTGAATTGAAGGGGTTTGCTCGTATTACGCTTGCCCCCGGCGAGACAAAGCATGTCGATTTCCCGCTGGGCTTCGACGAGTTGAACTTCTACGACGCCGAGATCAAGCGCACGGTCGAGCCGACGACCTACAAGATTTGGGTTGGTGGCAACTCTTTGGCTGCCGCAGAGACCGTTCTCAAAGTGGAGTGAGCAAGAAAATTACCGGCATATAAGGGCATCGGCTCACAGTCGGTTGTTCCAAGGGGAATGTAGTGTCCACACATTGCTCGATAGGAGATGCATCATGTCAGAAATATCCCGTCGTCGATTCATTGCATTAAGCAGCGCGGTGCTAGGTCTTGAGTCCGTCGGTATTGCTCAAGCGGGCATGCCTCATTCAGAGAGTTATCCCGGGCCGTGGCGCTCGCAGCCGCCGGCGCAATGTCCGCTGAACCGGTCCCGCTCCTTTCACGGGCTCTATTTCACGGGACGACACGCGGAGTACGCGAATGCCGATACTTGGTATCCCTCCTGGGCGAGCGATGACATGCAATATTCGCCGTTCGCCGATGGGAAAGTCCTGGACGCTTCCGGGGCCGCGATTGCAGCGAGCTGTGGCGATGGATTTGAGGCGAACACGGGGTATGCGCAGATTGCTGGTGACGATCCCTTGCACTTGCGGGTGACGGCCATCGGGAAATGGACATCTTCGGGAATGCCCTACGGAGGCCGGTATCCCTGCGCGAACCTGGTATACAACGGCATCTGGTACTACGGCACATACTGCTGCGATATCGATCTTCGCAGAGTCAACGGCGTGACCTATAACTGGGCCTGGCTTGGACCTTTCATGGGTTGCCGCACTTCAAAGGACTATGGCAAAACCTGGATCGAGAGCCCATGCAAGCCATGGGCGCCTCTGTTTCGGCAGGACATTGGAGACAAAGGTCCGCAGCTGCAGGCGCTGGAGCACGCCAAGAAAGATCAGTCCGGAGATGCACCCGGAACGGATGTGGGTTCTCTGATACCGGGCCTGCCGCTGCCGAAGCTTGGGGTGATGCACTTTGTCGATTTTGGCAGGAACATGCAGCACTCCCCCGACGGGAAAGCCTATCTGGTAGGGCATGGCGCCGCTGCCGACGATCCGCATCCGCGGCTCGGCGCAGTGAGCTGGCTCTCGGGGAACGCCATCTACCTGACGCGCGTAGCCATCAGTCCCGATTCAGTCAACGACGCGAGTCAATACGAATATTTTGCGGGTTACGATGGCGCGGGCGCCGCAATCTGGACGCGCAGCTTCAGCGAGATGAAGCCCATGTTGGAATGGAATAACCATCTGGGCAGCGCGACCATGACCTATAACCCTGGTCTGAAGAAGTACCTGATGTGCGTTGCCGACGGGTGGCCCAGCACGCGCAAGATCAACACAATCATTCTGGAAGCGGATCATGTGGCAGGACCGTGGAAGCTGGTGTGTTATCTGAAAGATTTTGGCTCGCAGGGCTATTTCGTCAATATACCTTCAAAATTTATCCACGCCGATGGCAGGACTCTGTGGCTTTGTTACAGCGCCAATTTCACGAATTCCTGGCTGGGAACACATTATCCGGTCAATCCGCCCGGCAGCGGGTATGGACTGTGTTTGCAAGAAGTGAGGCTGATATAGGCCTTATCGCGAAGGGAAAATCAAATTCAAAGTTCATAACAGGCTCTAGTGCAAGTTACAAAGGCAAGCCCAATTCAAGGAGGCACAAAATGGCAAAAACTCGGTTCAATTTGATTGTAATCGCTATTATCACGCTCACTCTGGGGTCCGCCAGTTGTTATGCGCAGTTCTCCGGCTCCATACAAGGGACGGTGCAGGACACATCGACGGCGTTGATTGCGGGCGCGACAGTGACCCTGGTCAATATTGATACGCAGGTCACTCAAACTACAACGACCACGTCTTCGGGAACCTACCGATTCATAAGCCTGCCGCCTGGCAACTACACTGCCGAAGCGAGCAAACAAGGATTCCGAACTGAGAAGCTGCCTGTACTTCTGGAGACAGGGCAGCTGAAGAATGTGGCGATCGTTCTGACTGCGGGAGTGGTAAATTCAACCGTCGTGGTTACCACACAGGCCCCGCTTCTGGATACTTCCGACAGCCGTAGTCAGTTGACCCTCAACTCTCACGAACTGGAGTCTCTTCCGAATAGTACCCTCAGCGCACTCGGCTCCCTGGATATCGCGCCCGGCGTCACGGGAGGGGTGATAGCGTCAGGGGCGGCAGGACAGAGGAACGCCGGCCTGCAGAACAACCTGTCGTTCGGGGCCAATGGACGCGGCCAGAACGGCAATCTAATGGTAGTAGACGGTATCAGCGTCATGGACAGCACCCGGCTAGGGGCCGTCAATTTATCGCCCAACCTGGATGCGATTCAGGAGACCTCCACGCAGACCAACACCTATTCTGTCCTAAACGCATCGACTAGCTCGAGTCTGGTACAGATGACGACAAAATCGGGGACCGGCAAGTTCCACGGATCGGCAAGCGAGTATTACCAGTACCAGGGCCTCAATGCCCGAGGAGAGTATGGGATACCAAAGCCGACTCCGCAGGCAACATACCATACCAATAATATGTCTTTCACGTTCGGCGGTCCGGTTCCGAAGGTGAAGCAGCTTTTCTTCTTCGTGGCATACAGCCCAGATCTTCAGCTTAACCCGTCCAGCTTAAGCAGAGTCAACGCCACAAACCCAAGCTTCATTACGACGTACATGACCAGGTCCGGAAACCCAAGCCCCGAAGTGGCGGATATGCTGGAGCCGTATAATCTGGCGTCCTCGAAATTTGTGCCGCAGGATCAGACGAACCCTAACAACTATCAGACAGCGGCCCAGGTATTTAACAATGGCACTTGCCCCGATTCGGGATTCCTTGGAGATAGTTATCTGAATGTGCCATGTAGCGCCGTTGTAAACGAATACGGCTTTTTCAACGCCGCCGGATCCACGAATGCAATGCAGTACAGCTTCCGCGTTGACAAGACATTTCAAAAAGACCGCCTCTATGTCAGCTTCTTCAGAAACACAGCAAAATTACAGAACCCTGCGCTTTTACTTTCTCAGGGAACATACGAAAATGACTGGCAGTATGCGCTACAGGGAAACGAAACTCATACCTTCTCGCCGAATCTGCTGAACGCAGTGACCATCGGAGCGACCCATATCTATGGGGTATGGGGTCAAAGCCTCTACAACTACGTTCCTGGAATGAATGTTGGAGGCATGAATGGATCTGGCCTGAGCAACGGTGGCGGAGAGTATCTTATTGAAAGCCAGAGATACCGGGATTTGCTTATATACAACCACGGCAATCACAGTATCTCGATGGGGGGCGACTTCGTTCACAACGCCACTCCGCCCACTGGTCCTTCTTACTATCTAGGAATTCCACAATTCCACTTCAATAACCCGTACGATGCGGCTTACGACTCACCTTATCAAGAATCCGGCCTCCAGTACAATCTGGAGACCGGGGACCCCTCTGGCTTTACGTTGGCATTCGCTCAGAATACGTTCGACTTTTTTGCAGAGGACGACTGGAAGGTGACGCCAAGGCTGACCATCAACTACGGAATCCGATATGACAACTTCGGCAATCTCTATCCGCTCAAAACATATGTCTCAGCGGGGGCGAAGGTCCCGTGGACGATGTACTCTATTCAGCTTCCCCAGAGCGGGAGTTTTCAAGAGCAGATAGAAAGCTCCTATCTGACTCCCACTAGCCATGCTTTAGCGCATGATCTCAACTGGAATTTTGGTCCTCGTGTTGGTTTCGCATACGGTCTACAGGGAAATGGTAAATCGGTTCTTCGCGGTGGAATTGGCCTCTATCACGACTGGTTCAATATGGGAAACGGCAATCAACTATCCAGCAACCCACCCAACGCGTACAGTCCGACCTTCATTCGCGGCGTTACCGCGACACAGCCTCAGTTCAGTGTTGGAACGAGCAACGCGTACCCATTCGGATACACGTATCCAAGCGTTGCCGGTGTTGCGCTCGATGCCAAGGGCGGCATCCCCGGCAGCTTCATTGGGGTTGGCGGACCGGATTACAAAAACCTGAAAGCCCCGGCAACTATAAACTGGTCCCTGGGGGTTGAACATCAAATATTGCCCACATTGACGGCCAACGTGCTCTACGCCGGCTCCCATTCCTATGATCAGTACTACGGGAGGATGAATCAGAACACCGGCGCCGGCATCGCCGACGTCAATGTTTATGATGGCGACACGATCCAACATCCGATATTCAACAGTAATGGAACGTGGCAAAAAGCCCAACAGGGACGTCTGAACACCAGCTTCGGCGGCTACCAGTATACCTTCAATGGCGCTCGAGACAACTACCAGTCTTTCGTCGCCGCAGTCAGAGGACGTTTCGGCGCAAATGGCTTCATGGACGTTTCGTATACCCATGGAAATGCAAAGGATGACGAGACGCCGTACTATAATGCTTATCAGCGCAACGGTTCCTGGAACGCGAATAGCCAGTACGGGCCGTCCAGTCTTGATGTACCGAACCGAATTTCCATTGCCGCGAGCTATCAATTGAATGCCTTTACTCATGGCAATCGTTTTCTGCGAAAAGCGTTCTCCGGTTATCGGATATCGACTATTGCACGATTCCAGACGGGAACACCACTTACCGTCACAAACGGCAATGGGTTGAACTTGATTGATACCGTTCCAGGAGTTCAGTTAACTTCCACCAACTATGCCAGTGAGCTTGCTGCCGGACACGTCACCTTTATTTCTATCGAAAATCTCAACAGCCCCAATGTTGTGGCTGCCTTCGCCGCCGGCACTCTAGCAAGCAACTCAATCAGCGGCGATTACCTCGGAGATGGAAACAAGACAGCACTTCCGAACGTGAACAGCTACGCACAGGCTCGCAACCGGAAAGCCTACCAGTACAAGTGCCCTGTGAGCCAAAGCGGCTGCCCCAGTTCCATCAAATCTTCGCAGTTTTCAACCCCCGCGTTCGCGGCTGGAGGCACCCAGGGAACTGAAAGACAGCAACAGTTCCGCAATCCCGGTTACGGCGATGTTGATCTTGCTCTTGAAAAGAACACTCTTATCTGGGAAGGACTCAATCTCCGGCTACGCGTCGACTACTTCAATGCATTAAACCGCTCGAACTGGAATGGCCTGGACGGGAATCTGGCTGATTTCTCGACCACATTTGGTACGACATCTGGCACCAGCGCGGCGAGAGTGGGACAGCTGTCGGCAAAAATTAGCTTCTAGAGTATTTAGAAATTGGCTTGTTTTTGGTTCAGTCAGATCGCGGCTAACCGCGATCTGACTGGTGAGTCAAACCAGCCGAAGACTGTCAAGTTCGCCATGTCCCGCGCGGGACACAACAGGGGATGAAAAATGGCGACAAATTGGGTCCGGTGGATCGGGCAACTCGGAATTGTGCCCACAGCCAGTTTCACCATTGCGCTTCTGCTCGCTGGCTGTGGTGGCGCGGCGTTCGCGGCGCAATCTTCAAGTGGGCAGCATGCTTTACTGGTCAAGGTGAATCCAGCGAATGGTAACTACTCCGTCGGAGTGCTGGGAGCGAACTCTTATGCACTGACGGCTGAAGTGGGCGCCCAGGTCGATGGGCGCTGGTTGTATGCCTCCGACTATCCCAGACACAAAATGGAACGCTCGACAGGTCCCGGATATTTGGGGACAGCGGTGGATTGGCGGGTGACGTACTCGGGCTTGAGTGGGCAGCCAGACCTTATTTACTACTTGCGCGCGTACTCCGGTATTCCCTTCGGCGATATACAGGTGACGGTCCGCAATACGACCGCGAAGACTATTTACGTCGAAGCCATCCGCTCACTGCAGACGATAGAAGGGCAAGTCCTTGACCTGGGCGGGCCGACCGCACAGGATCGGGTCCTCTCGGACAGCTTCAGCGAAAATGAGCCGTCCATGCGAATCCACGATCTTGCCGATGCCGCAGATCACTTACATCGCGCGGTCGGCAGTCAGCTTATCTACAATCGCCAAAGCCGTGAGAGCCTTCTCCTTGGCGCTCTTACCTCGAACAGCTTTCTCACTATTCTCCGGCTTCATCTTGCCGGTTCATCCGGCAACGCGCCCCGGCTTGCGGCGTATGAGGTGGATTCAACCGGTACGACCGAGATGCAAAAGGAGAACTCTCTCAAGCACTCTTCTCCCGGGGACCAGGTGCAGTTGAATCTACCGGTCATGCCCGGCGCGGAGCTTTCCTCGGAGCGTCTGCTCTTCAGCTTGTCAAAGGATTATCACCGCCAGTTGGAAACTTATGGTTCGTTGATTCGGGAAATCCATCACGCAAGGACTTCAGCGCCTTCCCTGATGGGATGGTGGAGCTGGACGGCGTACTATCTCGGACTGAATGAGGGAACTGCACTGACCAATGCAGAATGGGAGGCGGAGCGCCTAAAGTCATTCGGTTACAACGTCTTTCACATCGACGAAGGCTATCAATATGCCCGGGGCGAATATACCACTCCGAATGCCACTGTCTTTCCCCATGGCCTTATCCCCGTTTACTACAAGGTGCGCGGACTGGGGCTGATCCCGGGTATCTGGACCGCGCCTTTCGAGGTCTCGGAGCGCTCGTGGGTGTATCTCCATCACAAGGATTGGCTCGTAAAGAATGCAGAAGCCATCCCGATCCAGATCGGTTCCATGGGGGACAGTCACAATCCCGCGATGAGAGACCGGTTGTTCGTCCTCGATACAACGAACCCAGGTGCGCAGGAATATCTGCGAAAGACCTATTCGATTCTGGTGAATCGCTGGGGCGTCCGCTACATCAAACTGGACTTCATGGATGACAGCGCGATTGAAGGCTATTACTACAAGCCGAGTACAACGGCAATGGAAGCACAACGGATTGGCTTAAAGATCATCCGGGACACTGTGGGCAACGGCGTCTACCTGGATAAAGATGGCAGCCCCATGCTGAATCCAGTCGGGTTTGTCGACTATGGCCGGATATCGGTGGACACCGGCCATACCTTCGGCGCCAGCAAAGAGGCTGCTCCTGGGATCGCCGCACGTTTTTATATGGACCGCAATTTCTACGTTGACGACCCAGACGCCTTCGGCGTATCCACACAAACATTCAACGATCAGACCTGGCACGCGGGCAAAAAGCCAGTTACTTTGGACGAGGCCAAGGTCTCCATTGCACTCCCCGCTATTGCAGGAGGAATGTTCGAGATCGGCGATAACCTTCCTTCTTTATGGAAGAGCCACAAACGTCTCGCATTGATCGAGAATCGGGAACTGATCGATATGGTCCGCCTGGGGCGAGCATCGGTCCCGATCGACCTGATGAGTTATGCTCCGGAGGATCAGCAGCCAAGCATCTTTTTCCTCAAAGAAGACAGTCGGCAGAGCATCCTGGCCATCTTTAACTGGACGGAGAAGGAGAGAAACCACACAGTCGATCTTTCTACCCTCGGCCTGCCTGCAACCGGTCAGTATACGGTCACGAATGTGTTCGCCAAAAGGGAAATACCAGTTCATCCCCCGGATGTCCTCACGCTCCACCAGCCACCTCATTCAGTGCGAATGCTGAAAATTATCGACACGCGCATTCCCGCGGTTGCTCCGGTCGTGACAACGAAACACCCATCGAGTGGAAATACAGGAGAAACGATGAATTTCTCTGCGCAAAATAGCGGTAGCGATCCAGTTCTTTCCTATACCTGGAATCTCGGCGATGGTGTGACGTTAGAAGGCAAGGAAGTGCGGCATGCATATACCGAACCAGGTACCTATACAGTACGTCTCAAAGCTACAGGTCTCAGCAGCCTGGACGCTCAACAAAGCTTTGAAATGCACGTTTCCGGTCACATATCCACCATCTTTGATCCAGGGAAAATTAAGAGGTATCGCTAGGGGCTCAGCGTTTCTGGGCAAAGGAACTTACTTCAACGATTCACGTTCTGATTCTTGTCCCCAGCTTCTTCGTCATGATCAAGGAACGCGCGCTAAATAGCGGACATCTCCACCACAACGGGGGCCAAGCCACAATATTCAGCGATCCTGTCGCCGATCCCAACGAGAGAGGGCAAACGGAATGAGCTTCTATTCCCGGTTTGTTTTTCCATACATCATGGAGAGCTTCTCAGCCGGACAATCTGTCGTTGAGCAGCGGAGGTTGGTACTTGCTCCTGCCCGGGAGAAGCTCTGGAAATCGGTTTCGGTACGGAGACTCAATAGGTTGTTCCGATCGCCACAATATATCGACCAGAGAGCCGGTTCCGTAAATTCGGATAGGGGTATGA
>Ga0134125_10005927_pt1 | contig 13864 bp, 9 predicted proteins | sample KB31751_FD_96464 | JGI IMG/M metagenome (GOLD analysis project Ga0134125, IMG submission 96464) | Terrestrial soil microbial communities with excess Nitrogen fertilizer from Kellogg Biological Station, Michigan, USA - KB3-175-1 | ecosystem: Environmental > Terrestrial > Soil > Unclassified ... | reverse complement strand
CTGGTCGTGATCTTATGAACCTTTCCAGGACTCTCAGCGCTGTAATCGTAAAAAGGAGAAGAGTTTCCCTGGGCGAAAAGCGCCCCATTTAGCGCCAGGGCGGTGAGAACGCAGCAGCACAACGTGAAGAACAGCATGCCAAGTCGTTTCATATTCACCTTGCCAAAGATTTTTAGTTTAGACATTAAAAGGATGATGCCACTAATCGTCGGGTTGCAGAACATACGCATGAAAACTGAAACTAAACGGCGTGATTGGGCAATCCACTAGGCGCCAGAGGCATGGATCGCAAGCGAATTCCGGCGGCATCGAAGATTGCATTCGCAACCGCCGGCGCGATGCCGGTCAGAGGGGTCTCGCCTGCGCCCATCGAACGTTGATCTTTGCGATCAACCAACACAACGTCAATCCGCGGCAGATCGCTGAACCGCGGCACCCGATATTCGGCAAGATGCGGATTCACAATACGCCCATTCTCAAAACGGATTGCCTCAAACAAAGCGCCGCCCAGGCCTTGCATAATTGCGCCCGAGATTTGATTCTTTAAGCCCTCCGGGTTCACCACTGCACCGCAATCGAAAGCCTGCACTACCCGCGTGACTTTGATTGCCCCGCGCTCGACCGAGACCTCCGCGCAGGTGGCAATATAGCCGCCTTTTTCAAATCCTCCACCGATGCCGAAACCAGTCCCGATCGAGTTCTTCTGTTTTCCCCAACCGAATTTTTCCGCCGCAGCCTGAAACACGGCACGCAAGCGGTCATTCTTTAGATTCTTCAGCCGAAATTCCAAAGGATCCATTCGCAGTTCGTGCGCTAACTCATCCATATGGGATTCACGCGCAAAGTGATTCGCAGCAGCCGCAAGCGAGCGATAAGATCCCTGGCGCAGCGGCGCGTCCGAAGGATGAAAGGTGATGCGCTGGTTGGCGACTTCATAAGGCGTGCGCATCGCAGCCGGGCCGGAGTTGTAATTATCGAACTCCCAGAAGACAAGACTGCCGTCGGCTCTCGCTCCGCTGCTTACGTCAATTACACCGGCCGGACGAAAATATGCCCAGGTAAATTCCTCTTCCCGCGACCAGACCAGCTTTACCGGTTTTCCGGCGGCCTTCGCCAGGCGCGCCGCTTCGACTGCGGCTTCGCCCGTGTGCTTGCCTCCATACGCCGAGCCGGTATCGGGCACAATCACGCGCACGCTTTCTGGAGTCAGATGGAAGGTTTGCGCAAGTTCTTCGGCGACGGCGAATGGACGCTGAGTTCCCGTCCACACCGTCAGCTTGCCATCTTTCCATTCGGCGACAGCGGCCCTCGGCTCGAGCGGAGTGTGCGCGATGTATGCGACGGTGTAAGTTTGCCGCAGCGACTTCTGGGCCTGAGCGCGGGATTGCTCAACCGATCCCAAAACGTATCGCTCAGTGTCGTCGTCCTTATCAGACGCAGGTTTTCTTAGCTGCTCGAAGAGTTCGCGGTCAGAAATTTGCGGCGGCGCGTCCCATTGTGCGCGGATAGCCTGCGCCGCGCGATCGGCCGTCATCACATCGGCGGCAGACACGCCGATGAAATCGCCGTCGTGCACCACGCTTACACCAGGAATTTTCTCAGCCTGTGAGGTATCGCACGTAGTTAACTTTGCATGGAAGGCGGTGGGGCGAACGATTTTGCCATGCAGCATTCCCGGAAGCTTGATGTCTGTGGTGTATTCGTGCGCGCCGGTCACGAAATCGCGGCCGTTCGTTTTTGGCGGGGATGTTCCGGCGATCTTCCAATCCGCGGCGGGAGTAAGTTTCGGATCATCCTCAATGACCTTCGACAACTTTTGACCATGCACCAGTTCCGCGTACGTGATCGCGCGATTAGCTTTGGCATCGCGGATCTTTCCATTTTCCGCAGTCAGGCTTGCCGCATCGGCTGACCAGCGTTCAGCAGCCATTGCAATCAAAACCGCGCGAGCACTTGCGGAGACTTTTCGCAGCTGCATGCCCATTTGCGGAGTCGTACGGCTGCCGAATGTGCCCATGTCGTAGGGCGTCAGTTCGGTATCGCCCATGATCAGCCGCACAGATGAGAGTGGCACCCGAAGCTCTTCGGCAACCTGTTGCGCGAGCGAGGTGCGGACGTTTTGACCAACTTCCACTTTTCCTGTGAACGCGGTAACTTCGCCGTTTTCGCCGATGTGCAACCAGGAATCGAGCGTCTTAGGCAATTCGTGATCGTGATGCACTGTTGATCCCGATTCCTGGGCGATCACATGCCGGGCTGCGAGACAGACCAGCAAGCCTCCGCCCAGAACTTTGAAAAATCCTCGGCGATCAAAATTGAAGGCGTGCGGCAAACGTGAAATGGAATCATGCTGCTTGAGCTCAACGTCTTTAAATTCGGGCTCGTGAAGTTGGTCAACGAGCGCGTTCGTTCGATATGCAGAGTCACGCATTTTTGGGGCTCCGGTGAGTCGCAGCCGCGTGACGCACAGCTTCGACGATCCTGCCGTACGCGCCACACCGGCACACATTGCCTTCCATGTGGCTGATGATTTGTTCTTCGCTGGGATTTGGTGTGCGCGCAAGCAGTGCAGCCGCAGAAATGATCATGCCCGGCGTGCAATAAGCGCATTGGAAGGCTTCAACATCCAGAAAAGCTTGCTGTACAGGATGCAAGCGATCTCCACGACTTAATCCTTCGATGGTGGTGATTTTTTTTCCAGTGGCGGAGGAAACCGGCAGCAGGCAGGAGCGCTCGGGAGAACCGTCAACCAGCACAGTGCAAGCGCCGCACTGCCCTTCGCCGCAGCCGTATTTCGTGCCAGTCAGGCCCAAGTCGTCGCGCAAAACGTAGAGCAGCGGCTTCTCCGGGTCAACTTCTGCGTGCTGCTCAGTGCCGTTAACGAGAAGTGTGAAAGCCATTTCACCTGCGCGCCAGCCGCGCAAGACAAAATTATAGACGCACTTCAGCTTGGGTTTCATCTCGCGAAGGGCTTCAACGTTAACCTTGAATCAGGCCGCGTCTTCGTCTTCTTCCGGATTAGGTATTGAAGACGGAGGATCGCTCGCGGGAAAGCTGTCTTCAATAGTTTTGTCCAGGCTTTCCTCTTCCTCTTGGGTGGGCGGGTTTGTTGCGGGCTGCGGCTCTTCTGCGCCCTTGGGATCTCCGTGCGGAAACTTGGTCATATAGGCGTTCCCTCTCAGTTTGGATTTTAGCTCTTTGAGATGACGGAAGGCCGACCTCGGTTGATCAAAAAGGGGGCACGAAGAAATTTAGCTTTTTGCTTCAGTCGTGGGTGCCGAAGCGGGCGCCGTGGTCACAGTCGGCGCGACGGGCGATTCTTTCATGCTGTCTTTTAGAGCACGAAACCCTTCGCCAATGCCCTTGCCCAATTCGGGCAACTTCTTGGGCCCAAAAATTATCAAGGCGATCAAGAAGATGACCAGCAAATGCATGGGTTGAAACAAGCCTTCCATAAGGGAACCTCCGCCAAGTCTGCTACAGCTAAGACGTTACTGAACCGCAACCATCCCGTCAAATAAAAGGTCGGTCTCAGATCGGAACTGTATCTGTACCATTTCCTGCAATAGCCATTACCTCCGTGACCTAGCCCAGATTACCTTGAGCTTCTATCTTCTTGACAGCGTATAGGTTCCGGCATACCCGCCGGCCTTCGGAGTTCCAGTGGGCAGCAAAATACTCGTCGTATTAAGCCTGATCTTCGTCGCAGTCCCTGCGTCATTCGCGAATAATGTAGAGCCGGTAGATTGCGGGAAGTTGCTGGGCTGGCTGGCCGGGGACGCGTCCACTTACAGTTTGATAGAGGCAGTTAAGGAACGAGGGTCGGCTGTGACTCTCACCCCGCACACGGAAGGTGAGCTTCGTACCGCAGGCGCTACAAAAGATCTGCTATCTGAGCTACGCCATTCGCAAGCAGCTTCCAGCAAGAATGCCTGTCCGGCATCTCTTGCCCAAGTCGCGGCGGCTTCGCATCAGAAACAATTCGATGTTGCTGAATCTGGCATCGCTGGGCTTCTCGAAGGCGATACGCACAATAGCGCTCTCCATTTTGCGCTGGGATATATCGCCCAGCAGCGCGGTCACTGGGATGACGCCTTCGACGAGTACAGCTCCTCTAAGGAATCCGATCCGAATTTTCCCGAAGTCCACAATCGGTTGGCATTGGTTTTCTATCAGGACAATGACGGCGATGACGCTATTGGCGAAGCCCGCACCGCGCTCAGCATGGATTTCAACGACGCCGAAGCGTATCGCATGCTGGCTCTGGGTCACTATTCGAACGAGCAGTACGGCGCGGCAATGAATGCCTTCAAAGAGGCCCTCTCGCGTGATCCTGACAACGCCGACGTTTATTACGAAATGGGATTGGTGGCGCGTGATGGGGGCTCGACCGACGCCGCTGTCCAACTTTTTCGCAAGGCGCTGCAACTGAACCCGAACCTCTGGCCGGCGCATAGCAGCCTGGGAGCTTTGCTCGGCAAAGATAAGCACTTCGATGAAGGTATTGCTGAACTCAATAAAGCCAAGGCGCTCGCGCCATCTGAACCGTCCATCCGCGAGAACCTGGCCAGCATTTATTTCGGGAAGGGTGAATATGACACTGCGATTGCGGAATATCACGAACTTTTCCGCATGAATCCTTCATGGAAGCATGGGCATGAGTCACTCGCCCGGGCTTACATGGCCAAGAACGAATACACGCCGGCGATTGCGGAACTGAAACTTGCGGTTGAGCAAAATCCCAACAGCGCGCCGGAACATCGCGCTTTAGGCCAGTTGCTACTGGCGGCAGATCACCAGGCCGAAGCCATCCGCGAGCTGCGCGCCTCGGTTGAGCTGGACCCTGATTCCGGCACCTCGCATTACTTTCTGGGCACGGGATTACTGGAAGCAAACCAGCTTCCAGCCGCGCTCACTGAATTCCGCGAAGCGGTCCGCCTGGAGCCATCGGCGGAGCACCACTATGCGCTGGCCGCTTGCCTTATGAACATGGGCCAGGACCGCGAAGCATTGGCAGAGATACAAACTGCCAGCCGGCTAGATCCTTCGAAGCAGCTTTACCATGCACGCGAAGAAGAACTGATGCGGCTTATGCGTTCGGCGAATCCGCAATAGTTTTGCAGCTTCAACCTTGGGCAGAGGGTTACCTATGAGCAGCTTGGATTCAGCAAAGGATTCGGGACGCGGGCAGGCAACAGCGGCAGCTCCGGCGCGGCAGGTTGATCAACTTAAGGGCGGCGGTTTCGGGCCCAAGCCGTCGGGTATTGGGTTGCCCTGCGCCAATTGCAAAACATATTTCGCAGCCGATCTTCCGGCGTGCCCGGTGTGCAAAGGCAAGCAGCGCGTTTCCGCCGCCGAGCCTTTGACCACGGTCACTCCAGCTGAACAATTGCCTGATCCTAAGCAACTCGAAGAAGAACGCGAACGATTCCTGCGCGACTTCAACTCGCAGGTTGTTGCAAACCCGCTGCCTCCTGACTCGCCAACGCCAGCCATGCACTGTGACCGTCGCGAAAAGCATCCCAACTCGCATGCGCCAGCCAGCGTCTGTCAAAGTTGTTATGACGAGCTCCAGGAGCGCGTCGACGTGCTCGAGGCCGCCATGCACATGGACATTCGCGAGGCGTCGCAGATAATTTATGACGCTGTCTGGGCGGACACCTCTGATCCAAGCAAGACGTATCAGAACGCCGCGCAAGCCCTGCTGATTGAACTGCGCCGCCGCTCGGCTATCACGCAAGTCTTTGGGCAGTTGCAACCGCCTATCAATTAGGCGCGGGCGGACCTCAGCGCTTTGGCGGAGACTTCTGTGTGGTCAAGATTCCAGCGCCTTCTCTGACAGTGACCAACTGATTGACCGGCAAATCTTTCAAGGTATCTCCCTGCCCACTCGGCCAGCGAATCTCGAGAAGATCAACTTTCTGCGCCTTGCCTAAGCCGAAGTGGATTCGCAGATCGCTTTGCGAGAAATATCCGCCGCCACTGCGGACTTCGTCAATCTGCCGATGTGGCTTGCTTTCGCCGGGAAAAGTCGCAGTGCAACTGACGCGCGCGCCAATTCCGCTACGGTTCGACTTCGTGCCAATGAGCTTGATTTTGATCCAGTTATTTCCTGAAATCGAATCGCAACGCAGTAATTGTGGCAGGCCATTGACCGTGTTCACGACAATGTCAATATCGCCGTCATTATCGAAATCACCGAATGCACAGCCTCGCGCTGCAACTGCCGCGGTAATTCCCGGCCCGGCAAGTTCCGTGACTTCTTCGAAGCGGCCGTTCCTCAAATTTCGATACAGCAATTTGTGCTGCGCGTATCCAGCTTCGGTTTTGAGTTGCTCGACCTCAGGATAGACGTGGCCATTGCAAATCAAAATGTCCGCCCATCCATCGTTGTCAAAATCAAAGAATCCGCACCCCCAGCCGAGATATTGGGTGTGCGCGCCGAGTCCGGCGGCGAAGGTTGTATCTTCGAAATTTCCGCCGCCTACGTTGTGATAGAGGGACGGCGTGTCGCCAGCGAAATTTGTTTTCACGATATCGAGATTGCCGTCGAGATCATAGTCCGCAGCAGATACGCCCATTCCCGCCTGCGGCTTGCCATCGGGGCTGAGCGCGCATCCGGCTTCTATCGCGATGTCTTCGAACTTGCCATCTTTCTTGTTGTGATAAAGCGCACTAGGAGCGGAATCATTAGCTACGTAGATGTCGGGCCAGCCGTCGTTATCAAAATCACCAGTCAGGACTCCAAGTCCATATGTGCCATTCGCGCTTAAAATCCCGCTGGATTCAGACACATCGGTAAAAGTTCCGTCGCCATTATTATGAAACAGAATGTTCTTGCCGCCCTTCAATCCCGGCGGCCCGCACGCGACCATCACTCCCTTGTAGAGACAAGGTCCGGATTCCGGCACCGGCGCGGTCGCGAGATCGAGATCGATGTAGTTGGCGACGAATAAATCCAGCTTGCCATCGCGGTCGTAATCCACGAATGCGCAGCCGGTGTTCCATCTTTTTCCGTTTCCGCCGACTCCAGCTTTGTCGGTGACGTCGGTGAACGTGCCGTCGCCGTTGTTGTGATACAAAACATTCTTGCCGAAGTAGCTGACGAACAGATCGTCGTGTCCATCATTGTCGTAGTCGCCGATGCAAACTCCTTGTCCCCAGCCGTGATGAACAAGCCCGGCCTTCACGGTCACATCGGTGAAAGTTCCGTCGCGATTGTTTTTGAAGAGATGCGAAGTCGGCTCTTCGCCGGATGGAAATCCTTCGAGCCGCCAGCCGTTCACCAGAAAAATGTCCAGCCAGCCATCGTTGTCGTAATCGTAAAATGCAACGCCGCAGCCGGTGGTCTCGAGCAGATATTTATTCTTGTGCTCGCCACCATAAATTGTTTTTGTGTTGAGCCCGGCCGCGCGCCCGATATCGACAAAGGTTGCACCGATTGAGTTATTCGATTTGGTTGGAGTTTGCTCTTCGGCCAACAACAGTGGCGTCCGTCGCGCCAGCCCGAGAACGTCGCTCAACGAGAGAACCAGCGCGGAGCGGGTGAGGGACTTTACAAACGTCCGGCGTGAAGAAGACAAAAGAGAGATTACCTTCCCGGGTTTGGCGCTTGCTACTATCCGCCGCTACTTTTATAGTGAACGGCTTCTCGATTCGCAAGTTTGTGACGCAGTCTGAGTTATGCAGACCATAAAGCTTCGCAGATTCTCCGATATTTCTTCCCAGTTGTTCTGCTTAACCATGCTCTTGGTGGTTTGCATTCCATGTGTCGCTCAGACTCGTAACCTTGAACTTTCCCGCACCGATCGCCCGTGGGAATTTTTTTCTGCAACCGGAACGCGCGCTGGTCTGTTCGGGAACGAGAGCGGCAATCTGGAAGCATGGGTTTATCCGCTCAAGATTTTCCGCAACTTTCATCTTCTCTTTTTGGCCGAAGGCCGGAGCCTGCCGGCGGAATCGCTGGTGCGCACCGTCGTCGTGCGGCCTGAGTCGAGCACCATTATCTATACCGGCGATACTTTTTCGATCACGGAGACTTTGTTTGTTCCGGTCCACGAATCGGGGGCGGTGATCACATTTGAAGTTGAGACCGCGCATCCACTCGAGATCGAAGCCGCGTTCCAGCGCGATTTTCAACTGGAGTGGCCGGCGGCTCTGGGCGGGACTTACATCAATTGGGATGAAGGGCTACACGCTTTTTATTTCGGTGAGGAACAGAAAAAATACTCGGCACTCGTGGGTTCGCCCAGCGCCGACTTAACCGGCCTGGAATATCAGACGAACTATTCGCAGTCGGAAGAGAGCGGCATCCGCCTCGGACCGACTCTCAAGGGGAGAGAGACAAAGATCATCGTGATCGCAGCTTCAGTGAACGGCCGACCCGAAGCCGAGAGCACTTATAAACATCTATTGAGCGATTATGCCGCGCTCGAAAAAGACTCCGCGAAATATTACGACGACTATCTCGCGCGCACCGTCAGCGTTGAACTGCCCGACCGGCAGCTGCAGGAAGCTTACGATTGGGCGCGAGTGAGCGTGATTCAGGGCTTGGTCACTAATCCTTACCTCGGCACCGGCCTGGTGGCGGGATATCGCACCTCGGGAACCAGCCAGCGGCCAGGGTTTGCCTGGTTTTTCGGCCGCGATTCCTTCTGGACAGCGCAAGCGCTCGACGCTGAAGGCGATTTCGACACCACCCGAACTGCGCTGGAGTTCATTTCGAAATTCCAACGCGCTGACGGAAAGATCCCGCACGAGATTTCTCAAGGCGCGAATTTCGTGAACTGGTTCACGGATTATCCTTACGCCTTCGCGTCAGCGGATGCCACCCCGCTCTACATTATTGCGGCAAGTGATTACGTCACCGAAAGCGGGGATCTAGCATTTGTCCGCGAAAAATGGGACAGCTTGTGGAAGGCCTACGAATTCCTGCGCTCGACCTACGATGCGCAAGGCCTGCCGCAAAACTTCGGCATCGGGCACGGCTGGGTGGAAGGCGGTCCGCTGCTTCCTGTAAAAACCGAACTTTACCAAAGCGGACTGGGAGCACAGGCGTTGTCAGCGCTTTCGAATCTTGCGCACCTAGCCGGCAAAGATGACGAGAGCAAACAACTGGCAGATGACTTCGCGCACCAGAAGCAACTCGTCAATCAGGCATTCTGGTCGCAGGAGTCCGGCACTTACGCCTTCGCGCTCGACAAAAATAATCAGAAAGTGATCGAACCCAGTGTGCTGGCAACCGTGCCGATGTGGTTCGGGCTTCTCGATGAACAGAAGGCTGAGTCGATGATCAATCAACTCGCGGGTCCGGATCACGAGACTGATTGGGGTATGCGGATCATTTCTGATCGCGCATCTCGTTACGACGCCGGCGGGTATCACTACGGATCGGTGTGGCCTCTGTTCACTGGATGGGCATCGGTCGGCGAATACCGCTACCATCACGCTTTTCCGGCCTATTCCAATTTTCGCTCCAATGCACTTCTCGCGCTGGATGGTTCACTCGGCCACGTCGCCGAGGTGCTCTCGGGGGATTATTATCAGCCGCTCTCCACCAATTCCCCGCACCAGATATGGTCGGCTGCAATGGTCATCAGCCCGCTCTTGCGCGGCCTCTTCGGATTGCAGACCGATGCGGCCCAATACAAAGTCGTATTTTCCCCGCATGCTCCTGCCGATTGGACGAGCTTTGCAATTCACAATGTGCACGCCGGAGACGCGATCCTCGACTTTGCGTTTAGAAAGAGTGCAGATGGAATCGAACTCACTATCGAAAGCACAGCTGACGCCTCGCTTGAGTTTTCACCGGCGGCGAGTCCGCGCGCGCGAATACTTGCAGCAGAGATCAATGGCAGCCGGCTGCCGTATCAGATTTTGAAGAGCGACATCGATCAGCACGTGCTGGTGCGCACAAAGATTTCAAAGGGAAAGAACACTCTTCGCATCCGGATGAATAGCGATTTTGGATTCAGTTATGACAGTTCCCTGCCGCCGCTCGGAAGTTCCAGTCTCGGCGTGCGCTTAATTTCTGACTCCTGGTCGCCATCGGCCGACACCGAGTCGCTCGAGTTTGCAGGAGCAGCGGGCGCTCACTACAACTTGCCGGTTTGGAATGCTGGGCAAATCGCGTCCGTAGAGGGCGCGAAAATCAGCAATGGAAAGCTCGTCATATCAATTCCAGCAAATTCTTCCGAGGCTTATCCCCACCAGAAAGTCATGATCCATTTCGCCTCGGTGCGATAGCGCATCGGGGGCTAAAGGCCGGATTTCTCGCAATGGGCCTCTGCAATCCCTCATTTCGGCGGATGCGTCATCTCCATGGCCCAGATCGCAGCCGGCCTCATGTACATCGAGGCGCGGTAGTGCCCGGTCTTGTCCCAGGCCTCTGGCGTACGGAACCAGTAACCTTCGGTCTCGTAAGTGGTGTGGTAAACGCCCCACGCGGTCTTGAAGGCCTCGTCTTTCAGTCCTTCGGTGAGCATGAGCGCAGCAGCGCCGAAAGTCGTTCCGGTCCAGACTTCCTGCACTTGCTGGTTGGTGGTAACCATAGATCCGTCCGGAGCCATTCCGTTGACTGCGCCCAAATTGCCATCTTCAAACTTCATTACGTTGAAGTCGTAAATCTTCTTGGCCGCTTTTACCTGCATGTCATGCGGCACCAGATCACCAAGGCCGGTGATGTTTGCATACCATTGACCGGCGAGTTGATCAGTTTGAATATCATCGCGATATTCACTCTGCGTGTCATAGCGGAAATAATCACCGGTCCATAGCTTGTCGATGTAGGTTTTCTGGCCCTTTGTGAACCAGTCGTGGTATTTCGTTGCCGCCGCGTTGTTGCCCAAAACTTTGCCAATTTCTTCGGCTGCACGAAGTGCTGCCAGCCACAACCCGCCACAGTAGGCACTATCGCCCTGCACGATCCACTCGTCGTACGTCTGGTCGGGATAATTATCGCCTTGCGGCAATCCATCTCCGGTTCGATCGTATTGACGAAGATGCTCCAATGCCTCCTGCACTGCCGGCCAGGTGTAACGAAGGAATGCGACGTCCTTCTTTCCGGTAAAAACGTAATCGCGATAAATCATCAAGACGAATTTGCTGTTCAGGTCTTTCCAATCATTGGTATTTTGCCAGCTGAATGCGTTCGGCAGCTTGAATGGATCTTCCTCGGGCACACCGAGGTCGTGCGGCACAGCGCCTTTCGCCTTGCGCGATCGCAGTTGCAGCGATTGCGTTTGCTGCGATTTCCAAATCCATTTGTATTTATCGGTCAAATCTTCCGGGACGGTATCAGCGAACAATTTCAATTCCTGCTTGTCAAGATCAGGCCAGAACTTCACCAGCGGCATTGATCCATAAAAACGCACATCGAGCGTTCCGTAGAACGGGTAATCGAAACACTCCATGAAGGCGAAATCTTCTGGAGTTTTCGCTATAGACCCAACCGGCCTGCCCCAGAACGAACCGCCATCTGTGAGAATGTAAAGTTCGTTGAAGAGTTCGCCGCGATACCACAGCGGCTTACTTTCATCATTCACATAGGGCGCTTGCCAGGCATCAATTTCGTTGCTCCACCGCATTGCGCTTTGCAATCCATCTTTAGCGATCTTCCAGGCATTGGTCCCCGTTGTCCCATAAAAATTTGTGTAATGGCGATACCACTTGCGCCCGGCGCCAAATTCCACAACCGGCATGTCCCACGCAATAGTCATGGGAACGACGCGTTTTTCTCCCGGCTGCAGAGTGAAGCGCACCGCAATCGCTGCCGCCAACGGCTCGCCGCTGCTGATCCATGTGAGGTTATCGTTCGCGAGTCGGCCATCTTTCGAAAAAGAATTCCACACCTGGTCGCCAGCCTCTGGAGAAAACGTAGTCTGATATGTGATATCGACGCCGGGAGATTGAACTGAGGCAATCGCCCACTGCCCGTCCCAATCGGCTTCAGAATTCTTTGGTCGAGTTCGATCGAAAACGATTCCCTTCACATGACCGCCGATGGCGCTCTCATCCACGAAGCGGTTGTGATTCCCGGTATTGATGGCTCCATCCATGTCGTGCCGGAAGTCGCGGAACCAGCCTTGCATGTTTGCCCACGAGAGCAGAACCGAAACCGTTACCGGCTTGTCAGTAGGGTTCTCAGCGTGCCAGCGATAGACCGCGACTGGATAGCTGCTCTCGCGATAATTGTTCGGCAACACGGGAGAGAATTGTTCGAGCACCACGTGCGCAGGGAATTTTTCCCATTTGTAGTCATACCAAGACTTGGGATAGAGCGCGTAGTAATCGCCCGCGCCGACCGGATAGTCCCACTTCCACGATTTCAGTTCGCCGTTTTCTGGATGCGCCGCGGTGAGCACCTGCGCTACGCCCTGGCCGCCCTCCGATTTCTGATACATCGCAAACTGGTTCGCCCAGACTGTCTGATATTTGTGAACTCCAGCCTTGATGTGCCAGCGCGCAAAGTCACCCCGATATGTTCGTGAAAAAGTCCCAGAGCCGAAGCCGCCGACGGGCGCGCCCTGCCAATAACCATCATCGATCATTTGCGAAGGGTCGAGCGTGGGTTTTCGTCCGCCGGCATTTTCCAATGGCTGTCCAATACCACGCTTCCAGGCCGCTTTGGGAATGTTGTCTCCGGCGAAAACTAAAATCGTGGAAGCCATCAAAAACAACAATCCTGCGAACACCAAACGCGCTGAAATTTTCACCAATGTCCTCCGAATCACTCAATTCCAGATTTAGCGAGAAAAACGATATTCTACAATCCAAGAACTAGAATACAAGTTCGACGACGGGAACCTGGTCGATTTCGCGAAAGTCGGTATACAGACGAGTCACAGTGGTTTTACTACCAGACAGTACGCATGTTTGCTCTGAGTTGTTCCTGAAGCACGCACTATAATCCATCCATTCACCGTGATACGGACCATCCTGTTTCTGTTGATTCTCTCTGCTGCCGATCTCTGGGCTCAATTGCCGCAGTTCAAAGAAGTCTCGCATGAAGCGGGTCTGACCGTTCCTCACATTTCCACCGCGGACAAGCAGTACATTGTCGAATCGATGAGTGGCGGGGTAGGGCTGATCGACTGCGACAATGATGGAAAACTCGACATTATCGTCGCGAATGGCTCGACCATCGAACATTTCCGCCAGGGCGGCGATCCAATGATCACGCTCTATCACCAGGATGCCGATTTCAAATTTTCCAATATTACGCAATCCGCCGGGCTCACCCGTAAAGGCTGGGGGATGGGCGTTGCCGTCGCCGACTACGACAACGACGGTCTGCCCGATATTTACGTAACCGGATACGGCGGGAACGCGCTTTATCGCAATCTGGGCAGCTGCAAATTCGAAGACGTGACTGAAAAAGCTGGGGTGGCAGCCGAAGGTTTCAGCACCGGAGCGGCCTGGGCTGATTATGACCGCGATGGGCGGGTTGATCTGTTCGTTTCGCGTTATGTGCACTTCGACATTAACAAACTTCCTACGTTTGGCAGTGACGAGAAGACTTGCCGTTTCAAGGGAATCCGCGTGCAGTGCGGACCTTGGGGCATGCAGGGCGAAAGCGATCTGCTGTTTCACAATCGTGGTGACGGAACCTTCGAAGAGGTTTCAAAGAAAGCCGGGGTTAACGATCCCGACCTCTATTACGGGCTTGGCGTCGAATGGGGAGACTACGATGATGATGGCTGGCCCGATCTGTACGTGGCCAATGATTCGGGTCCGAATTATCTTTATCACAACAAACATAACGGCACCTTTGAAGACATGAGCATGCTGGCTGGAGCGGCAGTGAGCAGTGACGGCCTGCAGCAAGGCTCAATGGGCGTGGATTGGGGCGACTACCTCCGCGACG
>Ga0134125_10005924_pt1 | contig 13865 bp, 11 predicted proteins | sample KB31751_FD_96464 | JGI IMG/M metagenome (GOLD analysis project Ga0134125, IMG submission 96464) | Terrestrial soil microbial communities with excess Nitrogen fertilizer from Kellogg Biological Station, Michigan, USA - KB3-175-1 | ecosystem: Environmental > Terrestrial > Soil > Unclassified ... | reverse complement strand
TCCCTTTCGCCCGACACATAGGTGAGACCGTTGGCAAGGAAGCCGACGACCGGAATGGCCGCCAGAACGATCACTCGCGTGCGCACCGACAACGTGCTGACCATTCGGGTCAGCCGATTGAACGGCAACGAAATTTGTCGGGCAAATTGCATGGAAACCGGAGCGGCCTTGCCGGATGAAATGGGCGTTGCGGTATCCGCTTCATGGAAGCGTGAAATGGTTAATATTGTTGGAATTTCACGCCGATTTGACCCTTGCGGCGGTCCGTTGGGCGGTCAAAAAGGCCTGAATTCCGGCTTCGATTTGCTTTTGTGCGATGCACAAGTAGATTGAAAAGAGTTGAGGTCTTGATGCCGACAACCGTTTCCCGTCCCGCCGAACAGGGCCTGGTCAATCTCGCGCAGGCGGCGACGGCCGCTCTCGACGCGCTGCTTGCCGACGCCGTGCGCAAGGTACGCGAGAAGGTGGTGGTGGAAGGCCGCGTGGTCGGCCGCATTTTCGATCGCGAGCAGCGCGCCACGCACGGCCTCGCCTGGCTCGCCACCTATGTCGAAGCGGTGCGCCAGCTTGCCGCCTACGCCGAACGCATGACGCGCAGCGGCGCGCTCGGCGAAATAGAAGACCACCTGGTGCGCATCGGTTTGGGCGAATTCATCGCCCAGATCGCCGGCGGCATTCCGATCAGCCAGGGCGAGATCGTGCGCCCGGGCGACTTCGGGCTCACGGCGGCGCAGGTCGCCGCGCGTTTCAATCCGAGCGTCGAAAAGCTCTTGGCGACCGGCAATACCGCCGAGCGGCGCGCGCGGGTGATCGAACTGATGAAATCGAGCGCCAACGCCACGGTCGGCGCCGCCGGCCTCGACGACACGCTGGAATCGATCCGCGAGGAAATGCGCAAATTCGCCGACAGCGAAGTCGTCGGCCATGCGCAAAAATGGCATCTGACCAACAGCTACATCCCTATGGGCGTCATCGCGCAGATGTCCGACCTCGGCGTCTTCAAGCTCACCATCCCGGAAGAGTTCGGCGGCATGGCGCTGGGCAAGGAATCGATGTGCGTGGTGTCGGAGGAGCTCTCGCGCGGCTATATCGGCGTCGGCTCGCTCGGCACCCGCTCGGAGATCGCCGCCGAGCTCATCCTCGGTGCCGGCACGCCGGCGCAAAAGGAAAAGTGGCTGCCGCTGCTTGCTTCCGGCGAGGTGCTGCCGACGGCGGTGTTCACCGAACCCAATACCGGCTCCGATCTTGCTTCGCTGAAGACGCGCGCGGTTCGCGAAGGCGGCGTCTATAAAGTTTACGGCAACAAGACCTGGATCACCCATCCGGTACGCGCCGATCTGATGACGCTTTTGGTGCGCACCGATCCGAATGAAAAGGGTCATCGCGGCTTGTCGATGCTGCTCGCGGAAAAGCCGCGCGGCGACGATAAGAACCCGTTCCCGGTCAAGGGAATGACCGGCACGGAAATCGAGGTGCTCGGCTATCGCGGCATGAAGGAATACGAAATTGCCTTCGACGGCTTCGAGGTGAAGGCGGAAAATCTGCTCGGCGGCGTCGAAGGTCTCGGCTTCAAGCAACTCATGCAGACGTTCGAATCGGCGCGCATCCAGACCGCGGCGCGCGCCATCGGCGTGGCGCAGGCCGCGATGGAGCGGGCGATCGATTACGCGCAAAACCGCGTGCAGTTCGGGGAGCCGATTGCCGCCTTCCCGCGCGTCGCCGACAAGATCGTGATGATGGCGGTGGAAATCATGGTCGCGCGGCAGCTCACCTATTACGCCGCGCGCGAAAAAGATTCCGGGCGCCGCTGCGATCTCGAAGCCGGTATGGCCAAGCTTCTTGCCGCGCGCGTTGCCTGGGCGGCCGCCGATAACGCCGTGCAGATTCACGGCGGCAACGGGTTCGCGCTGGAATTTCCGGTTTCGCGAATCTTGTGCGACGCGCGCATTCTCAGCATTTTCGAGGGCGCCGCCGAAATCCAGGCGCAGGTCATCGCCCGCCGCCTGCTCGATGGCAGCAACTGACGAAACAAGGTGCGATTTTGGCCGTCACAGTCGCCGATGCTATGGTCCCGGCCGATTCCCGTTCGATTGAGCCTGTGGCGGCAGCGAATGAAACGTAACGGCGGCAATTACGCGCGCGGCATCCTCGTTGCCGTCCTGCTGGCCGCGATGCCTGCGGCAGCGCAGACGCCCACGCCGCGGCAAAGCGCGCCGCAGGCGCCGGCGGTCAAGCCGCCGGCCGACGCCATGGCGGTGCCCGGCTTCTGGGATCCGCGGCGGCGGCCGGAACGCCCCGATCTGTCGCGCATCAATATCATCCGCTTCCTCACCGAGACCGATTACCCGCCGTTTAATTACGCCGGGCCCGACGGTCTGCCGGCCGGCTTCAATGTCGATCTGGCGAGCCTGATCTGCGAGGAAATCAAGGTCCAGTGTACCGTGCAGATGCGCCGCTTCGACACGCTGATCGACGCCCTCAACGCCAACCAGGGCGATGCGGTGATCGCCTCGATCGCCGAAACGCCGGAGATGCGCGCGCGCGTCTCCTTCACCGATCCCTATTACCGGACGCCCGCGCGCTTTGTCGCGCGCAAGGACAGCGACATCGAGGACGTGCGGCCGGAAGCGCTGGAGGGCAAGAAGGTGGGGGTCGTCGCCGGCACCGCGCACGAAGCCTATCTCCGCGCGCTGTTTACGGAAGCCGAGCTGCATCCTTATCCGAACGCCGAGGCCGTGCGCGCCGCCTTGCGCCGCGGCGAGGTCGATCTCATTTTCGGCGACGGCATTTCGCTCGCCTTCTGGCTTAACGGCACCGATTCCGGCGGCTGCTGCGAATTTCGTGGCGGACCCTATCTGGAGAGCCGTTTCTTCGGCGAGGGCGTCGGCATCGCGGTCCGCCGCGGCAACGAGCTGATGCGGCAGGCCTTCAACTGGGCGCTGTTCCAGTTATGGGAGAAAGGCCGCTTCACCGATCTGTGGCTGAAGTATTTTCCGATCAGCCCGTTTTAGCGATCCCGTCACCCTGAGGTGCGAGGCGCGGGGACGTGCCGTGCCTCGAAGGGTGATAGTCCGGCCGTTCATCCTTCGAGGGCCGCGCTGTGCGCGGCCACCTCAGGACGACGGGGAAAAATTTGACCTGAGCGGGCTGGATTCATACTGTCCGGCGCGCTGGAGTAGAAAATCGATGTCCGTCACCGACACCGCTGCATCTTTGCGCGAAGAGGCCGAGCGATCGAACGCCTGGCCGTTCGAGGAAGCGCGCAAGATCGTCGCGCGGTTGAAGAAGAAGCCGAAGGACGAGGTGATCTTCGAGACCGGCTATGGCCCGTCCGGCCTGCCGCATATCGGCACCTTCGGCGAGGTGGCACGCACCACGATGGTGCGGCACGCCTTCCGTATTCTCACCGACGACAAGGTGAAAACGCGCCTCATCGCCTTTTCCGACGACATGGACGGCCTGCGCAAGGTGCCGGACAACGTGCCGAACAAGGAACTGCTCGAGCAGGACCTCGGCAAGCCGTTGACCAAGGTGCGCGATCCGTTCGGCGAATATCCGAGCTTCGGCGAGCACAACAATGCGCGCCTGCGCAAGTTTCTCGACCATTTCGGCTTCGACTACGAGTTCATGTCGTCGACGCAGTGCTACACCTCCGGCCGCTTCGACAAGGCGTTGCTAACGGTCCTCGAGCGCTTCAACGACGTGATGGCGATCATGCTGCCGTCGTTGCGCGAGGAGAGGGCGCAGACTTATTCGCCGTTCCTGCCGATCGGCCCGGCGAGCGGCGTCGTCTTGCAGGTTCCGGTCCTTGCGCACGACGCCAAGGCCGGCACGATCACCTACGAGGACCCACGCACGAAGAAGCCGGTGACGACGCCGGTGACCGGCGGCCGCTGCAAGCTGCAATGGAAGCCGGACTGGGCCATGCGCTGGCTAGCGCTTGGCGTCGATTACGAAATGGCCGGCAAGGACCTGATCGACTCGGTGAAACTTTCCGGTGAAATCTGCCGTGCGCTCGGCGGGCAGCCGCCCGAAGGCTTCAATTACGAATTGTTTCTCGACGAGAACGGGCAGAAGATTTCCAAGTCCAAGGGCAACGGGCTCACCATCGACGAATGGCTGCGCTACGCCTCGCCGGAAAGCCTGTCGCTGTTCATGTATCGCGAGCCGAAGGCGGCAAAGCGTCTCTGCTTCGACGTCATCCCGCGCATGGTCGACGAGTACCAGCAATTTCTCGACGCCTACCCGCGGCAGGACTGGCGGCAGCGGCTGCAAAATCCGGTCTGGCATATCCATTCCGGCCATCCGCCGCAGGTCGATATGCCGGTCACGTTCGCCATGCTGCTGACGCTGGTGTCCTCGTCGAACGCGGAAAACGCCGACACGCTGTGGGGCTTCATCGGCCGCTATCGGCCGGGCGTGACGCCGCAGACGCATCCGAAGCTCAAGCGCCAAGTCGACTACGCGATCCACTATTTCCGCGACTTCGTGCAGCCGCAGAAGAAGTTTCGCCAGCCGAGCGATGTCGAGCGCAAGGCGCTGGCCGACCTGCGCGATGCGCTGTCGCAACTTCCGCCGACTGCGACCGCGGAGCAAATCCAGGACGTCGTCTATGAAGTCGGGCGGCGCGAACCGTTCCTCGATCAGAAGAAGAAGGCGAAGGACGGCAAGCCGGGCGTCTCGCTCGACTGGTTCAACCTGCTCTATCAGGTGCTGTTGGGCCAGGAGAAAGGCCCGCGCTTCGGCTCGTTCGTCGCCGTTTACGGCGTCGCCAACACGATCGCCATGATCGACGGCGCGTTGGCGAGGAGCGCGTAAATTACGCGGCATTCGATCCGTCATCCTGAGGTGCGAGCGGCGAAGCCGCGAGCCTCGAAGAGTGACGGAAAAAGCTTGGTTAGCTGAACATCTCCACTTTGCCGTCAAGCGCCATCAGGCCGAGCTCGACCTTGAGCGACGGTTGCTTCTCGCCGACCTGCTTCTTGAATTCCAGAAGCGCCGCCTTGTGCGTCGCCGTTTCGGCGGCCTTGTCCTTCACTGCATCCGCGCCGTAGGCGATCTTGGCGGCGCCGCAGTCGCGGTGATTCATCGCGATCACCTTTTGAATGTTGTGCAGTTCCATCGAGGCGGCGAGGTTGTCCCAGAACGCGACCGCCCAGGTCTTGAAGGCGGGCGCGACCACGCCGATGGAAGCGCCGGCGAAGGTGAACTGGCTGTATTTGCCCACCATGTGCCGCTTTTCCATGTATCTGATCGTCGGCTCGGGAAAGCGCGGGTCGATGCAGGCGAGCAGCATCGCCTCGTAATTTCCCTTCGCCGCGAAAGCGAGCGACGGAACCGCCGCGAGCAATCCGGCGCCGGCGCCGAGATGCAGGAAGCGCCGGCGGTCGAAACGCGCGCGCAGCAGGTCGCTACAGCATGCGCAAGTGGTCGAGGGGAGCAATGGCTGTGTCATGAGTCACCTACTGGCTCGCCCAGACGATGCGCGCGACCCAGAGCACGTCCGACATCGACAGCGTGCGGTCGCGGTGCTCGGCGTTGAGCGATTTAAGCTCCACGCTTTTCGTCGACTTGCGCTTGAGTTCCTTCACCATCACTTCGCCGTCCTTGGTCTTGACCACGACGCGGTCGCCCTTGCGCACCGGCGCGCCCGGCGACACCACGATGACGTCGCCCTTGCGATAGGCCGGCTTCATCGAGTCGCCGGAAATTTCCAGCGCGTAGGCGTGCTCGTCGTTGACCGAAGGGAAGGCGATCTCCTCCCAGCCTTTGCCGACAGGGAAGCCGCCGTCGTCGAAATAGCCGCCGCTGCCCGCCTCGGCAAAGCCGATCAGCGGCACCGCGTGCGCCGCCTGCCTGCCGCTGTCGGTGATCAGCCCGATGAAGGTGTCGACCTTTGTGCCGGTCGCGGCGAGCGCCTTCGACACCGATTCGGTCGAGGGCCAGCGGGGGCGGCCTTCCGGCGTGATGCGTTTGGATTTGTTGAAGGTGGTCGGATCGAGGCCCGCCTTCTTGGCAAGCCCGGACGGCGACAGCTTGGCGCGCGCGGCCAGCCGGTCGATGGCAGTCCAGATCTGGTTATGCGTCAGCATGGCAAACAACCGCGGCCGCCAGCGGCTGCCCGGCCCCCCTGTTCCATATATAGGAATTATAACCTTGAGTCGCCCCTGGCAAGCAAGGGGCTCCTTGCCGGCGGCTTTTACAGGCCACATTTGGCTCGCTAGGGTTAGCGCGAGCTTACGGAGCCGCCGGTGATCGGGTTTTTCGACCGTTTGTCCCGCCCCCTGCTGCGGGCCCTCGACACCGAGGATGCGCACGCCTTGGCGGTCAAGGCGCTGCGTTTCATGCCGCAGGGCCGGCCGGCACGCGAGCCGCGCGAGCTTGCCGTGCGCGCCTTTGGCCTCAATTTTCCCAATCCGCTCGGCATCGCCGCCGGCTTCGACAAGAACGCGCAGGTGCCGGATGCGCTGCTGCGGCTCGGCTTCGGCTTTGTCGAGATCGGAACGGTGACGCCGCGGCCGCAGGCCGGCAATCCGCGGCCGCGCCTGTTCCGCCTCGAGAGCGACAAGGGCGTCATCAACCGCCTCGGCTTCAACAACGACGGCGAAACGGCGGTGCTGGCGCGGCTTGCCGCGCGCGCCCATAACGGCGGCATCGTCGGCGTCAATGTCGGTGCCAATCGCGACGCCGCCGACCGCACCGCCGACTACATCCGGCTGATCGAAGCCTTCGCGCCGGTCGCCAGTTATTTTACCGTCAACGTCTCCTCACCGAATACACCGGGCTTGCGCGATTTGCAGCAGGCGAACGCGCTCGACGATCTGCTGGCGCGCGCGGTGGAGGCGCGCGAGCGCGTGCGGCCGCGCGCGGGCCCGACGCCGGTTCTGCTCAAGATCGCGCCCGATCTTTCCCTCGGCGATCTCGACGATGTGGTCGGCGTCGCGCGCAAGCGCCGCATCGACGGCATGATCGTCGGCAACACCACGATCTCGCGCCCGGCTTCGCTGCGCGCGCGCGAACGGGCGCGCGAGCAGGGCGGGCTGTCCGGCCGTCCGCTGTTCAAGCTGTCGACGCGCATGCTGGCGGAAACATTCGTGCGCACCGAGGGCGCGTTCCCGCTGATCGGCGCCGGCGGCATCGACTCGGGCGCAACCGCGATCGCCAAGATCAAGGCCGGCGCCACGCTGCTGCAACTTTACACCGGTCTTGTGTTCGGCGGCGTCGCCCTTGTTGCGGAGATCAAGTCGGATCTGCTCGCTGCGGTCAGGCGCCTGCACCGCGATTCGCTTTCCTCGATGGTCGGCGCCGATGCCGCCGACATCACCGCGGAGAGCTGGCCGGGCTAGCGCTCTCGTTCGTTCCGATCGTGCGCACCAGCGCGGGATAGCGGGCGGCCTGCAAGCCGCCGCGCGCGAGAAAAAATGCCAGCAGCGCGCTCCACAGCCCGATATTGCCGAGCGGCGAAGCCGCCCACCACACGGCGAAATAGATTGTGATCGCGACGATCATCAGGTTGCGCATGTCGCGCACCCAGGTTGCGCCGATGTAGACGCCGTCGAAGATGAATGCCAGCGCGCCGCAGATCGGCGTCAGCGCGGCAAGCCAGAGCGTGGCGCTGGCCATCGCCCGCACGGCCGGGCTCGTGGTCAGCAGATCGACCAACGCAGGGCCGAACAGCGCAAATACCGCCGAGGCGGCCGCGCCAAACCCGAAACCCCAGGCAACGACCAGTTTGACCGCGCGCCGGAAGGCCGCCTGTTCGCGCGCGCCGAAAGCGCGGCCGCAAATTTGCTGGGCGGCATTGGCAATCCCGTCGAGGAAAAAGGCGCTGACGATCACGAGATTATAGAGCACCGAATTGCCGGCGAGGGTCACGTCGCCGGCGCGCGCGCCTTGCGCCATGAAAAAGAGATAGGCCGCGATCAGCGCGGCGGTGCGGATCATGATGTCGCGGTTGATGACCAGCATGGCGATGAACTTGCCGCGGTCGAAAAGCGCGGCGCGGCTCACGTCCATGCGTCCGCCCAGCACCCGCCAGGCGACGATCGTTCCGATGCCGAGCCCGCTCGCCTCGGCGATCAAAACGGCAAACGCCGCGCCGGCAATTCCCCAGCCGGCGCCAAGCACCAGAGCGACGGTGAGCACGATGCTCACAAGGTTGATGGCCAACTGGATCGACAGCGCCAGCATCGGCCGCGCAAGGCCGACCAGCCAGCCGAGCACGACGTAATTGCTCAGGGCAAACGGCGCCGACCACAGGCGAATGAGGAAATAGTGCCGGGCGGCGTCGGTCGCGCCCTCGCTGCCGCCCATGATGCCGAAGATAGCGGCGGAAAGCGGGAGTTGCAGCACGATGAGCGCGACGCCGATCGCCGTCGAGGTTATCAGCGCCCGGCCGAGCGCAGCGCGCTGCTCGCCGCGGTCGCCGGCGCCGAGCGCCTGCGCCGTCAGCGCCAGCGTGCCGGTGCGCAGGAAGCCGAACAGCCAGAACAGGCAATCGAACACCAGCGACGCCATCGCCACGCCGCCAAGCATGGCGGCGTCGCCAAGCCGGCCGATGGCGGCGGTCGATACGACGCCCAGAAGCGGCGTGGTCAGGTTCGCCAGCATCGCCGGCCCGGCGATGGCGAAAACTCGCCGGTTGGTGACGACGTACGATTCGGTCAATTCAGCGGCCGCGCGGCGCGTTGACGAGGCGCATGACGATCCAGATCGGAATGACGATGACGGCGCCGAGCAGGAAATAGCGCCACAGCCAGCGCACCGCGTCGAAGCCCATGTTCCAGACGTTGCGGATCAGCCGCTCGATGCTGCGCACGATGTCGAACGGATCGAGACCGAGCGCCGACAGGATGACGCCGACCAGGATCGACACAAGAATCAAGCGCCCGAGAACGCCGAGCGGCGAGCCGCCGAAGATTTTGGTCGTCGTTTCGTTGGTCATTGGCTTCTCCTGCGCCGACCCTATAGCACGGCCACCAGCGCCGTTCATTCCCGCACAAGCGGGAATCCAGTGCTTTCTGGGTCCCCGCTTGCGCGAGCGGTTGTGCGGGTCAGCATCTTCTCCAGCGTTTCCAGACGATCGGCGTCGCGCGGCGGCTTGTCCCAGCGCAAGCGATTGATGCGCGGAAAGCGCATGGCTATGCCGGATTTATGCCGCGTCGAGCGCTGCAAGCCCTCGAACGCGACTTCGAGCACCAATCCGGCGGCCGGCTCGTGCTTCACCTCGCGCACCGGGCCGAAGCGCTCGACGGTGTTGCGGCGCACGAACCGGTCGATCTCCTTCAGTTCCTCGTCGGTGAAGCCGAAATACGCCTTGCCGACCGGGACGAGCTCGCCGTCGTCCTTCCAGACGCCGAAGGTGTAATCCGAATAGAATGAGGAACGCTTGCCGTGTCCGCGCTGCGCATACATCAGCACGGCGTCGATGATCATGGGGTCGCGCTTCCATTTCCACCACAGGCCCTTCGGCCGGCCGGGCAGGTAAGGCGCATCGCGGCGCTTGAACATGACGCCTTCGACCGCTTCCGCGTCGGCACCGGCGCCGCCTTTGGCGGGATCGGCGCGCGCCCCCGTGAGTTCGGGCCAACTCTTGAACGGCAGCAGCGGCGACAGGTCGACGCGCGGCTCGCCCAGCCGGGCGACGAATTTTTCCAGCCGTGCCCGGCGCTCGGCGAAGGGTAACTCGCGCAGATCGGCGTCCCCCTCGGCGAGCAGGTCATAGGCTCGCAAATGCGCGGGAAATTCCGCGAGCAGCTTCGGTGTCACCGATTTGCGATTGAGCCGCTGTTGCAGCACATTGAAGGATTGCACGCGGCCATCGCGCAAAATCAGCAATTCGCCGTCGATGGCCGCCGGGTAACGCAGCGCCGCGAGCAAATCGGGAAAACTCTTGGAAATGTCTTCTCCGGTGCGCGAATAAAGCCGCGCGACGGTCGCGCCCTGCTCGTCGGCGCCGGCAACCGCCTGGACGCGGATGCCGTCCCATTTCCATTCCGCCATGAAGTCGGCGGGATCGAGCGTAGCGAGATCGCGATCTTCGATGGCGTGGGCCAGCATCGCCGGCCGGAACGGCGCCGGATCGTTGCTCGCCGGCTTGTCGGCGCGGCCCTCCAGCCATGCGAACAGGTCGAGATAAGGCGGCGCCAGACCGGGCCAGAGAATTTCCACCTCGTCCGCCTCCTTGCCGCCGAGCGAAGCGGCGGCGGTTTTTGCGAGCCGTGCCGAAACGCCGATACGCAGGCCGCCGGTCACCAGCTTGAGGAGGGCCCAGCGGCCGGTCTCGTCGAGCGCGTCGAGCCAGCGAGCGATCTGCGCCGGCATTTGCGCTTTGCCGAGCGTCGACAGCGTCTCGACCACGTCGGTCAGCGAAAGCGCCTCGTTCGCGCGCTGCGCCGGATCGGACGGCCACATCAGCGCAACGGTCTCCGACAGGTCGCCGACATAATCGTAGGACATCGCAAACAAGGCAGGATCGGCGCGCTCGGCGATCAGCGCGCGGATCATGCCGGCCTTGGCGTGCGCGAAGGACAAGGCGCCGGTCAGCGCCGCCAGCGCCCAGCCGCGCTCGGGGTCGGGCGTGCGGCGCAGATAGTCGGCGATCAGGCGCAGCTTGGTGTTGCGCGCCGGCTCGTAAGAGAGACGGTCGAGCAGCTCGGCGAAGCGATTCATGTCTGCGCCTCGTCAGAGGCCTCTTCTTCCTCATCGCCATAGCCGACGATGTCGAGCGGCCGTGCCTTCAGGCCCTTGGCGCGCGACCAATGCACCAGCGCCTCTTCCTGGCCGTGCGTGACCCACACCTCCGAACAGCCGGTCGCGGCGATGGTGGCCGTCAGCCCGTCCCAGTCGGCGTGGTCGGAAATCACCAGCGGCAAGGTGATGCCGCCTTGTCGCGCCCGCGCCCGCACGCGCATCCAGCCCGACGCGAAGGCCGTGACCGGATCGGGAAAGCGCCGCGACCACAGATCGGTCATGGCGCTCGGCGGGCAGATCGTGACGGTGCCGGCGAGTTCGGATTTTTTCGCCCCGCGCACGAGTTCGACGTCGCCGAGATCGATGCCGCGGCTCTGGTAATAGCGCGTGATCTTTTCCATCGCGCCATGCAGATAGATCGTCTTGCCGTAACCGGCGGCGCGCAACAGCGCGATGACGCGTTGCGCCTTGCCGAGCGAATAGGCGCCGACCAGATGCGCGCGTTCGGGAAACAATTCGACCGAACGCAGCAGTTTGGCGATTTCGACGCCGGCGTCATGGTGGCGGAAAACCGGCAGACCGAACGTCGCCTCGGTGATGAAGACGTCGCAGGGCACCAGTTCGAACGGCACGCAAGTCGGGTCCGGCACGTCCTTGTAGTCGCCGGAGGCGACGACGCGCATACCGCCGCGCTCGACGCGAATTTGCGCCGAGCCGAGCACGTGCCCGGCGGGGTGAAAGCTCACGCGCACGCCATCGAGATCGAGCGTTTCGCCGTAGGCAACGGCCTGCGTCTTGCCGGCGAACCCCTCGCCGTAGCGCAGGCGCATGATGTCGAGGGTTTCCTGCGTTGCCAGCACGGCGCCGTGGCCGGCGCGGGCGTGATCGGAATGGCCGTGCGTGATCAGGGCCTTCTCGACCGGCCGGGTCGGATCGATGTGAAAACCGGCCGCCTTGCAGCAAACGCCGGACGGTGTCGGAACCAAGATATCTTCTGCGCGCATCGTGCTTAGATATGCCGCCGCACCGAAACGTCGAGACGCGAAACGTGCCCAACCATCTGTCTTCCGGCAACCTCTTGGCCGACCGCCGCTATGAATGGGCGCGCGATTGCGAAGCCAAAGGCGATCTTGCGGGCGCCGGCGACCTGTTGATGCAGGCTCTGGAACTGGCGCCCCGTTTTGCCTCGGCGTGGTTTGCGCTCGGCGAGGTGCGCGACAGAATGGGCGAGCGCGATGCTGCCGTTGCCGCCTTTGCAAAGGCGTGCGAGGCCGACCCGCAGGACCGCCACGGCGCCGGCCTGCACCTCGCTCGGCTGGGCGCCGCGCCGCCGCAGGCGATGCCGGAATCCTATGTGCGTGCGCTGTTCGACGGCTACGCGCTTAAGTTCGATGCGGCGCTGACCGAAGGCCTCGGGTATCGCGCGCCCGAACTGCTGCTGCGCGCCGTCAAAGCCGCGAGGCCGGAGGTGAAATTCGGCGCCGCGCTCGATCTCGGGTGCGGCACGGGTCTTGCGGGCGCGGCCTTCCGGCCATTCACCGACCGGCTCGTCGGCGTCGATCTTTCGCCCGAGATGCTGGCGCAGGCGCGGGGGAAGGGGCTCTACGACCGCCTGATCGAGGACGACGTCACGCGGTTTCTCGCCGGCGAAGGTGCAATCGGCGCGCGCTTCCATCTCGTTATCGCCGCCGACGTGTTCGTCTATCTCGACACGCTTGCACCGGTGCTGCGTCTGGCCGCGCAGGTTCTCGACGGCTTGCTCGCCTTCACCGTCGAGACGCACGAGGGCGACGGCGTCGTTCTGCGCGACACGTTGCGCTATGCCCACGGCGAAGCGCACGTGCGGGCGGCGCTCCGTTCGGCTGGCTTGAGACTTATTAGCCTCGATTCCGCCTCGACTCGCGCCGAGAAAGGCGTCGCAGTACCGGGGCTGATCGTGGTGGCGCAGATGCCGTCATCCTGAGGTACGCGCTCTTGTGCGCCTCGAAGGATGACGGCTCGGGGGTTCGGGGCCGTCGCCCTTCGAGGCTCGCTTCACTCGCGCCTCAGGGTGGCGGAGATAGGACAGGATGTCGCTGGCAGATCATATTGAGATGACTTCTGTTCTCCCCGAGCCTTTCGCGCGCTGGTTTGCCGCGCGCGCGTGGGCGCCGCGCCCGCACCAGCTCGAGTTGCTGGCCAAGGCAAAGGCGGGCCGTTCGGTGCTGCTGATCGCGCCGACCGGCGGCGGCAAGACGCTCGCCGGCTTTTTGCCGACGCTGGTCGAGCTTTACGAGCGCGGCCAGCGCCCGCGCGGTCTCCAATCGACCGGTCGCGCGCTCGCGCGCGGACGCGGCCTGCACACGCTTTATATTTCGCCTTTGAAGGCGCTCGCCGTCGACATCGCCCGCAATCTGGAAATTCCGGTCCGTGAGATGGGTCTGCCCGTGCGGCTGGAAACCCGCACCGGCGATACGCCCACTTCGAAACGCCAGCGCCAGCGCCGCGATCCCCCCGACATCCTGCTCACCACGCCCGAGCAGCTTGCGCTGCTGCTTGCGTCCGCCGATGCGCCTTATCTGTTCGGCACGCTGCGCCGCGTCGTGCTCGATGAGCTGCATTCGCTCACCACCTCGAAGCGCGGCGATCTCTTGTCGCTCGGTCTTGCGCGGCTGTTCAAGCTTGCGCCGCAACTCACGACCGTCGGCCTGTCGGCCACCGTTGCCGAGCCCGACGATCTTCGTCGTTTCTTGGTGCCGCAGCCGCAAGGGCGCGCGGCAATGGCCGATCTCGTCGTCGCGCAAGCGGGCGCGCAGCCGCGCGTTACCATGCTCGATACGCAAGAGCATCTACCCTGGGCCGGACATTCGGCCTTGCACGCCCTTGCTGAAATCTACGCGCTGATCAAATCGCACAAGACCACGCTCATCTTCGTCAACACCCGCAGCCAGGCGGAATGGATTTTCCAGGAGCTGTGGGGCATCAACGACGACAATCTCGCCATCGCGCTGCATCACGGCTCGCTGAATGTCGCGCAGCGGCGCAAGGTCGAGGAGGCGATGACCCGCGGCAAATTGCGCGCCGTGGTGTGCACCTCGTCGCTCGATCTCGGCGTCGACTGGGGCGACGTCGATCTGGTCGTCAATGTCGGCGCGCCGAAGGGCTGCTCGCGGCTTTTGCAGCGTATCGGCCGC
>Ga0134125_10005922_pt1 | contig 13866 bp, 9 predicted proteins | sample KB31751_FD_96464 | JGI IMG/M metagenome (GOLD analysis project Ga0134125, IMG submission 96464) | Terrestrial soil microbial communities with excess Nitrogen fertilizer from Kellogg Biological Station, Michigan, USA - KB3-175-1 | ecosystem: Environmental > Terrestrial > Soil > Unclassified ... | reverse complement strand
GCGATGCTCTGCCAAAGCGCAACACTGGTCCCACGTTCGGAAAAGTAGCGGCCTTTGCAGTATTCCTCGAGCGCGGCGCTTTCCACAGCAGGCGGATGGCTGGAGGCCGCCGTTGAGACATCGACCGCGGGCGCCGCGATTTCCTCAACAGGCGCCAGGAAGCAGTAGCCCAAGCCGGGCCGCGTTTCAATGTACCGGCACGATTTCGACGAGTCTCCCAATGCCAGCCGCAAAGCGCTCATCGCCGTGTTCAAGCTCTGATCGAAGCTGACGTGGAGCGATGGCCACAACGATTCCGCCAACTCTTTTCTCGTCACAAGCCGGCCGCGCGCTGCTAGAAGCATCTCGAGAATTTTGAATGGCTGTTCCTGTAAGCGGATTCGCAATCCGCGCTTGCGCAATTCTCTTTGAACGAAATTCACTTCGAACATGCCGAATCGCACGCTTTTCGCGGACAGTGTTCGTCCGGATACGGACACTGATGTTGGAGTTGAATCGCTCATATCGCTTAGTTCACGCGTGTGGAGAAGTGCCATCCATTGAACTGGTTAGACGCTTAGGATTTCTTCACTTCTTCTTGAGCACATATCGGGCCAATTCCCGCGTATGAATGGGGTACGAGCTTTTCGCGAGGAAGGTTCGGGCAAATCAAGATTTCGGATAGGAGGAATTCATCATGTTTTCCATCACACGTTTCGCAACGACTCTCGCTCTTGCCAGCGGCCTGGCCTTCATCCCGGGCGCAAGCGCGCAAACAGTTAACGTAAAAGGCAGCTTCGATCTTCCGGTTTCAGCCCGGTGGTCGCAAATGAAGTTGGCTCCCGGACACTACACTCTGGTTTTGGAACGATCGACGGCCGGCTTTCAGTACATCCGGCTACATGGTCCGACCGGGACTCAGATGGATGTGCTCATGGGCTACGCACCAATCAAGACGGACGGCGCAAGCTATATTCGCCTTGAAAAGTTTGGCGGCACATACGCGGTGAACGAGTTTCATTGCGCGGCGTCAGGACAGGACTTCACCTTCCACGCGCCAAAGGACCTGCGTATTGAAGCACGCAACCGGCAGGAAAAGCCTACACTCAAGTTGGTTGCGATTAATTCCACCCGGTAAACGAATGACGCTGGATGCCAAGTGAAGACGGCAGGTGCTTTCAAGCGGCTGCCGCCTTCGCTTTCAGTGGTTCGCGCGAGCGCCGGGACGGCGCCCTCGTTTAAGAGCGCCCCAACGTTCCACCAGCTCATGCCATTGGTCGAGGGTCAGCACGGTGCGAAGCCTCAGGCTCATTTCAGTGAATACGCGCGTGGATTCGGCGCGCGCTTTCGCTAATTTGTCGATTGTCGGCTGCGATTGTTTCAGGTCGACGTGATCGCTGTTGAGAATATCCTGCAACTCGCCTTCAGCTTTTTGGACCGATGCCCGAGCGTCAATGAGCTGCCCCCGATAGGAGGAAACGATTTCGCGAATTTGTTTCTCCTGATCCTGCGATAGATGCAAGTCGCGCGTGACTTGGGAATTCCACCACCCAAAGTTTGGATTCTGCGCCACAAGCGGCCAGGCGCCCATCAACGGAAAAAGCAAAGCGAGCACAAGCGCTTTCATTCCTGGAACAGCCCTTCAATGGGAGCGACAGGCGCCGGTTCGGAAGTCATCGCCGCGCTGCCGACATATTCCACCAATTGAGCATCGGTGAGCGCGGCATTTGCATTTTGGCTCTGCCGCTGGCCGTCAATAATCGCCAATCCCAGAACCAGCACGAGCGAAGCGGCGAGCGCCGGGCCAAACCTCCACAAGAAGGAGCGCCGCGGGGCCGCGAGGCGTTGATAGATTCTGCGCCGCTGCGCCGCAAGAAAATCGTACCCCGGTTCGATGGAATCCGCGGAAGCAACTTCACGCAACGATCGTGTTTCTTCTATCACGCGCACCCGCTCCGCGCATTCGCCGCAATTTTCGATATGCCCATCCTCGGGACCAATGCCATACAGGTGAGCCAGCAGCTCATCCTCGGTCCAATGCCTCGCCGTCCTCATTTCCGTTTCCCTCAAAATATTTCATGGCGCGCCGGCAACCTGACGCGTCCCGTACAAATCCCGGAGCTCGTCGCGCAGCTTTTCCAAAGCACGAAACAAGTGCGCTTTTACGGTTCCGGTGTCTAGCTTCAAAATTTGCGCAATTTCTTCCAAGCTATAAGAGTCGAAATGGCGCAATGTAAACACAGCGCGCTGGCGTTCCGATAGTTTTACCAACGCTTTTTCAAGACGCTGCTGAATTTCTCCGGCAAATACCCGCGCTTCGGCGTCCGGTTCGTGTCCCGCGGCCATCGAGAGAATGACCGCCTCGTCTTCCGGAACCGGCCGCTTTCGCCAGATCTTCCACGAATTCGAGCGTAGCCGGTCGAGGCACGTATTTACCGCGATTCGCGTCACCCACTTATCGGGGTGCTCCAATTCCTGTAGCCCACCCTTTTGTAAAGCTTTGAACGCCTTCAGAAACACGTCCTGGGTCGCGGAGTCCGCCTCGTCGGGATCCTGCAACATGCGGCGGCAGAGCAGGAAGATGCGTTTCTGCTCGGAGGCCATCCAACTTCCGAAATCGCCTAGGTCGACGCCCGGCCGCGCGTAGGCTTCGAGGGGCTCGGCCATCACGTTCATCATACGCTCTGATTTGGAGAACGATAGAAAACGAAAAAGGTTTACGAGTAGCGATTGGAAGGTGGCGCGGACTCTCAGTGCCGCGTCCCGACTCGTCGGGACGCTTGGAATGCCCACCCTCACTCGCTCCGGTACAGAAAATCCGACAGTGCCGGCAATGACACTTGAGCCGTGCCGCTGACCGTAAACGGGGTACCGTCGTTGCTGGAGCGGACCCATTGAATGGCGGCGGGACGTCCGGGCCGCTCTATACGTACGGGAACATCGACACTAAAGTCCTCGCCAACACCGGACTGCCGCAGCACATATTCGCGCGCGCTGGAGCGAGCGAGCGAAAGGCGCGGCACACCCACTCCATAAACCCAGGAATCGAAGAAATATTCGAGCGTCGGATCCGGGTCGCCGGGCGGAAGAAACCGGGCAGCGATTTTTCGAAAGGTTTCATTCGAAAGTCCTTCGTCTTTGGTGGTTTGAATGAGCGCGCGTTCGAAGGCGGCGAAACGGTCGTTACCTCCCAATCTTTGCGCGAGCATTCGAATCACCCAGGTGCCTTTGTCATAGGTGATGACCCGCCATGCGTTGGCATTGAGCGCGCGGAGCCGTACTCCCACGTTCAACGGCCCTTCGGCTTCGACGGGCTTTCCATTGGGCATCCGCGTTTCTATCTCGCCCCGGTAGAAGGCAAGTAATTTATTACCCGCTGCTGCCCCATTTCGCTCGCTATAAATTCCGAGCGCCGCATAATTGGCAAGAGCTTCGGTAAGCCAGCCGCTGCGGTAGTCGTTTGCCATCACAAGATTTCCCCACCATTGATGAGCAATCTCATGAGGCAGCATCAGGTCTGAATAGAACGAGTTGAGAAGCGTATCGCGAATGTGGGGTGGCCGAAGCAGCGGAGGAAGATACGAATTGATCGAAAGATAAATCAAACCGGGAAATCCTTGGCCGAACGTCCCGGCGATGGGAGTGACTGCCATATTTGTCGTGGGCGGCGGCCCCCATTCGGCGGCATCATTTCGAAGGAGTTCCAACGTGCGATCGGCCATGGCGGTAAGGGCGGCCGGGAAGTCGCCGGTGTGCGTTGCCGAGATCGAGTTCGCGTTGTTAATGCGATCGACAATGCTTCGGTTGGCGTAGAATTCGACTCGAAACGGGGATTGTTCCCGTTCGATACCCACGAAATCGCCCAGATTAAATCCGACAAATTGAACCGGAGAATCGAGTACGCGATGGACGGTGCGCGTACTGCCATCCACCTTTTCACTAATAAGCTTTCCGCTCGAAACGATTCGCAACCGTACAGGACAGTGGAATGTCAGATCGAAGGTGGCGGAATCGAAAGAAAAGCGGGGAAACCAAATATTCCTGGCTTCGACAAAATAGATGCCTTCGCCTTCATCGTGAATGACCGAACCCTGGTGGTGCACTTCCACTTGCAGCGGAGCGCCCGAAGGGAGCGGCTCCGCCGATACCAGCAGAAATTTCTCCCCGTCGGTGTCGCCCGTATCGTCGGACGATTGCGGCTGTACTACCTCCACTGTTTGGCCGTTAATGGTTGCGCCCGTTACCTTCATTTTCGGGGCGATTTCTAGCGCCATCGCCCGGCAATTCTCTCTTGCCGTTTTGGCAATAAATCTTGTAACCGCCGACACCGTTAGATCGGGCGAGATATCGGCTTCTATTTGATAGGCAGCGGTATGAAAAATCGATAGCGGCGGAGCAATGGCTTTCTTCGGCAGAAAACTGGTCCAGCTCTGAAACGCTGCGATGCCGCCTTCCATAGTCACTTTGCCGACGATATTGCTTTCGGCCTGATGGGGATTAAAGCAGATTTGAAAAGGGCCCAGATCGTTGCCGCCAATCAGCCCGTAGAATACGCCTTGGTCCGGTGGGTCGCGATTGAGCATCGATTCGACGATGGGCACCTCCACTCCGGCGGCCAATTGATCGATGGTTTGGGTCCATTGGGGTCCGAAGGCCTCCGCGGCTGCTTTCTTTACCTCCGTCTGCTGCATGTGCCGAAGCGTCTCCATCCGCAGTTGATCGGTAAATAAAAAGATCGCCTGCGAAAAGTGCTCATCCAGATTGGGCGTTTTGGTGAAGTAAGCAAGCGACGCTCGCTCGCCCCGGTTGGGCGGGGTCACAATGAATTCTGCGTCTCCGGCATCAACACCAGACGTTGTAAATGCAGCGGCGACTACTTCGGAGCCAACGGGCTTTGTGAACGCAAGAAGCCCCTCCGTCAGATAGATGGTGAAGCCGCCGCGCGTGAGGCGCAAATCACGAACGTGATAAACCTCGTTCGGATCGATGGAAAGCCCGTTAAGCGCGCTCACCAGCGATGCGGCGGTGGGTTGCTGGCAGAAAACGCTGCAAGAGAAGACCAGCAGGGAGGCTGAGATGCGCCAGAAGTTCACGGCTGGATGACAGTTTAGTCTATTGAAGCTGAACGTGCCGGAGCGTCTCCGGCTCTTGGGCGGCGCCCGTGCTGCCGCGCGGCTTCAGCATCAATGCAATTTGCTCGCGTAGGGTATTCACGCTGTTCGTTAACCGGTCGGTTTCAACATTTACCAGAGCGTGGCGCTCGGCTGCCGGATCCCCCGATTCGAGCAGCTTCATATGATCGGCGCGCAGGTCAGGCAATTTTTTCTTTGAAAACGGAGATCCGCGAAGGGCAGCGGCCAGCAGATAGAGAGTCAGATCCAGATCGAAGACGAATTGGCGAAATGCCTCGCGCGGCGGTATCGGCGTGCTGCTTGCTAGGCCGCTATCGAGAGCCATCAGCGCGTATACAAAACGATGTGAACTTGCGAGCATGGACGCGGCAATGCCCACCTGCTCGGCGGTCATGCCCGGTTCGGCGCCAAGCCGGTCAACCGAGGCTACCGCATTGGAGCGAGCGAGCCGCGCCGCCAGACGGGCATGCGCCAGTTTCTCCACATCGACGCCGGCTTCGCTTGTATAGACCTCGACAATCGTTTGTAAATAGCCGCGATAGGCATCAATCATGCGCGCAAATTGCTCGCCCACCTGCATTCGTTCCCAAGTGGGCCAGAGCCAGTACGCCACGAGCGCAAGCAGCCCGCCGACCGTAGTGTTTATGGCACGAGCCGAAATTACGCTGCCGGCAGCGATTCCAGTCAGGCCGACAAGAAACACAACCAGCCCGCTGACGCTGACAACCAGAATCCCGTAATTTGCAGAACCGACCGAGCGAAGCGCAAACATGAAGAATGTGATCACCAGAACCTGGCCCATCGCCGATGGATGGATGAAATGCAGCAGCACCGTCGCCAGCGCCAGGCCCGCAAACGTTCCCGCCAGGCGGAGAACTCCCCGGCTGAAGGTGGATGTGAAATCGGGCTTCAGAACAATCGCAATAGTCATCGGCAGCCAGTACGAGCGCCGCCAATCGAGCAGTCTGCCTCCCAGGTCACCGGCGCCCAGGCAGACCGCCAGCCTAATAGCGTGACGGCACGCCGTAGAGTTAAGAGTCAGGTTCGCGCGAAGGATTGCCATCGCGCTTGTTACGCGCAAGGACATCGGCCGCGACGAATCTGCCTTCGCAAATGTAATGGATCCTTCCGGAGTTGCATGTTCGGCCAATTCCAATGCGGCGCGGAACTGGCCGGCAAGGGCATCCACCTGCAATTGCGCATCGGCCAGTAACGCCCGCACGAAAGGCGTCAGGCGGCCGGTGGCATAGTTGCGAAGCGCGGCGGTCCATTCGGAAAACGCCCGCAAATCGCGTCTTGCGATATCTAGCGATTCGTTGCGAGTGAGCGAGGAGCCAATCGCGTAGAGCAGATCGCCGGCGCTCTCAAACATGCCGTCGAGAGCGTGGAGCGGATCGCCCGCCGACCCTTCGCGGCTTAGCCTGCGATGCAGCCGCCCAAGCGTGAGCAAGGCTAGCCGTATGCGTTCCGCCTGATTCAATAACGACCGGTAACGCTCGCCTTCCAGTTTGTGATCGCGATCGAGATTCGATAGCATCTGCTGGGCGTGCGTACTGGCCTCGCTTGCCGGTGGAGCCGTTTCCTGGCCGGCTGAATTCGAAGCTACCCGAGCCAGCTCCAGATAAAGGTTGCCAAGCGCGCGCCGTTCGGGCTGGTAGCGCCGCACCGGCCAAAACAGCACTGCCAGCAGCGTCTGAAACAAGCCTCCACCGAGAGCAAGCACAGATGACCAGGCGGCGTTCACTGGAGAGAGGGATTGCGCGGAATAGACGACCAACGTAACAAGGCTGATGACACCCAAATCTCCCGGCGTTGTGCCGAGACACACGGCAAGTCCAGCAGCAAAGGCCCATACCGCCGCGATACTAACCGCCGCCATGTGGTGGCTGCCGGAGAGCGCTCCGATGAAGACCGCGACAGCCACCAGAATGCTCGCGGCAAGCATGCGTCGCGCGCGCTGTGGATAGGAATCGTTGCCATCGGAAAACGCGACGTTGAGCGCGCCGGTGGCAATCGCCAAACCGCTCAGCTTATAGCCGGTCAGAATGCCGGCAGCGAGCGGAATCCCCACGCCAAGCGCGTTTCGCAGCGCGATGAGTGGAATAATCTTTCCGCGGTCGAACTTTGTGACCGTGCGCCAGAAGATCCGCCAACGATTAGTTGTTTGAACGGCGGCGGCATTCGCCTCGGTGGTTTGCTGCATCATCGGTAATCGACGGATTCGGTGGCACGATATTCAAAAATCTGCGGGCCGTTAAAGCTAGTTTGCGATACGAGCCGGTATCCTGCTCGCACCAGTTGCGCAATGGGTTCACGAGATCTCACATCGTAAGGACTCATAGCCACAGTCACGCGGTTACAACGCATGTAGTCCGGAGTAGCGTGGGCAGCCAAATTCGGCGCGAAGAAGGAATAGAACCGGATGGACCCTTCGGGGATAAAGATCAGGCAGCGCGAATCGTTTGATGTTTCGCGATCCAGATAGCGGGCCGCTTGCTCCCAGTTCTCATGGGGCTTAAGGAAATAGTGAAAGTCGCCGGCAATCAGGATCAGAAATAATGCCGCTACAATACCCCGCGTCCATATTGGCTTCTTGTCGAGCAGGCGCGCGACGCCGACTCCGCATAGAATCGCGAGGAATGGCGCAACGTAGATAAACTGGCGTATGGCCAGAAAATAGTTAATGATCGCGTCGGCAATGATGGCGAGAAGCAGCGGGACAATAATTCCGGCGAGATGCAGGAAGCGGGACGGCGTTAGAGATTTGCTTTCCCGGAATCCGTAGCAGGCGATTGCTACAACAACAATTGTTCCCGCATAACCTGCGCCTGTGAGCTCCTTCAACACCAGCAGAGACGATTTCCATCCGAACGAGAAGCTATATCCGTCGAGCGATTCGCGCCAGGCAGAAGAAGCGAACCCATACCAAGGTAGGAATGCAAGTCCGGCAATGACGATGGCGGCGCAAACCCAAATCGCTTTCTTACGCTGTCCGGGCGTAAAGAGCAGCCAGGTTGCGTGAGCAATCGGCACAAAAATGGAATAAGGCTGCGTATAGATACAGGCGATAACGAGCGCCGTGTAAGCGGCAAACACCGGCAGGCGCGGTTTCTCATGGAATAAGAGAAACACCACCGTGGCCCAGATCGAAAGACATAGCGCTTGCGAATAGGGTCTGGCCTCCACCGCGTACCGCAATTGCAACGGGAATAGCGCCATTAGGCAAGCGGCACAGATCGCTGCCTTCCGGCCGTACGGCTTAGCAAGGTAGTAAACTCCTGCGATCGCGGCCGCGCTAAAGACGGCGGACGGCAGCCGGCCGGAATATTTCGAAAATCCGAGCAGGTGAACTGCCGCGAATTGCGTGATGTAACCGAGTGGCACGCCGCCGGAATTTTGTGGAATCGCGGCCAGCAACTGGGAAAAGCTGAGGTCGCGCACCGATTGCAGGTCAATAATTTCGTCGAGCCAAAGAGGAAGCGCCGGCAGAAGGGCAACGAGCAGCGCGCAGTAAACTGCAAGCGGCACCCACGCGAATCTTGACAATTTTTGCTGGGCGCTAACGGTCAAGGTCTCAATATATAGCGTCCTGTGTTCAGGCAATCGCGAAAATAGAATGAGTGGCTCTCTTAATCAATGCGGCAAACCTGACACATGCGTTCGGCTCGTCGCCCTTATTCCAGGATGTCTCGTTCAGCATTTCAGAAAACGAACGAATTGGACTCATCGGACGGAACGGCTCCGGGAAATCGACATTGCTCGAAATTCTTGCCGGAAGGCGCGTGCCCGATGCCGGCACAGTCTCGGTAAGAAAGAACACCGCGATCAGTTATGTCTCGCAGGATTCCGTCTTCGCATCGGGAGTTTCGGTTCGCAACGTAATCCGCCAGGCGATGGAGCGGGCACGAGTAGCCGGCGAGGAGCAAGCGGCGCACGAGGCTGAAGTATTGGGGCGAGCCGGTTTTCTGAATTTCGATGCCGGTGCCGCGTCACTGTCGGGCGGTTGGCAAAAAAGATTGGCTATTGCCGAAGCCATGGTAGGCAACCCCGATGTGCTGCTGTTAGACGAGCCGACAAACCATCTGGACATTCGCGGCATCGAATGGCTTGAAAGCTTTCTGCAAGCCGGCAGGTTTGCTTGTATCGTCGTCAGCCACGATCGCTATTTTCTCGATAACGTCGCAACCAGCATCATCGAGATCGACCACGCGTATCCGAGCGGAACCTATCGCGTGCACGGATCGTACAGCAAATTTCTGGAGGGAAAAGATAGTTTCCTGATTGCGCAGGCGAAACACCAGGATGCGCTTGAAAACCGCGTTCGAACGGAATTGGAATGGTTGCGGCGGGGCCCGAAAGCGAGAGCCACCAAGGCAAAGGCCCGAATCGACCGTGCCAATCAGACGATTGGCGAGTTGGCGAATTTGAACGCTCGATCGCGAAGTGGAACAAGCGGCATCGAATTCGCAGCCACAGGACGCAAAACAAAACGGCTGGTGGAACTGGCAAACGTATCCTTTTCCCACGGCAGCGTGGATATTTTGAAGGACGCGAATTTTGCGATTACTGCCGGAACCCGCTTAGGCCTTGTAGGACCTAACGGAAGCGGGAAGACAACACTGCTGCGGCTGCTTGCGGGAAATCTCTCACCCGGCAGCGGCGCAATCGAGCGGGCGGATAATTTGCGCATTGTCTACTTTGAACAGCAGCGCAAGTTAGACGATTCCCTCACCTTAAAACAGGCGCTTTCGCCGGATGGCGATTCCATCATCTATCAAGATCGTGCGATTCATGTTGCGTCCTGGGCATCGCGCTTCCTCTTTGCCGCGGAGCAATTGAATCAGCCCGTCGCTAAGCTATCCGGGGGCGAACGAGCGCGCGTGTTGATCGCCGGATTGATGCGGGAGCCGGCTGACATTTTACTGCTCGACGAACCGACCAACGATCTCGATATTCCCACCTTGGAAGTCCTCGAAGAAAACCTTCTGGAATTTTCCGGAGCGCTGGTCCTTGTCACACACGACCGCTTTCTGCTCGATCGCATATCGAACGCCGTCCTCGGCCTGGATGGCGAAGGCTCGATGGAGAGCTTCGCGGACTATCGCCAATGGGAATCGTGGTTCGATGAACGGCAAAACGCGCCTGCCGAGGCGCCATTGGAAAACCAATCTAGACCTTCGCACCAGCCGCCCAAACCCAAAAAACTTTCTTATATAGAGAATCGCGAATACGAGGCGATGGAGACGCGAATCGCCGAAGCCGAGCAGGAGATGAAGCGCCGGGAAGCGCAACTCGAAGATCCGGACGTAGTCCGTGACGGCCAACGCCTGCAGGAAGCTTATCGCGAGATAGAATCAGCGCGGCAGGCGGTTGATGACCTGTATGTGCGTTGGGCCGAACTCGAGGAAAAGATCGGCTAATTGCCCGTATTCACGGTACAATTTTAAGATCTGCTTCGGATTTATCGCAAACCCACCTTGCGGTTCGCAATGACTTACCGAGCCGCGACCGCCAGGGAGCGGTTCATGCATGCTCTCGCATCAGGCGTTGTCTGCCTGGCATTCGCCACATCGGGATTTGCCGCGCAAAAATCTCCGAAAGTCATCCAAACCTGGCTCGGCCTGCATAATCTTACGTCCGAACAAGCGCGGCGCGCTTATCCGGTCCATATACGCGCAATCGTCACGTTGTCCTCGCCTGATGAGCATTACTTCTGGGCCCAAGATAGAAGTGGCGGCGGCTTTGCTTTCCATGCCGATAAGGACAGCACCTATTTCCCTTTCGGCGAGAAACTTGACCTGTACGGAGTCACCGACCCCGGCGATTTCGGGCCGTGCCTAAAAATCACACACTACCGCGATCTTGGCCCCGGTGTGCCGCCAAAACCTATTGAAGTGCCGTTACAGCGTCTGTTGTCCGGCGCCGAGGATGGACGGCGGATTCAAATTAGCGGGCGTCTGGTAGCTCTCACCTTGCCGAACGCGAGCGTAAAGGGCACAAGAATGATACTTGCGACCGAGGGCAGCCGTATTCGCGTCCTATTGAACACGGTTCCTCTTCAGGATCCCGCAACGCTCCTCGATTCCGAAGTGCGGTTGAACGCCATTAGCACCGTGAACTATAACAGCCAGCGGCAGTTCATGGGCGTCGATCTGAATATGGCGCGACCGGAAGACCTGACCGTGATTACGCCGGCATCGAAGAACATCCCGGTCAGCAAGATCGACGCACTGTTACGCTACCGGCCGGGAGCCGGCGTTAATTATACACGCGCGCAGATACAAGGACTCGTCACTTACTACGATGGCAGCCGCGTGATGGTTATTCAAAACGGCAATAGCGCCGTCTTCGCGCAGCTTGCCGAACCTGCCCCAATAGCGGTGGGGACTTGGGTTTCCGCCTACGGCTATCCAAAAACGCATGGCTACACCCCGACCTTTATAGATGTTCGAGTATATCCGCTAAAAGGCAGCGGTGCCGTTCCACCGAGGTCATTAACAGTAACAGAGGCATTGTCCGGGCGTTACGATGCGCTGTTGGTCCGAATGAAAGGGCAGTTGATAGACCACAGCTATTCGCGCGAAGAACAACTCATCGCTTTACGCGACGGAGATACTTCTTTCGTGGCGCAATTTCCCCGGAATTCCAAAAATTGGGTTTCGAGGCTACAGGACGGAAGCCAACTTGAACTTACCGGGGTATTGCGCGTACAAGGCGGAAGTATCGATAACGCTGCCCAGTCTTTTTTTCTCCTGCTTCGGACGGGCCATGATGTTGTGGTACTGCAACATCCCTCTTGGCTTTCGCGAAGCCGGCTCTTATATATAGCTCTGATTTTGGGAGCGGTCATCATCTGCATTCTGATATGGGTGACTATTCTTCGCCGGCAGGTCTTCCGGCAAACCAGAAAGCTGCTCGATCAACGCCGGCGCGAGGCTCAGCGCGAGAAAAATCATCGTGTACTGGTAGAGAACGCTTCCGATCTTATCTTTACTCTCACTTTGCGCGGCCAGTTCCTTTCCGCAAATCCGGCAACGGCGACAGTTACCGGTTGGGCCATTCCCGAGCTGTCCAAAATTTGTTTTCGCGATCTTCTTCCCGCCGATCAACAGGCGACCTTCGATAAATGGTTCGAAGCATTAGTCGAGCGAAGCCATGGCGCGGGCGAATTTGATGTCCGCACAATCTCAGGCTCAATTCGTACTCTCGATCTCAGCGCTCATGTTTCTAAGTCCGATCCGGAACAGGTGCAAGTGGAATTCGTCGGCCGCGATATCACTGAGCGCAAACGTACACACGCGGCTCTCGATCAAGCGCGGCAAGCGGCCGAATCGGCCAATGCGGCAAAAACAAGGTTTTTGGCCAACATGAGCCACGAGATCCGAACACCGCTGAACGCAATCCTAGGAATGGCGGACTTGTTGGCCACGACAGATCTGAGCGCGCAGCAACGGACTTATGTAGCTACGTTTCAAAATTCCGGAACTAACCTTCTTTCTCTACTGAATGGCATTCTTGATCTCGCGAAAGTAGAATCGGGTCAATTGGAGCTTGAGTTTGTTCCATTTCCAGTGGAAGCTCTTGTTACGGACGCCATATCGGTGATGGCAGGCGCGGCGCACAACAAGAGAGTGGGCCTTGTTTACGAAATTGACGGCGACGTCCCGGCGCAGGTGATCGGCGATCGTAACCGGCTTCGGCAGATTTTGGTCAACCTTTTAGGTAATGCGGTCAAGTTCACCGAAAATGGGGAAGTTGGCCTTAAAGTAACTTCCCGTTCGTCGGAATATCAACCAAACGAAATAACGCTTAATTTTTCGGTGAAAGATACCGGTATCGGGATCTCTCCCGAAAAACTTGATCTTATTTTTGAACGGTTCACGCAAGCGGACAATTCCATCACCAGGCGGTTTGGCGGAAGCGGGCTCGGCCTAAGTATCTCGCGAGGCTTGGCAAGAGCAATGGGAGGCGCGATTGAGGTACACAGCACCCCAGGCCAAGGAAGTGAGTTCATCCTGCAAGTGCCGGCAGTGAGCGTGCCCGCACTTGGGGTTGAGTTCCAACCATCGATTTCCAAGGACGGCCATATGCCGGACGGAATCGAAATTTTGAAAGAACGCAGGGCAGCGATTCTGGTGGTCGAAGATAACGAGGCCAACCGAATGGTGATTGAGGCTTACTTGAACGGATTTCCGTTTGTTGTCGACTGCGCGCAAAATGGCCGGGAGGCGGTGGAGATGGAGGCTCGCAGGAATTACGATCTGGTGCTCATGGATATCGAAATGCCGGAGATGGATGGGTATGAAGCGACGCGGCGTATTTGCGAACGGCGTAGCTTGGCCGCCCTGCCGCGAATTCCCATTGTCGCTTTATCGGCACACGCTTTTGACGAGGATCGAGGCGAAAGCGAGCAGGCGGGATGCTCGGAATTTCTAACAAAGCCCATTCGCCGCAAGGTGCTGCTCTCGGCTCTCGCGCGTCACCTGCGTCGCCCAGCACCGGACCAGGTAGGGATTTCCTGACTGCCGGCCCCACGCACTCGCAAGCGGGTTTATTATCATGAACTCGTGGGTTAGCTAGCGGGCTTTGCCCACTGCACATCCTCAAAGCCCGGGTGGCGAAATCGGCAGACGCAAAGGACTTAAAATCCTTTTTCGCGCAAGCGGAGTGCGGGTTCAAGTCCCGCCCCGGGCACCACTTACGCTAATCTTGGTACGAAGGTAGTTCGCAGGTTTTCGGAGCGCTTTCCTGCATC
>Ga0134125_10005921_pt1 | contig 13866 bp, 12 predicted proteins | sample KB31751_FD_96464 | JGI IMG/M metagenome (GOLD analysis project Ga0134125, IMG submission 96464) | Terrestrial soil microbial communities with excess Nitrogen fertilizer from Kellogg Biological Station, Michigan, USA - KB3-175-1 | ecosystem: Environmental > Terrestrial > Soil > Unclassified ... | reverse complement strand
GTGCAGCGCGAGCGCGGCGACGCCTTTCTCGGCTTCGTCGCCGCAATCGTCTTCGGGGTTTCGTCGGTTTATCAGGAAGCGGTCTACTGGTTCGCGGCCACGCCGGCCGTGGCGGCGGCGGCGACCGCGCTACTGGGACTACTAGCCGCTCAGCGCTGGCTGCAAACCGGCCGCGGCAGTTTCCTTGTCTGGTCGGCGTTCTGGTGCGCGCTTGCCCCCGGGTGGTTCGCCGGCGGCGTCCTGGCCGGGCCGCTCTGTGGCCTTTACCTTGCTTGGGGCAAAATGCAAGGCCGCCGCTGGCTCGCCATTGTTCCCGTGCTCGGAAGCCTGGCCTTTCTCGCCATCAGCATGCCGCTGGCCGGCAAGCAGATTCTGCATACGCCGCATTACGGGGAGAGGTCGGCCGTCGAGGCGTTCGCCATCGTGGAGGCTGTTGCCAACACCGGCCGGTCGATCGTCGATAATCTGGTCCTCGGCGCGGTCGGGGTAACCTGGTTCACCTGCCCGGTGGAAATCGCGGCGGCGGGCGCGATCGCCCTGGCGGCCCTGTTGGGTTGGTGGTGGAAGCGGGCTCCCAATCGGCGACTGATCGTACTCGGCCTCGCCTTCATCCTGCTCAGCGATTTCCTCGTCTATGGGGCGAGAGCCAACCATCCCTACGATGTGCAGTTGCGCTACTGGTCGCGCTACAACGTCTGGCCCTGGCTGGGCACGGTGCTGATCGTCTGCGGCGGGTTAAGCCCATCGAGGCGGCCGAAAGCGTCGCTGAAGTGCCGCGACCAACGAAGCCTCGGCTGGCTGATGGCGATTCTACTGGCCGTGCAGTTGCCGCAAGGCATCTACCGGGCCCCGGCTCCCAACTCTCTGCAGGCGGAGGCACTTGAGAAGGTTGCCCGAATGGACGAGCGGTGCCGGGCACGAGGGGTCGCGGCGGCGGATGCCTCTCGCGTGCTGCCGCCGCTCGCCGTGCCGGGCAACCCCGATTTCAATGGCTGGCTCTATCTTCGCGGCAGCGAGAATGCCTCTCCGCTGCCCGAAGCCGAAGTCCGTCGGCGGATCTTCGACAAGTAGTTGCGCGGGCAGTCACTTGCTCAGGTTCTTGAACTTGATGTCCTTGAATTCGACGCGCATCGCCGGGAAGCCAGCGTGGGCCTGGAAGGCGATGATGCCGTCCTTCGGGAGCGGCTTGGCGCCCTTGCCGGGCAGCGTCGGGAAGTCCTGATCCACCATCGTCTCGCCGTTGATCTTGATGGTGATGTGGTCTCCCTTGGCCAGCACGTAGTATTCGTTGAAGTCGCTGGGCTTGACGGCCTTCTTGATGGCCTCGGCGCTCGACTGCTTCATCATCCCGCCGACCCCTTCGCCGTAGAGGCTGCCCCAATAGCCGTTGCCCACGTCCACCTGCGGACCGCGCACCCGGAACGGCTGCTTGTTGTCCGCGCCCGGTTTATCGAAGCGCTCGCTGCGAATCTGAATGCCGCTGTTCCCCTTCGCGTCGCGCAGTTGAATCTTGCACGACAGTTCGAAGTCGCCGTACTTCTTCTTCGAGCAGAAGAAGTTGTTGTACTTGGGGTCTTGCTTGGTCTCGCCGACGACGACGCCGTCCTTGATGGACCAGATGTCGGTGCGGCCTTCCCAGTTATCCGGGTTAAGGAAGTCGGCCGTGTCGTCGGCGCGAGCGCTGCGGCCGGCCAGGCCGAGAACGGCGGCGGTGAACAGCAGGCAACTGAGGCGCATGGTGAAGCTCCAAAGGGAAGACGGGATGCGAAGCGGCACACTCATGGATATTTCCCATCGCCCGCTTTGCAATGGGAAATGCGGCCATATCGTGACGGCATGGCGATTCCTTGCCCCTGCTGCAAAGCGTCCAATGAAACGGGTCCCGCGTGCCGGCGCTGCAAGGCCGATCTCGGTTTGCTCTTCGCCGTCGACGCCGAACGGACCGAGCGCCTGGATGACGCCCGCCGCCAATTGAGCGAGGCGCGGTACGATGAGGCCTGGCGTTCTCTGGAGGAAGCGGAGAAACTGCGCCGCGGCGGCGACCTCAGCCGACTGAAGGCCGTGGCGTTCCTCTTGAAGCGCGACTTCCGCGGCGCCATGGCCGCCTACGATGAGGTGTAAGCGATCCTGAGACTTCACGGCTGCCGCGTACAATAGCCCGCCATGTCCTTTGCCTTCACCTTGCAATCGCGTGATGGAACCGCTCGCGCCGGTGTCGTCGCCACGCCGCACGGCGAGATCCAAACGCCGGTGTTCATGCCTGTCGGCACGCAGGCCACGGTCAAGGGGTTGACGCCGCGCATGCTCCGCGACGTCGGCGCCCAAATCATTCTCGGCAACACCTATCACCTGGCGCTCCGACCCGGCGACGCGCTCGTCGCTGAGCTCGGCGGGCTCCATGAATTCATGGCCTGGGATCGGCCGATCCTCACCGATTCCGGCGGCTTCCAGGTATTCAGCCTCGCAACGCAGGTGAAGATCACGGATCGCGGGGCCAGGTTCCGCAGCCACATCGATGGCTCGCCGCTGGAACTCACGCCGGAACGGGCGGTCGAGATTCAAGAGAACCTCGGCTCGGATATCGCGATGGTGCTCGATGAATGCCCGCCGGCGGACGGCGGCCCCGAGGTCATTCGCGCGGCCGTGACGCGATCGATCCGCTGGGCGGAACGCTGCCGCACGCGGCATTCCCGGAAGGATCAGGCTCAATTCGCAATCGTGCAAGGGGGAACCAATCTGGCGCTGCGCGAAGAGTGCGCGCGTGAGCTTTCAGGCATGGATTTCCCCGGCTACGCCCTCGGCGGATTCAGCGTCGGCGAAGGGCCCGCGGCGATGCATACGGCTTTGCCAACCTGCGCGGCGATGCTGCCCGAGCACAAGCCGCGCTATTTGATGGGAGTCGGCCGGCCGGAGGATTTGCTCGTCGGCGTCGCGGCCGGCGTCGACATGTTCGATTGCGTGATGCCGACTCGCAATGGCCGCAATGCCCTGGCGTTCACCGATTCCGGGCCAATTCGCCTGCGAAACGCCATCCATCGGCGAGAACCGGACCCGGTCGAGTCCGGTTGCCCGTGCTACTGCTGCGCGAACTTCAGCCGTGCGTACTTGCACCACCTGTTCGCCGCGGACGAGATGCTCGGGCCGACGCTCCTGAGCATCCACAATGTGTCGTTTTACCTGCGCCTGATGGCGGATGCGCGACAAGCGATCGCCGGCGGCGGCTTCGAGTCGTTCGCCGCCGAGCGGCTTGCCCGCTGGGAACGGCATTCCTAGTATGACCGTTCAATAACGCCGGGGTTTCGCCGCGATCGGATTCATTCATGCTGAAAGCGCTTCTCGCTGAAGACCCGCCGCAACAAGCCCCGGGCGGCGCGCCCGGCGGCGGCATGCTGCTCATGTTCGGCGTGCTCGCCCTGTTCTGGGTCATCGTGATCCTTCCCATGACTCGGCGGCAGAAAAAGGAACAGGAGAAAGTTCTCGCCAGCATCTCGCGCGGCTCCAAGATCTTGACGCAGTCGGGAATCGTCGGCACTGTCGTGACGATCAAGGAAGGCGAAGACGAGATCGTGATCCGGTCGGAAGACACGAAGCTGCGAATCAAGCGCAGCACGGTCAGCCAGGTACTCGGTACGGATGCCGCGGAAGCGGCGAAATAAAGCTTAGCCGCGACCCAACGGGGAGCGCGCAACTGTAGCGGATGCGTTAACTCGAGACTCGGAACGGAATCATGCAACGCAAATACCTCCGCGGGCTGTTGATTTGCCTGGTGCCGTGCGTGGCGGCCATCGCCTTCGCCGCCCAAACGGACAAGTACAAGCTCGGCATCGATCTCGCCGGCGGCACCATTCTCGTTTACGAAATCAACCTCGAGCGCACGAAGCAGCTGGAAGATGCGCGTAAGGCCAGCGGCCCCGCCGCGGCCCAGGCGCAGTCCGCCGCGGCCGAAGGGCTCAGCACCGAGGACATGCAGAAACTCGCGGCGCAGATCAAGCGCCGCATCGACCCCGCCGACCTCAAGAACGTCACCGTTCGGCCGCTCGGCCACACCCGCGTCGAAATCATTCTTCCCACCGGCGGCAAGGCCCAGGGCGATCGCGCCAACCTCACCTTCGAGGAAATCGAAGAGGTGAAGCGGCTCGTTTCGCAGATGGGCGTGCTCGAATTCCGCATCCTGGCCAACGAGGCCGACGACGGCCCCGGCATTGCCCGCGCCCGCGAACTCGTCAATAACGCCTCCACGGACGAAGTCACGTCGTGGGCCGTCAGCGGCTCGGTTCCCCTGCCTCCCGAAGGGACGTACGAAGTGAAGGCGGCCGGCGACAAGCCGGAATCCGTTCGCTACGCCTGGGTCGAGATCGGCCCGTCGGAGCGGGAAACGCTCGGCCTGCAGAATCGCCGAGAAACAGAAGGCGGCGGCCTCTGGTCCGAAGCGGCCCGCAACCGCAACAAGGCATTCGTTCACTCGGGCGCCAACGAGGATGGACGCGCTTATTCGTTCGTGCTCTTTAGCCGGGAGGTCAACCCGGCTTCTCCCGCCGCACAGCACGAAGTGGAATCGATCCGCCGAGCCGCCGCCGCCGGCAAGGTGCCCGAAACGGTCGTCAAGGAAAACGGCCGCGACAAATCGTCCGAGGAAATTTACAAGGAGATCATTTCCAACCCAGCCGTCGGCGACCAGGTCGACATTACCGAAGGCGTGGTTCGCATTCACGGCCCCAAACGCTTCGAATACTTCGTCCTGACTCGCGTCTCCCCTTACGACAACTTGAAGGTCGGTGGCGACATCTCGCTAACCGCCAATCCCACCCAGGACGAAAAGTTCAACCTTGCCGTCGGCTTCACCTTCAACGGCCCCGGCGCCAACGCCTTCGGCGCCATGACTGAACGGAACAAGCCCGGCAAGAGCCAGGTCCGCAACCTGGCGATCCTTCTCGACGAGCGGATCGTTTCGGCGCCGACCTTGAACGCGGTGATTCGCGCCTCGGGGCAGATCAGCGGCCGCTTCGACAAGGCCTCCGTGGACAAGTTGGTGAACTTCCTCCGCAATGGGGCCCTCAACGCCCAACTGCGCGAGAAGCCCGTTAGCGAGAACACCATCGGCCCGACGCTCGGCGCCGACACGATTCACAAGGGCGTCGAGGCCGTCGGCTTCTCCTTCGCCGTCGTGCTTATCTTCATGGTGATCTACTATCGCTTCGCCGGGCTCGTCGCCTGCGTCGCCCTGCTCGCCAACCTGCTGCTCACCATCGGCTTCATGGTGGCGGTGCACGCGGCGTTCACGCTTCCCGGCCTCGCCGGCATCGTGCTCATGCTCGGCATGGCCGTCGACGCCAACGTCCTCATCTACGAACGCCTTCGCGAGGAACGCAACAAGGGGGCCAACCTCGCCACCGCCATTCGCAACGGCTACGATCGCGCCTTCCCCACGATCATCGACACGCACATGACGAGTATCTTCACGGCCATCGTGCTGTACACCTTCGGCAACGACCAGTTGAAGGGCTTCGCCATCAGTCTCACGGTCGGCCTCATCATCAGCCTGTTCACATCGCTGTACATGACCCGGCTGATGTTCGACTACTGGCAGCATCGCCGCTGGCTGACGCAATTGAAGATGCTCCGCATGTTCGAGCGGCCGAACTTCAACCCGATGAAGTACCGCTTCCACTTCTTCACCGCGACGACGATCCTGACGATCCTGGGTTTGGCGCTCTTTCTGAGCCGCGGCGAGTCGGTGCTGAACGTGGACTTCCGCGGCGGCACGGTTTACGGCGGCCGCCTCAAGGACGGCGAGGAACGCGCCCTTACATCCACCGATAAACCGGGCCTTCGCGATCTGCTGTCCGAGCCCAATCAGAAGAAGCGGCTCAAGGTGGAGAGCGTCCGCTGGGTGAATCGTCCCACGTCCGGCGACATCGCGGCCCTCGGCGCTTACGTCTTCGATATCGCCTACGCCGACGGCACCAAGACGACCGTCACGCTGACCGAGAAGCCGCCCGGCGCGACGGAACAGGAAATGGACGCCGACGTGAAGCGCCGCGCCGAGGAACTGCCCGACTACTCCGTCGAGCAGATCTTCCTTTCCGGCGAGAACTACTCGCAAGGGAAGAGCAAGTATTTCACGGTGCGGACCACGGAGCGGCAGCGCGACCTCGTCCAGGTTTCGCTCGATCGGCTGCTCCGCGACGATGCCGGCAACCCGCTCATGGACAAGACGACCATGACCATCAGCCCGATAACCGGGCCGACGGTCGATTTGAAGTTCGACCATCCCACGTCGCCGAGTTATACGAAGGACTTACTGCAGCAGCAGTTCGCGACGGAAGGGGCCAACGAAGGCGAATCGCCGTTCCTGCTCACCGGCGAAGGAAAGGGCGACGAAGGCCGCTTCACGACGATGAAGCTGGACGTCTCGAAGAACCCGCTGTTCGGGGCGTTGAACAAGGCGGCGCAGGCGAAGCTCGTCGGCGGCCCGGCCGGGGCGGCTATCGCCGGTCCGGTCGCCGCGCAATCCGTTGCCGCTTCGCTCCAGGATCCGGCCGCAGCCCGCCAATTGCAGACGCTGCAGAACATCCTCGACAAGACGCAGCGGGAATTCGATAGCCGCCCGGTGCCCGAGCGTCTCGAAGTGTTCGATAGCCAACTCGCCGCCGAGACGCGAACCCGGGCGTTTTATGCCATCGTCGCCAGTTGGATTGCAATCATGCTGTACCTCTGGTTCCGCTTCGGCAACTGGACGTTTGGCCTCGCCGCGGTCCTTTGCCTCGTCCACGACCTCTGCTTCACGCTCGGCGCCATCGCCGCTTGCCATTACCTTTTCGATAACGCCTTCGGCTGGGCGCTGCGGATCGAGGATTTCAAGATCGACCTTCCCACGGTGGCGGCACTACTCACGCTGGTCGGCTACTCTGTCAGCGATACCATCGTGGTTTTCGACCGCATCCGCGAGGTGCGCGGCAAGAACCCGGCCCTCACGCCGCAGATGATCAACGACAGTGTGAACCAGACCCTGAGCCGCACGATCCTGGCGGCGGCGACGGTGTTCCTCGTTAGTGCCGTTCTCTACTGGTTCGGCGGCGAAGGCGTGCACCTGTTCGCCTTTGTGATGGTGATGGGCGTATTGGTCGGCACGTACAGTTCGATCTTCGTGGCCAGCCCGCTACTCTTGTTCCTGGGCGAAGGGAAGCACGCCGAGCCGCACCATGTGGCCGCGGCCGAAGAAGCCGAAAAGCCCGAGGAAGAAGCGGTCGTGGAAGGATAATCGCTCCACGCCCGCCGCTGCCGGCTGTCGATCGATTGGAGGCATCTACGGAGCGGCAGGCCCCGCCGCTCCCCGTTTCTTTGCTCGAATTCAGCCTTCTTATCCGCTTTGCTCGCAACTCATCCCTTTCTCCGGAGGCGATTCCATGGCGCGCGATTCTCTGCCATCGCGGCGGCGGTTCCTGTCCCAATCCGCGGCGCTCGGCGTTCCACTAATCGTGCCGGCGTCGGCTCTCGGCCGCGACGACAAGCCGCCACCCAGCCGGCGCATCACCGTCGGCGCCATCGGCTGCGGCAACATGGGGCTCGGCGACATCCGCGGCTTCCTCAACGATCCCCGCGCGCAGGTCGTCGCCGTTTGCGACGTCAACAAGGAAAGCGCCGGCTACTGGAACGGAGCGGTCGGCGGCCGCGATCCGGCCAAGCAGATGGTCGAGAAGCATTACGCCGCGGCCAAGAAAGCCGGCACCTACAAGGGCTGCGATACTTATATCGACTTCCGCGAGCTTCTGGCCCGAAAGGACATCGACGTTGTCATTGTGAGCACGCCGGACCACTGGCACGCCATTCCCGTCATCGCCGCGGCGAAAGCGGGCAAGGACATTTATTGCCAGAAGCCGCTATCGCTTACGATCGCCGAGGGACGGGCGATGTCGAACGCCGTGAAGAAGTACAACCGCGTCTTTCAAACGGGGAGCCAGCAACGCTCGGACAGTAACTTTCGGCGAGCGTGCGAACTGGTGCGGAATGGCCGGATCGGCACGTTGAAGACGGTGCGGGTGGGGTTGCCGGGCGGTCGGCCGGATTACGCGAAGACGGGCGATCGCAAGAATCCGGAGCCGGTTCCGAAGGGGTTCGAATACAATCTGTGGCTCGGGCCGGCGCCGGAAGCAGCGTACGCCCCGGCTCGCTGCCACGTCAACTTCCGCTGGATGTACGACTACTCCGGCGGTCAGGTCACCGACTGGGGCGGCCACCATCCGGATTGCGCCCAGTGGGGGCTCGGCACCGAAGACACCGGCCCCATCGAGATTCGCAACGCCAAGGCCGCCTTCCCGCCCGATCCGCTCTGGAACACCGCGACCGAATACTCCTTCGAAGCGATTTATGCCAACGGCGTAACCATGATCGTTTCCAACAAGGAGAAGATGGGCGTGCGCTGGGAAGGGACCGAAGGGTGGGTAACTGCGGACCGCGGCCGCCACGACGCCAGCGACAAGGCGATTCTTACGTCGAAGATCGGTCCGAACGAAATCCACCTGTACGAGAGCAAGAACCACTACGGCAACTTCCTCGATTGCGTCGTTTCGCGCAAAGCCACGGCAGCGCCCGTGGAGACGGCGCACCGCTCGATCACGATCTGCCACCTGGGCAACATCGCGATGCGGCTTTCGCGGCCGATCTTGAAGTGGGATCCGGCCAAGGAACAGATCATCGATGACGCCGAGGCGAGCAAGATGCTGAGCCGGGAATACCGCGGCCCGTGGAAGCTGGAGGTATGACGTGGCGGAAGGGGGCGATATTCTGGGTGGCACCGGCTTCCAGCCGGTGAGTCTTGTCCCCGTGAACGAGTTGCCGCGCTTGCCGACGCGCCGTTTCGATTCCCACAAAGGGACGTTCGGGACGGTGCTGATCGCGGCGGGGAGCCGGGGGATGTCCGGCGCGGCCGTGCTGTGCGGTTCGGCGGCGCTGCGATCCGGCGCGGGGCTGGTGCGCGTCGCGACACCGGCGTGCGTTCAGGCCGTCGTCGCCGCCGGAAACCCCTGCTACACCACGCTGGCCATCCATCAACACGCCGACGGCACACTGAGCGACCAGGCCGCCGCCGATGTCATTTCCTGGGGAAACAAAGCGAACGGATTCGCGATTGGTCCTGGTTTGGGTCATTCGCCGGACGTGGCAGGGTTCGTTCGCCGAGTCATCCGCGAGCTTGCCGGCACGGCCACCGTCATCGACGCCGATGGTTTGAACGTGCTGGCACCTTTCAGCGATGAATTCAAGGATCGCGCTGTACCCGCCGTGCTCACGCCGCATCCCGGCGAGTTCTCGCGACTGTGCGGCAAGCCAATCGCCGAGATTGCCGAGCATCGGGATGAATTGACGGTGGAGTTCGCGGCGCAGCGGGGCGTGGTGCTCTTGCTCAAAGGCGCGAACACTGTGGTCAGCGACGGCCGCCGCGTTTATCGCAACAGTACCGGCAGCCCCGGCATGGCAACGGGGGGCAGCGGCGACGTGCTGACCGGAATCATCGCGGCGATGCTAGCGCAAGGGCTCGCGGCGTTCGATGCGGCCGTGCTTGGGGCCTGGGTGCATGGCCGCGCCGGCGACCTGGCGGTGATGAAACTCGGCCAAGTCGGCCTCATCGCGACGGACATCGCGGACGCCTTGCCGCAGGCTTTTCGGGAACTGGAATTGCGGAGGGATAAAGCTTGATTCGCATTGCCCGGGCAAGGGCGGTCGGCGAGAATACCCGCGGAGGTGTCGTATGCCCGCAACATTGATCCGCGATTTCGCGAAGAACGAAAACGAACGGCTCGATGCGGCCCTAGCCGATCTTGCGACCCTACCCGAACAACTCGTTGACCGCCGCGAACAGTTGTTTCGGCAAGCCGCGCGTCAGAAGCAACTTCGCGACTTGCACGACGGTCGTGCCGAGTACTTCCAAGTCTTGGAAGCCTACGCAAGCATCGCCGAGCAGTTCCAGGCGCTCGCGGAAGCCGTCGATTCGCCGTTGCTGAGAAACTTCGAGTCGATCGCCGAGCGGCTGCGAGAGCAGTCGCAGGAACTCGATCGGCGCTGGAGAAGTTTCGACGATTTGTGCGAACTCGTCGTCGAAGTCGTGCAGCCTTCTGCCGATCGACTCCGGGCGCTCGCGGCATCCCACCCGGCAGCGGAGTCGTGGTTGAACGAGACGGATGACCCTTTCTCGGCGGGATGAGGCTCCTTCCGTGCAACTGCACCTCGCTCAAGGCCGGATCGTTTGGGTCACGGTGCCCGATTCGCGCGGCGGCAACACCAAGACGAGGCCCGCAGTCGTGCTCACGAGTGATAGCGAACTTGGTACGGCGACCGAGTTGCAAGTCACTGCGGTCACGACGCTCATGGGCGAAGCGCCATTTGCCCATACCGTGGAGCTTCCTTCCGATCCGAACGGCCATCCTCAGACAAAACTCCGCAAACGCTGAGAAGTGGTCTGTAGCTGGTTGCTGTCGATTCCAGTCGGGGACGTTCGCGACAGCGGTGGTCAGATTCCTCCGGAAGTGCTCGCCGAAATCCTGGAGAAAGTCGCGAGATTGAACTGATGGCCCCGAGGAGATGTTTGTTGTTGAAACTGCTCTGCCCGCACTGTCTGAAATCGGTCGCGATGCCGGATGAGTCGGCGGGCCAAGAGGCGCCGTGTCCGGAGTGCGGGCGCTCGTTTCCCATTCCGGCCCGCTATCGCCCCACGGTCGCGCCCGCTGCGCCGACCGTCCCCCTTCCCCTCAGCCCCGAACCGCTGCCGAGCCATCCGCTGCCGATTCCCCTTCCGGCCTCGGCCGTTCCCCCGGCGGGATACACCCGTTCGCGCAGCATCACCATCTCCCCGTGCGTCGTGGCGTGGACGCCGGCCGTCGCGCTGGCGATTATCGTAATCCTGACCTTCGCGCCGTGGGTCGGCGTCTATCCCGGGCCCGTCTACACCCAGGGCGCCTGGCGAGCCATCACCGGCTATCCAAAACGCGACCCCCAACTCGAACGGCTATTGCCGAAGGACCTGCCGCCGCCTTCCATCGAAGACCGCACACACTCGGACTGGCTGGTGATGCTGCCCTACGTGTTGATGTTGATTTTGGCGACGGCCCTGGCCTGGATCGAGCGGCTCGAAGCCCACGAACGGCGAACCGGCATTCCCCGGCGCCTACCGCTGTTTTGGCCGCACCGGCAAGCGATTATCGCTGCGTTCGCTTCCCTTGCGCTCCTGTTCCTCGCGATCCAGACGGCCCGCGGCTTGGGCCTCGAACGCGCCCTCGATGCCGCTGTCCGCGAGAAGTTCGAGGCGGCCCGCGCCGCCGCCAGCGATCCGCGCGAGGTCAATTTCGACCAGGCGCTGGAATTCGCCCGCGACGGCCTCGAACGCACCGGCTGGTTCTACCTGGCGTGGTGCCTGCACATCGTAGTGCTGCTTGCGATCCTCGGCCGCGCCGGGCTTAAGCGCCGCGGGAACAAGCTGCCGCCGCGCCTGATGATCCAGTATTGAGAGCCGCATGAGCCGCGTCTTTTCTTTCGCCGGCGCCGCGGTCGGGTCGCTCGCGGTTCTCGCCGGGCTCATCTACCTGCTTTACAGCGGGTCCGAATCGCCCAGGGATGACAGGCCGCTGCTGGTCTATTGTGCCGCGGCCTTGAAGCCCGCCATACAGGCCGTGGCCGCGGATTACCAACGGGAAACCGGCGTTCGAATCGAGTTCCGCTTCGGCAATTCCGAGCAGGTGCTGGCCAGCGCCGCCCTTTCGCGCGAGGGCGATCTGTTCCTCCCCGCGGATGACAGCTTCGTTCGCGCGGCCGAGGCCAAGGGGCTGGTCGCGGAGACCTTTCCCGTGGCAACGATGCGGGCGGTGGTGCTTTCGAAGGCCGGGAACCCGCGCGGCATCACTCAGTTCGCGGATCTGTTGGAACCCGGCCTCAAGCTCGGCCAGGCCAACCCGGACGCCGCCGCCATCGGCAAAGTCACCCGCGATCATCTCCTGAAATCGGGGCACTGGAAGGAACTGTCGGACCACACGCTCGTTTACCACACGACGGTAACCGATGCGGCCAACGCCGTCCTGGTCGGCAGCAACGACGCGGCGATCATTTGGGACGCCGCGGCCGTGAATTATCCCAAGCTTGCAGTAGTCCATTTGCCGGAACTGGAGGGCGCGATCGGCAAGGTGGAACTGGCCGTCTTGCGTTCGGCCAATCGCAATGGTGCCATGCGACTCGTGCGGTTCGTGCGCTCGCCGGAGCATGGGGCGCCGGCCTTTCGCGCCGCCGGCTTCACGAACTTCATAACCGAGTCGCGGCCGTGAGGGAACGCCGGTTCCGATCGCTCCCTTACGGGCGCGGCTCGGTTGCCGCGACCCGTAGAATGGAGTGGATTCACCCGAGGGCGCCATCGTGGATGCATTCCTTCTTTCGGCCGTGCGAACGCCGATCGGCAGATTTCTCGGCGAATTGTCGGATCTCACAGCGCCGCGGCTCGGGGCTGTTGCCGTGGCCGAGGCCATCGAGCGAGCCGGCGTAAAGCCGGAGCAAATCGACGAAGCGATCATGGGGAACGTGGTGCAGGCCGGGGTGGGGCAGGCCCCAGCGCGGCAAGCGGCCCTCTTCGCCGGCCTGCCCAACACCATCGCCGCTTACACCGTCAACAAGGTATGCGGCTCCGGGCTCAAGGCCGTCATGCTTGCCGCCCAGGCCATCAAGGCCGGCGATGCCGATCTCATCGTCGCCGGCGGCATGGAAAGCATGAGCAACGCCCCGCACCTGCTCATGGGTTCGCGCAAAGGCTACAAGTACGGCGACCAGACGCTGGTCGATTCTCTCATTCGCGATGGGCTTTGGTGTGCCTTCGAGAACTGTGCGATGGGCGATTCGGCGGAGTACATCGCGGCGAAGTGCGGAGTGTCTCGGGCGGAACAGGATCGCTTCTCGGCTCAGAGCCATCGCCGGGCCGCGGCGGCGTGGGAGCGCGGCGACTTCGCGGCTGAGGTCGTTCCCGTGAACCTTCCGGCGGGCGGTAGCCGCAAAGTTGCGGGCGTGGTTTCGAAGGACGAAGGGATTCGCGCCGACAGCACGGCCGAAGGGCTCGGCAAATTGAGGCCGGCGTTCAAGCCGGCTGGCAGCGTGACCGCGGGAAACGCCTCGCAGCTTTCGGACGGCGCCGCGGCCTGTGTGGTGGCATCGCGTTCCGCCGTGGAGAAACTCGGCGCCAGGCCGCTCGCGCGGATCGTTTCTTATGCCACCAGCGGCGTCGCTCCGAAAGACATTTTCATCGCCCCGGTGACGGCGATTCGCATGGCCCTCGACAAGGCGAAACTCGCCCTGGCAGACATCGACCTGATCGAACTCAACGAGGCGTTCGCGGCGCAGATGCTGGCCTGCGGCAAGGAACTCGGCTGGGATGAAGCGAAGGTGAACGTCAATGGCGGCGCGGTCGCACTCGGCCACCCGATCGGGGCAAGCGGCGCCCGGGTGCTGGCCACGCTGGTCCACGCACTGGAACGCCGCAACCTCCGCCGCGGGCTTGCCAGTTTGTGTCTCGGCGGCGGCAATGCCGTGGCCATGGTGGTCGAGCGCGTTTGAGTCGTCGGAACCCGCAAGCGGCTTCGCAACTCAAAGGGCTTCTCCACAACTTATTTGATGGGTGTAGCAATATTCTTGGGGAGTATCGAACGCCTCTGGGTGGCACCGGCTTCCAGCCGGTGTGTCTTTTCTTGCACCGGCTGGAAGCCGGTGCCACCCAAGCATCGCCGCGGCCTCGTCAGTCTCTGTCTCGGCGGCGGCAATGCCGTGGCCATGGTGGTCGAGCGCGTTTGAGTCGTCGGAACCCGCAAGCGGCTTCGCAACTCAAAGGGCTTCTCCACAACTTAT
>Ga0134125_10005919_pt1 | contig 13867 bp, 13 predicted proteins | sample KB31751_FD_96464 | JGI IMG/M metagenome (GOLD analysis project Ga0134125, IMG submission 96464) | Terrestrial soil microbial communities with excess Nitrogen fertilizer from Kellogg Biological Station, Michigan, USA - KB3-175-1 | ecosystem: Environmental > Terrestrial > Soil > Unclassified ... | reverse complement strand
GCGATCGACCACCGTGCTGCCGCTCATGTTGCGCACGTAGAACACGTTGTAGATCTGCCGATTGCCCTTGTACAACGTGTTGTTGAAGGAACCGAACAGATCGTCGTACAACAGGTTTTCGTCAGCCGAACCGTTCGGTTCGTGCACCATCCAGCCGAAGGTATTGACCAGCAACGGCACGTTGCCGCGTACCAGGGCGAGGCTGCCCTGATCGAAGCCTTCTTCGCCCTGGGAAGGATTGTTGACATAAGCGGCGGCCCGGAACGACATCCAGCTGGCGCTTGTCGTCCAGTCCGAGCGCGCAGCCACCGCGCCCAGCCCCTGCGCCAGATAGGAACGCGGCATGGTGCTTACCGCGACGGTCGGCGCCGAAGGATAGGACTGCAGGAACAGTAGCCACGGCGCAGCCGGGTTGTAGCCGGAAGTCGCCGCGCTGACGTCGTTGAGGTACTGATGAAACACGCCGATGCGTGGCGAACCCCAGTAGTTCAGCGCACCGAACAGTTGTTCGTACATGCCCACCTGGGTCGTTCCCACCGGCGGGTTCGCCGTGCCGCTGGCGTGATTGGTATCGCGATCGTCGAAATAGGCCCGGGAAGGCCACGTGAAGTGCATCGCGTAATCGGCACTTTCCAATGGGAAGCTGTACGGCGACGCGGCGTGCACCAGGTCCACGCCGGTCGCCGTTTTCACTTCACGCGCCGGTAGGCTCATGTTGAGTATGGCCAGCGGCGCGTAGTTGCCGTAGCCCTCGGGCCAGCCGCCGCCGCGCAGGTGCAGTGCGAAATAAGGCTGTACCCGGCTGCCGAACTGGTTGCCATACCAGTCGTTCCATTGCGTGGTGGCGCTGGGATTTTCGCCGTAGGTCGCCAGCGCGATCGCTGCCTTCGCATGGAAGTAACCGGCAAAATAATTGCTGTGCGGATGCACGTATTCGAAATTCGCACAGGCCGACGGACTGGGATCTTCCCATGCGGTCAACCATGCATTTGCGGCGGTATAGATCTGCGTACGCTGGGATGAGTTCAGCAGTTCGTAAACCCAGTCATAGCCGAGCCCGTAACCCACTCCGAAGAAGCGGATGCCGTAACCATTGTCCGTGCAGGGATTCTGTCCCTGACTGCCGCCGCCGGTATACGGCGCCGACATTTTCATCAGGATATCCACCGCCTTGGCACCATAAGATGCCGCCGCGGTAGGGTTGCTCGATTTCAGTACCTGGTAGCACATGCCCTCGGACAGCAGGGCTGGAAGGTACGACTCCCCCTGATAACCCGAGCCCAGATTGGGGAGGTTCGGATAGCCGCTTTCACTTGGATAATTGACCGTACCGCCGATGTAGGAATCGCACGTGCTTTTCAGCAGTTGCCACTCCGCGGTATTGGCGGCGGCGTGTGCGCGCATGGTGCCCAGCGTTGCGCTGTCCAGGATAAGACGGGGGTGGGCTGCCGTGATCGCGGGTGCGCTAACGGCGGCAGCACGAACCGGCAGGGCGACCATCGCGTTCGCATCGAGCACCCGGCTGGGACGTGATTCGGCGCTGGCGATCGGGCTGGATTTCATCGGGCTTGCTCCGATCGGACCCGCTCCGACTGGAGTAGCTTCAGCGGACGCAGGCATGGCGTCCACGGGGGCCGAGGCTGACAGGAACACGCCAAAGCTCGGCGCCTGGCCCCGGTAGCCATTCGAGCGAGGCGGTACCGGCGTATCGGATTTTTCCTGCGGGGCAGGCGTGCCGGTTCTGGATGGTGACACCACCTCGGCGACGGCCGCGGGCGCTGCAACCGCCGTTGCGGCAATGGACGATGACGGGGATGGCGCCGACGAGGCAGACGCCAGTTCGACAGATGCCGGCGAAACGGGCGCGCTCGCCGAAGACACCGGCGCAATCAGCTGCGTTGCAGGGTTTGGCGATGGTGATGGTGATGGCGACGATGGCTCGATGACCTGTGCCATCGCGAATGCGCCCAACAGGCATGTGATACCGACCATGGCCAGACACTTCCGCAAGCTGTAGCGGGCGCGCTTCGTGGGCACGAGAACGCCGGCGCGATCAACCGTTGAATGATGATCACGATTCGAATGCGGGTCATGGATGGGCACGTGAAGCTCTCCTGCATTGGCGCGCCGGCTGTCGCCGGTCAACCAGTCTTCCATCAGGGATGCGAGCTTTGCGCCCGCCTGAACCAAAGTTTGCAGCCATCGCTTTGCCGTTGACCCGGTTTCCGCGCCGCACGCGGAAGGCTTATCGGGCACCTCGACCAAACAGCACGACTTCGATCGTCTGAATGAGTATCAGCAAATCGAACAGCAGGTTGTGGTTTTTTACGTAGTACAAATCGTATTTCAGTTTCTCGGCCGCATCCTCATCGGACGCGCCGTACGGATAGCGCAGCTGAGCCCAACCGGCCAACCCCGGCTTCAGGCAGTGGCGCAGGTTGTAGTAGCGGATCTTGGTGGCCAGGTCGGCCACGAATTGCGGGCGTTCCGGACGCGGACCGATGAAGCTCATTTCGCCCTTGAGGACGTTCCACAGCTGCGGCAACTCGTCCAGCCGCACCTTGCGGATGAAGCGGCCTACCCGGGTGACCCGATCGTCGTTCTTGCTGGCCCAGCGCGCTACGCCATCGATCTCCGCGTCGGTGCGCATGCTGCGGAACTTGGCCAGGCGAAAGCTCTTGCCGCGCACGCCAACGCGCTCCTGGAGATAGAAAATGGGCTGCCCCGCCCCAGACTCGATGCGGATCGCCAGCGCCACCAGCAACATGAAAGGCCAGGTCAGCAAGAGCACGAGTGCGGCGATACCCAGATCGAAACAGCGCTTGCTCAGCTGGCGCAGCGGTGTGGCGTTGAAGCCACCGGAAAACACCAGCCACGACGGATCGGTGAGCGAAAGTTGCACCCGGCCGGACTCGCGCTCGAAAAACGTGGTGAGGTCGGTAACCGCCACGCCGTGCTGGCGGCACTCCAGCAGTTCCTCCATCGGCAGGCCGCCACGGCGATCGTCCACGCCCACCACGATTTCATCGACCTGCTCGCGCTCCACCAGTCCATACAGCGTGTCCGCCGACAACACCTGTTCGACCGGCACCGCCAATTGCTCGCCCGGCCGCGGCACGAAACCGACGACGGTGAACCCGCGCCGGTCGGCGCGCCGACGCATGCGGCTATGTATTTGCGAGGCGCGCACGCCGGCACCGAGGATCAGCACCCGCCGCTTGAACGATTCGACTTCCACCAGGCGCAGGAACAGCGCACGCAGTGCGGTGACCGCGATGAAACCGATCACCAGCGCGATACCCAGCACCCCGCGTCCCACGTACGCCTGCGGCACGACGTAATAGGCCACGACCAGGCCAAAACCGCCCAGCACGAAGCCCACGCATTGCCGCGCAAGCAAACCGAACCAGGTGGCCCGCATATGGGTTTGGTATTGGCCCAGCGCGGCCAGGCCCAGGATCAGCATCACCGCGAACACCAGCGAGCGCTCCGGCATATGCCGGGAGAACTCCTCCAACTGGTCTGCATGTCGGAAATAGCGCAGATACGTGGCCACGTTCAAGGACGCGGCCAGCAGCAACGCCTCACCCAGGCCCAGCAAAAGGAGCCAACGCATGGCCTGCTTGTGCAAAAAACGAAACATCCCTATCCCCTGCCGATTCGGCGATGGCACTACGCGAGCCAACGGGCGAGAGTATCTCCCGTTTCGGCTGAGTTTCCACGCGCCGGTAAGTCTATGCCTTTCGATTATGTCGTGCGGATCCGGTGGGAGCGCCGCCACTCACCCTGTTCGGCGCTGGGAGCTGGCCAGGACTTTCATTACCCAGCCCGCCCCTCTTCAGCCGCCGGCCCGTCAAGTATATGCAAACGGCGCTTGCCTGCCCCGTCCGGAACGGCCAATGCCCCGACCACCGCCGTGGGGAGCTGCAGTTCATGCACCCGGCATGACGGGCAATCCAGCCCCGGTGGCGGCGTCACACAGGCGTCGGGCGGCGCCGCGAATGTCGCCGGCGGCGGGCCGCTCAAACCGGTGCCGAAAGCCTTCAGCAGGGCTTCCTTGCGCGTCCACAATCGAAGCATGGCGTGCTCGCGCGCCGCTGGCGGGAGTTCCTGCATGTCGATTGCCTCGCGCGGCGTGCAGATGGTGGACACCAGGTCGTTTAATGCTCGCAACGGTGGCGAACGCTCGATGTCCACGCCCAGCATGGCGGTGCAACCTACCGCCAGCGCCACCCAGCTTCCGCTGTGGCTGAGGCTGGTGGCCCAGGGCGTGCCGGGCAATTGCGGTTGGCCCGTGAGCGTGCTGGCCATGCGAACCGCCGCCGCTTCACATCCCAGGCATAAACCCAACGCCGAACGCCACATGGCATGCGCCAATACGTAGGCCACGCGGTCGTGTCCGAATCGGAAACGTGCTGCGCGCTGACGCTCGCCCGGGTCCAGCAGGTGTTCCGCCGCCGCGGCCTGATCGAGCCACGCCGCACCATCGACCACCAGTATCGCCACATCATCCGCGGTCGGCGGGGTGAAGCCCGCCCGCGAAAAGGCGCGCGCGGCAACTTGTGGAAACGCTTCGCACACCCGGCCCGCCGCGTTCATGGTAACGGCGGGCTCGCTGGCACGCTCAGGCCTGGACGCCTTCCCGGCTCGTGATGAAATCCACATACCACGGCATCGCCTCGCCCAAGCCCAGTTGCAGGGTGTGCGTGGGCGCGTAGCCCAGGCGCGCGTGCGCGCGACCGATATCGGCCAGCGAATGGCGCACATCGCCCACGCGGAAATCACGGTAAACGGGCTGCTTGCCGTAGTTGACGCCCTGGTCTGCCAACTGTGTTGCCAGGCTTTCGAAAAGTTCATTGAGGGTGGACCGCTGGCCGACGGCAACGTTGAATACCAGCTCGCAATCGGGATCGATCACCAGCGCCGCCAGCAGGTTGGCCTGCACCGCATTGGCGACATAGCAGAAGTCGCGGCTGGTTTCGCCATCGCCGTTGATGAACACGTCGTCGCCGCGGATCATCGCCGCCAACCACTGCGGAATCACCGCCGCGTAAGCGCCATCGGGATCCTGGCGGCGACCGAACACGTTGAAATAGCGCAGCCCGATCGCCTTGAAGTCATAGCAGCGGGCGAAGACCTCGGCATAAAGTTCATTGAACAGCTTGGTGGCGGCGTACGGCGACAGCGGACGGCCAATCCGGTCTTCCACCTTGGGCATCGTTGGCTCGTCACCGTAGGTCGAGCTGGACGCCGCGTACGTGAAACTGGCCACGCCCGCGTCGCGTGCCGCCACCAGCATGTTGAGGAAACCGGTGACATTGGCCGAGTGGGTATCCACCGGGTCTTCGATCGAGCGAGGCACCGAGCCCAATGCCGCCTGGTGCAACACATGGCGCACGCCCGCGCAGGCGGCCTGGCAGTCCTCGGGGCGGCGGATGTCGCCCTTGATGAAGCGAAACCGCGACCACGCCTCGGCGCCGACCAGCCGCTGCACCTCATCCAGATTGCGCTGATGGCCGGTGGCGAAGTTGTCCAGCCCGACCACGCGCTGGCCCAGCCGCAACAGCGTCTCGACCAGGTTGGACCCGATGAACCCGGCGGCACCGGTAACCAGCCAGGGAGCGGTCTCGGCGCGCACCCGTGCCTGCAGTGTGGCCGGCAGCCCGGCTTCGATCGTGGTCATCACAGTCTCCCGTCCACGGCTTCGCGTGGTAGTACGTATTTGACGTCGTAAAGCACCATGTCGGGCTTGCCGAATGCACGGATGCCCGTCTCACCCAGCGCCACAAACTGCTTGTGGCCTACCGCCACGACAACGGCATCGTAGGTGCCTTGCTGCGGCTCGGACACTGGCCGAATGCCGTATTCATGCTGCGCCTCGTCGGCGCTGACCCAGGGATCGTACACATCCACGTCGGCGTTGTAGCCGCGCAACGCGTGCACGATGTCGACCACGCGGGTATTGCGCAGGTCCGGGCAGTTTTCCTTGAACGCCAACCCCAGCAGCAGGACGCGCGCACCGACCGGGTTGATCCCCTTGCACACCATCAGCCGCATCACTTCGTTGGCGATGTACGGGCCCATGCTGTCGTTGGTGCGGCGACCGGCCAGGATCACGTCGGGGTGGTGGCCCACTTCCTGCGCCTTGTGGGTGAGGTAGTACGGGTCCACGCTGATGCAGTGCCCGCCGACCAGACCCGGCCGGAACGGCAGGAAATTCCACTTGGTGCCGGCCGCCTGCAGCACTTCCAGCGTGTCGATGCCCAGCTTGTTGAACAGGATCGCCAGGTCATTCACCAGTGCGATATTGAGATCGCGCTGGGTGTTTTCGATCACCTTGGCCGCTTCGGCCACCTTGATGCAGCTGGCCTTGTGCGTGCCGGCGGTGATGATCGAGCCATACAGGTGATCGACGAAATCGGCCACCTCCGGCGTCGAGCCCGAAGTGACCTTCAGGATGCTGGTCACCCGATGCAGCTTGTCGCCGGGATTGATGCGCTCGGGACTGTAGGCGGCGAAAAAGTCCTGGTTGAAAACGAGGCCGGAGACCCTGGCCAGGATCGGCACGCACACTTCCTCGGTGCAGCCCGGATAGACGGTGGATTCGTACACCACGATGTCGCCACGCTTGAGCACCTTGCCCAGCGTTTCGCTGGCCTTGATCAGCGGCGTGAGGTCGGGCCGCTTGGCCGAGTCGATCGGCGTGGGCACGGTGACGATATAGACGTTGCAGTCGCGCAGATCGTCCAGCTGCGCGCTGAAGCGCAAATGCGTCGCTGCTGCCAGCTCCTCGGCATCGACCTCCAGCGTGGCGTCACGGCCGGCGCGCAGCGCATCCACCCGCGCCGCATTGATATCGAAACCCGTCGTCTTGTAATGCTTGCCAAACTCGACAGCCAACGGCAAACCAACGTAGCCGAGCCCGACAATGGCGATCCTGGCTTCTTCAAGATTCCGCATGCATAACTTCCCGTTCTGATGTCCATCGGAAAAGACGCCACGCTCGCCGACACGACCGGGAGCATTGCGGGTGAACGCGGCATCATACCGCGCAGCATACCGAGTCTCACTTCCTGATTTTCCTTGTCTATCCGGCGTGAACGCGCGACCGGCGACCCGTGCGCATCGTAAAGCGTCCAGCCCTTTTTCACGCTGGGGCAGCGGCGATGTTTTTCCGGTGGAGGCCAATTCGCCGCACCCCGCTGTGGTAGCCACACCGTGGTGACGGCCCTCGGCGTGGCATAATGCACCGTCACGGTTGCGCGGCTGCGCAGCACTCGTCAGGCACGCGGCCATGCCCGTCCTCCCCACGCGAGTTTGTCATCCGGCGCGGGCCGGACGCCGGCCGTATGGCACTCCTCATCGACTGACGGTAAAGATCATGGTGGCAATGGCGACCGAGCACGTGATTGACGTGCACCACTGGAACGACACGCTTTTTAGCTTCCGCACCACGCGCGATCCCGGCTTCCGCTTCGACAGCGGCCATTTCGTGATGATGGGGCTGGAAGTGGAAGGCCGCCCGCTGCTGCGTGCGTATTCGATCGCCAGCGCCAGTTATGAAGAGCACCTGGAGTTCTTCAGCATCAAGGTGCCGAATGGGCCGCTCACCTCGCGCCTGCAACACCTGCAGCCGGGCGACCCGGTGATCGTCAGCCGCAAGCCCACCGGCACGCTGGTGTTGAACGATCTCAAGCCGGGCAAGCATCTCTATCTGCTGGGCACGGGTACCGGCCTGGCGCCGTTCCTCAGCCTGGTACGCGACCCCGAAACCTACGAGCGCTTTGACCGGGTCGTGCTGGCGCACGGCGTGCGCACGGTCAGCGACCTTGCCTATGCCGATTACCTCGAGCGCGAACTGCCGCAGCACGAGTATCTGGGCGAACTCATCCGCGAGAAGCTGATTTATTACCCCACCGTCACCCGCGAAGCCTTCACCAACCGCGGTCGTATTACCGATGCAATTGCCGACGGCGTGATGAGCCGCGTCACCGGCTTGCCTCCGCTCAACCCGACGACCGACCGCGTGATGCTCTGCGGCAGTCCCTCGATGCTGGAGGATCTGGCTACCCTGCTGGACGGCCGCGGTTTCCAGGCATCGCCGCGTACGCGCGAACCGGGCGATTACGTGATCGAGCGTGCGTTCGTCGAGAAATGAGCTATCGGCCAGCAAGCGCAGAGGACGGCGAAGGGCGGACGGCTCAATCGCGCACGCGGCCCTTCCCTTCGTTGTCCCAATAGCCGAAAAGACGCCGCGCAATCAGCTTGTACAAGCGTTTTCCGGTGGCGCGCCATAGCCGCGAATGCAGGGCGGGAGTCTCCAGGATGGCGCGCTGGCGAGCGCTCAGCGCCTGCGGGCAATACGTGCGCTTGTGCTTGAGCAGGTGGCGCAGGTCTTCCCGCGCCAGGACGCGATAAATGGCGCCGCGGCGACCGCGCGTCCAGGCAATCTGGAAATCCACCAGCGCGGGGCTGCCGTCCTCGCACACCAGCCAGTTCGGCTCCTTCGCCAGGTCGTTGTGCACCACGCCACGGCGGTGCAATCGCGCCAGCAACAACAGCGCCTGGCGGTAATAGTCGCGACCGGGCGGACGCACCTGCTGCATCGGCGCCCCGGGAATGTAGCTGCGCAACAGTTCCGCACCGTCCCAGCCGAGCAAGCGTGGCACACCCGCCACGTCGGCAAGCCGCATCAGCGCCCGCGCCTCCCGCGCCGCCGCTCGGCGCGCCAGCGGCCGTGCCCACCAGCGGGCGGCCCGAACGTCGCGCCGTATCACCGGCACCCCTTCGCGCACCGCCATCTCGATACGACCCAGTTCATCGGCCTTGAGTACAGTGGGTTCGGGAATATTCAAGCTGACCTCGTCGACACGCACATCGGGCCATGATGGCGCATCGTTGATGAAGGTTGCGGGCAACCGCGCTACCTGACCTGGCATGGGGATCTTCAATGGAACTGGCGTTGTACGTTCTGGCCGCCGCCCTGATCGTCGGCGGACTGCTCGGCTCGATCCTGCCCGTGCTGCCGGGCATTCCGATGGTGTTCGGCGGCATCTGGCTGGCGGCGGCGGTCGACGGTTACCAGCACCTCGGCGTGTGGTGGCTGGTCGGCATCGGCGCACTGGGCGTTGCCGGCATCGCGATCGACTTCGTCGCCAGCACGCTGGGCGCCAAACGCGTCGGCGCCAGTCGGCGGGCACTGTGGGGCGCGGCGCTGGGTACGGTTGTGGGCATGTTTTTCGGCATCCCCGGGCTGTTGATCGGCCCCTTCGCCGGCGCCCTGATCGGCGAACTCGCCTCGGGCAACAGCGTGTTGCGGGCCACGCATGTGGGTGTCGGCACCTGGCTTGGCCTGCTGTTCGGCACGCTGGTCAAACTGGTGATTTCGTTCGTGATGGTGGGCCTGTTCGGACTGGCCCTGCTGTTCGGTTGAACGGGGTCAGGCCGCCGGGTCCGGAATCACGTACAACACCACCGCCAGAAAATGCAGCACGCTGCCGGCCAGCACGAAGACGTGCCACAAGGCGTGATGATATGGCAGCCGCCGCCACAAATAGAACGGCACGCCCAAGGTGTAGGCCACGCCACCGCCGAGCAGCAACAGCGTGCCCCCGAGCTGCAAGTGCTCGCTCAACGGTTTGAACGCCGCCACGCCGATCCAGCCCATGCCCACATAGAGAACCACCGCCCACCGGTGGTAGCGCTTGAGCAGGCCCAACTCCAGCACGCTGCCCAGCAGCGCCAGCGTCCACACCGCGGCAAACAGGCGCCATCCCCAGGGATCGGGCATGGCGATCAGGGTGAACGGCGTGTACGTGCCGGCAATCAGCAGATAGATCGCAATATGGTCGAGCGCCCGCAATGTCGGCTTTGCGGACGCGAGCGGGATCGAGTGGTAAAGCGTGGACGCGGTGTAGAGCAGCACCAGCGTGGCGCCATAGACCGCACTGGCCGCGACCACGCGAATATCGCCGTGCAGGGCGGCAAATGCCACCAGAATGGCCAGCCCCGCGATACTGAGCACGATGCCTATGCCGTGGATGATGCTGGCGGCCAATTCATCACCGAAGCTGTAGCCGGTGTCGGTAACGATGCGGGACAAAGTGGGCATGGCGGCAAGAATACTGGAGCGGGATGCGAAGCGGCGGTCAGCCCCACTGGATTTTTTTCACGCCACGCTGAGAGGCGCTTGCGGCTCGATGCTTTGCCGCGGCTGTCGCGCTTGAACCGTGGGACACGCCAGAGATTGCCAATCTCAGGTGACCCGCTGCAGTGTGCGCAAAGTCTCAAGATTTTCGCCAATGAACACAGTTTTTACAGCAATTGAACGCTCGTTCGATATTCCATGGGCGACACTATCTGTCGTGGATGCTTCAACCTCCCCGCATCCGCTTTCCCCGCCCCATGCGGGGATTTTTTTGGGCGACAAAACGGTTTCGCCGTTGCATCCGCATCGCCTGGTAACGTCATTTACTGCGGCGAAAATGACCAAGTCCACCGTGTGGCGACAATAGCCACCCCGCGGTTATGCCGACCCCAATGCCAACGAAATCGCATAGCACGCGAATGCCAATGCCATCGGGATCATGCACCGCTGCCAATTTGGCCTTCAGCAACTGCAGTGATTGCAGTTGGGCATAGTTGAAATAGAACAGGTTCCACAGATCGCCGCTGGCTGTCAGCAGCGCCGCCGACAGAAATGTCCAGCCAATCTGCGGGCCGTAGCTCCACCCGTTGTGACGGCCCAGCCAGTGGAAAAAGCCAAACAAGAGCATGGCGGCCAAAGCGGCAATCGACCCGGCTTGCAAGCCACCGACGATGCCATAGCCCATCCACGATTGGTCATACTGCATTTCGGCTCCGTTGAGTGATCGGCTGTCGCATTATGCCTGCGGGCCCACGCGCCCAATGGCGGCATTAACCCCAAGCTGGAATCCGGCTGTGTCCAACCGTACGACAAGATCATCCATGCTTCCCGATATCGCGCTGATCGTTGTCGACGTGCAGCCGGATTTCATGCCGGGCGGCGCGTTGGCGTGCCATCAGGGCGACGCCATCGTGCCGGGTATCGATCAACTCCTGCGTCGGGGCGTCTACCGCCACGTGGTGGCCACTCAGGATTGGCACCCGTCCGGACACGCCTCGTTCGCCAGTTCGCATCCGGGTACTGAAGCGTTCGGTCAGATCCTTCTGCACGGGCAGCCGCAAACGTTGTGGCCGGATCATTGCGTGCAGGGCACGCCGGGCGCCGCGCTGCATCCGGGCATCGACTGGTCCGCCGTCGATGTCGTGATCCGCAAGGGCAGTCATCGCGAGGTCGACTCCTATAGCGGGTTTCGCGAGAACCACGGACCGGAGGGCGAACGCCCCAGCACCGGGCTGGCCGGCTGGTTGCGCGATCGCGGGGTGGCCGAGGTGCACGTCTGCGGATTGGCACGCGATGTGTGCGTGCTGTGGACCGCGCAGGATGCCGTCGCGCTGGGATTTCGGGCCGGGCTGTTATGGGATCTCAGCCGCCCGGTCACCCCCCAGAGCGATGACGCCACGCGCGCTGCGCTCCATGCCGGCGGTATCGCAACTGTCGACACGACGTACTGAAAGCGACGCGTTTTGGCTCAAACGTCGTTTTCGCCGCTGGCATGGACGCTCGGCATGCCCTCCTCGTCCACGCTCACATCCAGCGTGATCGGTCGGCAACAGACCTGGCAATCCTCGATATAGCGCTGGTGGGGAACCGAGGCGTCGAGAAAAATTTCGATCGCCTCGCCGCAATACGGGCAGTCGACGGTGTGAGGAACAAGCATCGGCAGATCTCTTCAGCAGGTACGGTTACGGCATGGGGTTGAGCACAGGATGCTGTGGTTCGACCAGCGACCATGCCTGCGGTTGGAGGATCGCAAACCGGCACACACGCTGGGCGCGGCTGGCGAGTTTCAACAACGCCTTGTCCTTGCTGAGCAGCCACCTTGCTCCTGTCTCCCATGCCAGTTCCAGAAATTTCTGGTCGTCGGGATCGGCGCAACGCGGCAAGGACGGCGCCGCCGCGCCAGTCGGCAATGCGGGCGCAAGGTGGGTCCAGGCATCGAAGGCGGCCACCAGCGCCGGCCGGGAAGCATCATCCACCGGCAGGCCTGGATAATGCAGCACGCGCAGCCATTCATCGCGGCAATCGGTGCGGGTCATGGCGTGCACCACGCCGCGTTGCAAGGCGTCGTGCAACGGCAGGCAGGCGGGATCACGGAACACCAGCAGGTCCAGACACACATTGGTATCCAGCACGATACGCGGCACGGAACAGTCATTACCCATCATTCCGCCATGATGACGCACTGGCGGCCGCTATACACTGCGGGTTTTCATCGGGACAGGAACCATGGCCGAACGCGAGTTCCCCAACTTCACGGTACGCTCGGGCGCCACGCTGGAAGGCTCGCGCTATACCGCCTACCTCGCGGTGACGCCGCGCAAGAATGGCTTTCCTGTCTATTACGCGATCTGCGAAAACCGCAGTTTCCGGGCAAGTGATGTGGCGGAAGCCGCTGCCGCCAAGGCGGTCACCGACATGCTGGGCCTGGAGGATGACGGCACCCCGGTTTTCCCCGAGGATTACACAGGGTTCGATGACGAGTAGCAGACGCGACCGAACGACAGACAGCAAGAGGCCCCGCATGCGGGGCCTCTGCCGTTCAACAGTGATGCATCGTTTACTTAGCGGCCGATGTCACGCAACGGCTTACCGGACATCAGGTTGCGTTCGATCTGCTCCAGCGTGACGTTCTTGGTCTCCGGGATCAGGAAGAACGTGATCAGCAGGAACACCACATTGAGCGCGCCGTACAGCCAGAACGTGGCCGCATTGCCGATGCCGTTCAGCAGGGTCAGGAACGTGGCGCCGACAATCATGTTGGCGATCCAGTTGGTGAAGGTCGAGGCGCCGATGCCGAAATCGCGACCCTTCAACGGCTGCACTTCCGAGCACAGCGTCCAGATCAGCGGGCCGGCCGACATCGCGAAGCCCACGATGAAGATCAACAGCATGGCCACGGTGAACAACTGCTCGCCATGCGTATTGATACCCAGGTGCATCATCGTGCCAACCAGGCCAAGGCCGATCGCCATCACGGTGAAACCCGCGTACAGGATCGGCTTGCGGCCGAGGCGGTCCACGAAGCCAATGGCGATGAACGTGGCCAGCATGTTGGTCAGACCCACCGCCGCGGTGAACCACATCTGGGCGGTGGTCGCATAGCCCATGTCCTGGAAGATGCGTGGCGCGTAGTACATCACCACATTGATGCCGGTCAGCTGCTGGACCACCTGCAAGAGCACGCCGAAAGCCACGGAACGGCGGAAATTGGAGTTCTCCTTGAACAGGTGCCAACCCTTCTGCGGCGTGCGCAATTGCTCCTCGATGTCGGCCACTTCGTGGCTGACATGCTCGGCGTCACCGCGCAGTTTCTGCAGCACCTCGGTCGCCAACTGCTTGCGCCCCCGCATCATCAGCCAGCGGGGGCTTTCCGGCAGGAAAAACAGGCCAAGCAGAAACAGTACGCCGGGGATCGCGATGATGCCCAGCATCCAGCGCCAATTGCCGGTGTAGCTGAAGGCGGTGTCGGACAGGAACGCCACCAGGATGCCGGTGGTGATCATCAACTGATACATCGAGATCATCGAGCCGCGGATGCTCTCCGGCGCCACCTCGGCCAGGTACAGCGGCGCCGTGAAGCTGGCCACGCCGATCGCCAGGCCCAGGATCACGCGTGCCGCAATCAGGGTTTCCGGCGACCATGCGCCACCGCTGAGCAGCGAGCCGCCCACGAACAGCACGGCGGCCAGGATCAGCGAGCGCTTGCGTCCCAGCGTGGCG
>Ga0134125_10005918_pt1 | contig 13868 bp, 33 predicted proteins | sample KB31751_FD_96464 | JGI IMG/M metagenome (GOLD analysis project Ga0134125, IMG submission 96464) | Terrestrial soil microbial communities with excess Nitrogen fertilizer from Kellogg Biological Station, Michigan, USA - KB3-175-1 | ecosystem: Environmental > Terrestrial > Soil > Unclassified ... | reverse complement strand
TGGATGCTTTAAACCAACTCCTAATGGGCACCGGACTCACGGTGGAGGTGGTAGAGCAAGCTCCCTTGATGCTCGTGTTACATAAAGAGACGCCACGTCAGGCGCCACCAATACTAACGCTTAGGGCGCACAGGAAACCGTTCGCAGCGCCTCGCGACTGTCTTCCGATCAGCCTGGACAATGTCAGGACGAAATTGTGTGATGATGGTGAGGCGATAAAATTTTTGAATGCCTATTGAAAAATTTTGGCGGAAATTTTTTTAACTTGATAACGGCGCAATTTTTGGGGGAATTTTTTTTAACTTGATAACGTTACCCGCCGCCCAGGAGGGCGGCGCTTTGTAACATTTACACACCGGCTAGAGCCGCCCACCTAGCCGGTGTTTGTATTTGATTTAAAAAGGAAATTTAATAGGAACTAAACTTGTTACAACACCAACGTGTTGGTGTTGGTTGTTAGATGTTATGTGTTGGGTGTTGGCTTGTTACGTTGGAAGGTATCAGGTGTGTAGTCATCCATGTAGTTGCCTAAGTACCCAGCTAAGGTCTCAGCATACAACACATCACGCAAGTCATGCGGCATATGATCAGGTAGCTTGTTAGCCTGTACGTTATCTTCATCCCTCAGAGCACCGAAGTGTGATCGATCTAACTCTAGGTCTTTGGTAGTATCATCAAACCAAATATGACCATAGGTTGCGCGGAAGGTCCAGCCAGATTGACCGCTTATAAACTCCAAGTTATGTTGGTTGCAGAATGGTACAATGACGTCATTACGAGCCCGAAGGGCGAGTCTTTCAACACACTTGATGTATGTGTTGCCTGCACTGTTGAGGAGAGCTTTGATAGATCGGCGTCGCGTCATGTTGTTTTCACTTTTTTGGCCGTGCCCGTCAAGTCCTCCAACGGTACACCGGGAAAATTGTCGGCTGCGTATTGTAGGCTATGATCGGCTGCAACTTCCAATCGAACAGTAGCCCTATCACGACCATTAAAGGGCCATACTCCGGATGGTAGGTTGGTTTCAAGAAAGAGTACATCAGTACCCGCAGACGGGACCAATGTTAGGCCGGTTACCTGAACGTGCGCTACATTACCCTCGTTGTACATGGCTTCGAACTTGGCGCGTTCCGTATCGTACAAGGTTTGATTATCGGGCGAATTGAACTGTTGCATGTCATTGCAGTTAAGCGCATCCCGCAATGCTTCCATGACAACATGGACCTGATATGATGTTGTGAGTTTCATGGATTGCTCCTATAGTAACGTTGTCCGATGTTTGCCTTTGGGATGGATCACAACATGGTCGCCGGGAAAAGGCCACGGATCATTCTGTGTGGCCTTTTCGCCGTTGATCTCGACTGAACCCCGTTCAAACCAACGTCTAAGTTCAGAGTTTGATGCGAACATTTGCTTTCCTTCCCGTGAGGGAAGGAAAGGCCAAGCTTTGAGAAATTCAAACATGGTGGGCATGATTAGCCTTTCGGTAGCCGGTACTCGTGAAAAAGTCGTGAGCGTTGTTCGAAGCTTATAGCCATACAGGCTTCGATGAATTTTGTACGATCAAACAGATTAATGGTACGCTCGAATTTGTCGGCCATTTCATTGATGGCTGACGAAAGGGCCTGTAACTCAATACTATAACGTAGTTGCGCCGCTTCCTTATCGGCATAACTTGCCTTTCGCACTTCGCACCTCGAAACGGCGTTCGCGAACGCCGTTTCGATTGTCATAAGGTCAATAATATTCATGTTAGCCCCTGATGCTACAGCTCTTGATGTTCGCGCCATTCGAACACAACATGCTCGACCGGCTGCGACTCGAAGAATGACTTATCCAGTTCAAGGTATTCCTCGTCGGATAATTCCGGCATCTCTTTGCCGGTGTCAACTTCAGTGATCGTTTCCGCGACGAAGCTATCGGCCATGATTCCTACATTACGATCCGCAGACTCAATATATCCTGTGACGTTGCACAAGATGCCACGTAGCCACAATTGAAAATGGTGTGCTTTGTGTGTCATGTTAGCGTCCTATAGATCAGTCTTGACCCATCTTCGAGTTTGTTTATCCCATTGGTAGCTATTTTCATCTCCGGCTGCCCAGAAATCTAGCGCAGCCAATGCACCGCGACCATACCCAGCCGCCGCAAAAGCATTATTTATCGTATCACCATGAATGATGTTCCGTTTACCGTCGCTCCAAAAGAGAGTGAATGTTTTGGTGAGCGCAGCCTTGAGTGATGCGTCGCGCGTGGTGTTGATTGTACGCGCCAATGTGCGAAAATTGTTCGCAATTTCGCGCATGGTGTCACGATCAAGCTCAGGGGAATGCATGACCAGCGAATTGATGGCGAACCGTTCCGCGCTGTATTGGAGTTCAACCGTTTCCTTGCCCGTCAGTGCATTGTCGAGCACATCAGTCAATTCATTGACGACTGAGGCAATGGCGTACATTGCTACCTGTCGCAAGTTGGCGTCATTTGTGGTCGTGCGTTCCACGTTGGCGACCGCAAGAGCGATAGCGTCTGACAGCATGCTGTACTCAATTTTATTCATGTTTGACTCTCAGTAAATTGTCGGTTGTTAGACCGGATTACCAGCCATGCTTTTCGGCACAAATCGGGCCTATACCACGTGCAACGCTTTCTGCATCTTCCAGCTTGCGTCCACAGCAACCGCAAGTGCCGGTAAGCTTACCATAGGCGATTGCGGCTTCGCGTTGATTTGCGACAATGGCGCGCAACTGGTCCTGAATTTTCCCGTAATAGGTCTGACCGGGTTTTTGCATACCGTATTTCTGGCGCTGACCATACTCGGCGGCATCGCTCACGAAAATGAAACCGTTCCAGTTGGTGTCTGCACCCGGCTTTTTGATCAGGACTTTCAGGCGGGTTTCACCGTTCGGGACGGCATATCGGCCTTCTGGGACGTTGGTCAAGTCAATCGCGTTGGTGGTGGCGTGGGTTGTCGTGGTGACCGGTGCAACGGTGTTGCGAGTTACATCACGCGCTGCATCATCCGCAATAATTTTCTTGACTGCGCGGATATGGCCGTCAGCCAAGACTCCGTTGCGGTCAAAGTAGCCGAGCACGTCAATGGCGAATTTGCTGCGACGGTCTGCCATCTGCCGCAGTTTGGCCATCACGTCAGCCGGAGCACGCGGATTGTCTACGGCCGGAGCAGGCTGAACAACACGCAGGCGGGACGTGTTGTAACGTGAGGTATTGCCATAGCGACGGGAAGTATGTTGGCGGACCGAATGACGTTCCGCCGCCATCTGCTGGGCTTCCAAAAAAGTGGGCTTCGCGGGCGCGTCGAGGTCGGAGAGCTTTTCGAGATCGGAGAAAGAGGTGGCTTGTGCATTCATGGTGCGGTCTCCGTTGTTTCTTAGCGTAGAAGAATTATACCGTATAATTTTTAAAACGCAACGGGAGACGGCTATTTATTCCGTATAATTTATCGTTGACTTGGGTGTGTTGTGCTGGCAAAATGGTTCGGTGGACGGGAGGCGCGTTCCGCGCGTGAAAAAGCGACCGGGCCTCCGGTCGCTAAGTATTACCGCCAATCACTTTCAAAAATAACGGGAACCATTTCGTCCATGTCGTAAAATCGCGAACCTGTTCCATTCATTCCCGTGATAATTTTCACTTGATTGTCAGAGACCAGTTGCACATCACAGACATAATCATTCCATGGATATGGGTAATTCAACCGCATACCTTCTTTGACATCTTGCGCTTTGATCATTGGCATGATTGTTTTGTCCTGTTCTTAGTGTGCTGAAATTATACCGTATAATTTTGGAATTGCAAGCACTATATAAAATGGGTCGTGTGGACGGGGGATTGCTCGCGGCGCAAGAGCGACGGTCAAGAAGTCGATTGCTTCGCAACAAGCTCAATGGTAGTTTCATGGAGCCGCAACGTCAGGTCCACTATTATAGTGTTTCCTGCATCGTTTTCAGTGGCTGCACGCACGAAGTATGCATCGCTGTTCACATCATGTTGGCCGATAGCGATAAGGCTATATCCGTTATCCACACACCATGTATTGATTCGGATCAATTCGGTCAGTGTTGTGCCAAAAATGTAATAACTTGGTGCGGATAATGACGGAAATTTTACCATAATTTAATCGCCGTAACCGATAGTGGGTGCACGATGGGTGTCTGCATAAGCTTGTGCCTCTTGCCGCGTATCGAACGGTTTGCGGCCGATACCGTATTGGTTGGTGTTCGGATTGTACAGTGTAAAACCTTTCTCCACGACTTTCCAGCGGGATTTGTCGAGGGCCGAGGTCCAGGGTACCGCGCCATGAATGGACGCTGTTTGACCGGTCTCGTGTTGCCAGAATTGATATGCACAGACTTCGAAATTACGTGCCAATGTAGGATACCTCCATTGAAATAACCGTAATGTGAGGAAATTATACGGAATACCTTTTAGCCTGTCAATCCTTTCTGCACCAGAGATTTCAACATATCCTGCACCAGCAAATGAGTATCGTGATCGTCCGGTAGTCCGAAACGGTACACAAGCTGATTGTGTACGGTCTCAACTTGGATTTGTAGCGCATTGGCCTGCGCCTGTTTGAATGCCGGGCTGTGGTGATAGGAAATATGCGCCATGGTCATATCCTCCCGCGCTATACGTCTACGGTGTAACCCACTTTGATAAACGCGTCGCGAATCATTGCCGGATTTGTAAATCCCTTGGTGAGCATTTGTTTACGGGTGTATTTTAACTTCCAACCTAAGTCGATATATTTTTCGCCCGGAGACTCCCAGGAATAGGCAGCGCGCACGATTTGAACTTTTTTCAACACCGCGAGGTCGGAGCGAATGGAAATGACAGCTTGATCGTTTTTCGTCAAGGTCTGCACGTCGTCCGGTTTGCGTGGTAGGACACGGGTCAAACGAAAAACTTCCGTTCCGTGAGCGCTCAATTTTGCCATGGTGTGGGCTCCGTCATTTCTTAGTGTGGGAAAATTATACGGAATAATTCCGCTGGTGTCAATTCCCTAAGTATCGATTATTATGTTAGAAGCCACTGCTGTAAGCTGGTTAAATTCTTCTATCGCGGCAAGAATTGTCTGATATCCCAGGCCTCGCATAACGTTACCACGAATTTGATAGACTCCCAGCATAGTGACGCCTTGGCGCTTTTCTTGAATGGTCATAATGGGAAATCCTCGCGCGGGAATGTAAACTACCCCCGCGCGAGTATTTCCAAGATGTCGAAATTGAACTGCGTGACGCTTGCGAGTAGTCAACCCGTAATCAAACTTGATCTTTTCTTCAAGCGTCCGCATGGGAACTATTTTCCCTGACTCAGACGCTCCGCAACGGCGTCAGCCCAGGCCTTTTGCGCGGGCAGGAAACACTGCCGCAGGCTGCGATCCTTGAGGTACAGGTAATGCAATCCGCCGATTGTCTTGACTGTTACTTTCATAGTGTTGCTCCTGTGGTGAGAGGCGTTGCTCTAGTGTGTGAAAATTATACGGAATAAATCGGCAGGAGTCAACAGACTTATTCGTATTAAAAGTTATTGACTTGCTTATAATTATTATATAAAATGGGTCGCGTGGACGGGGGATTGCTCGCGGCGCAAAAAAAGGAGCGGGAGAGCAATGCTCGATCCCGCTCAAAAAGGCATCGCCTTATTTTACTCTTCGAATTCTATGCCTCGCCTTATAGCCTCATTTTTGGCAAGTTCGGCATACTCGTCTCGTTCGGCATTCCGTTCTTTTTCATATACACCACGAACTTGAGCATCAGTGCAGGCTTGCAGATAGCCCGTGAATTCTGCAATGTCTTTCGCGTTTATTGTCATCTGTCTTCTCCCGTTGTCCCTAGTGTAAGAGAATTATACGGAATAATTATAATAATGTCAACAAAAAGCCCCGAGAATTCGCAATTCCGGGGCTTGGCTCTACCTTTCCCCGCAATAGAGCATGCGGCCGTTGTTTATCGGATTGTCTGCAAATAGCAGTCCTGACAGGTCACGCCTGCTATATCCATCTATACATCGTATTGATAATACGACCGGATTGCCACCATTTTGAGCCTACGCTTCGCTAGCGTCAATTCGCCTGCCTTTCCATGCCGTACATGGAATACTCACGTAAGTTACCCCTGCATGCATTTGCAGGACTCAAGATTAACTATTACTCTAATTTCAGCAACTGATCAAGTTCGGCTTCGCTCGGGCGTTTTTCAAACGCGCGAACATTCTTCGCACCGCCGAGACTACGCGAATGCCGTTTCGCTTCGTTGATACTCTTGAACTTCCGCGCACCCTCGATAGTGATATGAACGGAACCGACTCGCACCGACTTGACGGACATGCTTTTATTTCCTTTTGTTGTATCGTACGCAAATTTGCGGTAACGGATGAGCTTCCGGCATTAACTCTATTCTCTGACCCGTGTTTACCTTGCCTTCTTAGAAAGACCGCAAATTCTTCAAAAAACGTCACAGTTACTCGATCTGTGGACCCTATGTTGCGCCGTGGGTCGGGTTTATCTTTTCAGATTAACGCGGCATATTTCTAGACGAATTCGCAGCAGTCCTCACCATCACGATCCACTTATATCGGCACCGTTTGTTATGATGGGTATTTGTCGGACTGCTGCGAGAATTATAACCGCTTACGCGGCCTTGCGCAAGCTGGTGATGGCCTTGGACAATTCCTTCTTGTTGGTGAACAGAACCGATCTCTGTCCGCGAATATGCAGGAAGTGAACCTGATTGCGGCCACGCTTCAGAGCACTGGTACGATACTTGGTCATGTTGCTTCCCCTCGTTTGGCGGTTGGTGTTTTCTCAATCGACGCGATAATTATACCGAATAAATCGCGTCTGTCAATAATTATTTTTCGATCACTTGGAACGTGTAGAGTGAGCAATCAGTGGCATATGGAAAGAACTCATAGGCGTCATGGGTCAAATAGAATCCTACCTCCACACACTCCACCGGATTGCTGTACAAATGAGCAAGCGTGGCTGTCCAGTCATCGCATGCCCCCTGCTCGTGATCCCCCAAACCGGACGGATCACCGTTAACAAGGTAGGACGCCCAATTGCTCGGCGCGCGGTATGTTTCGGTCTTGATTGTTGGCATGGTGCTGCTCCGATTCATTTTGTTCGATTTATCAATCGACGCGATAATTATACCGAATAACTCGCGCTTGTCAAATAATTATTGATTCAATATAGTTGCGTATTCCTCATTGGATATCGAATAGTTCAGTAATCTGCTCGGGCGTGAAGCGGTAACCGTTGCTCAATGCGCCCTTTCCTTCACGATCAATGGTTACATAGTTGGTCCGTTTTTGCATACATTCGGAGCTTGTTACCCAAAATCGTTGGCCGCACGTTACATGCACGATGCACTTGCGTTTCCCTTGATACTGAAAAGAAAAATCCTTTTTAGCAACGAGGATGGCGCATTGTTTCATGGGTTAGCTTCAAGTCGCGAGCAAAATGACGACGCGAGTAGCCAAAGCAACGAGACGCGCACCAAGCAGGACACTGGTCCAGAAAATGTGTTTGAGCATTGGTGCACCCTCATCCGGATTTATTGTGTGGGAATTATACGGTATAATTTACCGTTCGTCAACTAGCTAGTGCTCGCATCTTTTCGTCATATGCTTTTATTCGGGCCGCTACCATTAAAATGTTACGTTTGCCTCCTGGGTTATCGGACTGGCAGGTAATGTCTGTGGGCACATAAACCCCGTTTCGTTGGCGTTGCTCTAACCATGAGATGATATCGTAACCGGTCATTTCCCTCAGACCGTAGAAACAACCTAAGTCATGGTCCAGCGCGAGCGTGGTATATACGCCTGCCTCCAACATGCAAATTGCTTCATGGAACGAAACCGCATGATCCCAGGTACAATCCGGTTTGCTGCGAGAGTCATCTACCCACAATTTTGTATTCTGATTCATGGTGTGAGTGTCCGTTTGAATATTGTGGGAATTATACGGAATAAATCGGCGCACGTCAACACTATAATTATGATTGATTTCAATAATTATACGGTATAAAATGGGTCGCGTGGACGGGAAATTCCTCGCGTGCAAAAAAATGCGGGAGCAACCGCATGGTTGCTCCCGCCAAAGGCGTCGCTAGACGCCGCACCATTAAAACATTGGTTCGTAGCGGTCGTGAATCGCCACAGCTCCATAAAATTCGTGGCCGAGGAGCTTTTCGCAAGCTTCCGAAAAGCGACTGTCTGATGTAGCGCCATAATTGCCGCCAGTGGTGTACCACCTCGTTTTATAGTCGGGGGGTACGAGCCGCAGGCATCCACGTACATGCGAGTGCAGAATTACTTCAGGGTAGTCGCTCGAAGGCACGAACGAACCTTCAATATTCGATACACAAAGCCGTGTGTATCGACTGGAAATTACGTCGAGGGTGCAGTCGCCCAACGGTTTACGATAAACATATACTAGTAATCCCATGGTGCGCTCCTACAGTTATTAGCAGTATTCGGTAGCGACACCCGTGACGGTGTCCACTATCTGAAAGCTGTCGCCTGATGCGTCTTTTATGGCCTCTCTTGCCTCTTTTTCGGTGTGGTAGCTGTCATAGAAATCGTTCATGCCGCCCACCGCATCATGTTTGTGATAAGCGAAAAGCCAGAAACGACGAAGATCAAAAGTCAAATTCTGGCGAATTAGTGGCATGGTGCGTTCCTTTGTTTGCTCTCTGATGCTGATAATTATACCGAATAATTTACGGAAATCAATACCCTTGCGAAAATAAAAAAGCGGGGTAATCTGTTGGACTACCCCGCAAATGGCGTCTAGGGACGCCGCACCATTAATTGGTATTGCCAGGAATTTCCTGAAGGCGTTCTTGAACTACTCCTATTGCGATACTCACAGCAAACCGACCACAAGGTGTAATGCTTGGATCTGTTTGCGCGACTCGCAATAGATGCAAAACGTTCTCCTTCGGTTTATTTGGGTCGAGCGGTGGGTAATTGCCTTTTGGTGAAGTGTCCATTAGATGTGTTCCTCGTTGGCGTCAACAATCACACAATGCTCAAGGACTGCCTGCTGCATTTCCTCCAACTTTGCGATATGCTTTTCGACGTCGTTGGTCTTGAGGCCAGTGATCTTTTTGGCACGCGAGAGGCACGACGGGCCGCGCGTCAGGCGCATGCCTTTATTCTTGGCTTCCAGGCGCAAGCCGGAGATCAGCACTCGATGCGCAAAGGCTGAGATGGCGTTCGGGCCGACCAGTGAGCGAACTTGCCCATTTTCGTTGGTGATCACGTTCCGGGGTGTAACGTCTAAAGTTGTCATGGTGCAATCCTCGTCGTTATTCAGTGTGAGATAATTATACCGAATATCTGGCGTTTGTCAACCTGTCAGTTCGCGCAGCTTTCCACGTTCAATGAAATATTGCTTGTTGGTATTTGGATCAACTGTCTCAGCGTACTTTTCAATGTCGTGCTGGCTGCGTCCGCCCGCGTAAAACCGACCATAAAGGCCCGTGGCGGCGATTAAGTTGGAACGCTCATGTTTGTTGCGGTAAATAACCGCGAAGGTAAACGGTGCACCCTCATCCGTGACTGTCTCAACACTCACAAATGTCGGATGGGCGCGATTCGGCGGTGACTGGTGAACGACAAGCTTATTCATGGTGTAGTTATCCTTCAGTCATATTGTGTGATAATTATACCGTCTTTATTGTCATTGTCAATTTTCATACAGAGACCCAGCTTGCCCGTCCATGAGATATTGTTGGCATTCCCGTACAGAATGCAGGCCTTGATGATATCCTGTTCGTGATTGTACGCACCAAGACCGTACGCAATTAGAATTAACGCGGTGGAGACAATGACGACTGTGAGCGAAGATGGATGAGGTTTTTTAAACATGGTGCTCGGTGTTGGATTAAATTATTGGTCGGTTTTTTTGTTGAGCTTTTTGATATGCGGTGATTGCGGCTTCTGCAGTATCCCATGTATCGAAGTATGCCCCACTTTTGTCTGGTTTAGAACCCGGAGGTCCCCACTGATATCCATTCACCGTGATTATGAATCGGTGGTCGATGGTTGTTTCCACGTACACGTCATCATTCATGTTGTAGCCAATCACTTTGACTCTGGGTTTCAATTTAGACGATAGTGGAATCAATTTTGCCATTGTGCTGGATCTCCGTCTTAAGTGTGAAAATTATACGGAATAAAATTAAAAGTGTCAACACATGGACATGTATGTGATGGGAGGTTTTGCTCTATGCTAAGTGGCCCGAAGTTTGGTGCAATGCAATTATAGCGGAAATAGCGAATTGACTGTCGTATCAATAAAACAACTTGCATCCAGGCTGGGCGTCCTGTAGGGTAGTTGTGTTGAATGTAATTGGTTTGAAAATCGTTATTTTGCTCATCCTGTAATCCCCTACGGGCGTCAGTTCGTGGGGGATTTTTTTGCGTGCACGACGGTCCGCCGTCCACACGACCATTTTGCCCGATAATTATAACAGAGTCAAGCTATAATTTATACTTGACCATTGGGAACAAAATTACATAGAGTGTGCATAATTTATAAACCTTTATAAGTGCATCGACGGGTGTTCTCTAATACAGTCTCCAAGGGATGGGGTAATATTTGCCAAAATGACACCACGAAGGTTTCTATAAAAAATGGGCAGGGTCAAATTATGCGGATTTATGTCTATACGTTTGTGGTGGCACAGACAGCGGATGGTCCTAAGACCATTACCCTCATTTCAACACAGGAAGTGGGCTATAGCGTGGGAACACCAGCAATCTATGACACCATTATCACGGACGATGAGTCAGTTGAGACCGGTCCTTATTGCCCCGTCTTGTTTATTCCGTTTAGCTTCTAGCGTTTGACAACGAAGAAAATATTCCGTATAATTTTCTCATGTTGATAGGAACACACTGATCTTGCGGAAAAGGCTGGGCGAATTGACGAAGTAAGACTTTTTTCTAACGGATAAGTAACAGGAGAAATGTGCATGTCAATAATCGGTACACATCATTTCGTGAGCTTCGCCGCCGCTCAACGGTATTACGTCTCGCAGGCGTATTGCACCAAACAGGACTCAAATCAAGTTGTGAAGGAAAAAATCAAGGAGGGCGCCATTGTGGTAGGTGTAGAACCGGAAGTGAAGCCCGGTGAGCGAGTGGTGATCGATACCGTGGAAGGCCGCTATGTCATTGACGATGGAAAGCCTTGACATCAGCTTAAAGATGCGTAATATATCTCGTGGCTGAGGACTTCGGTGAATTTCCCTGTTTAACGCAGTTCCAGCAAGCAGAAAACTCGATATCTTTCCTTAACTGGTTTGATTTCGGGGGTTCTACGGCGACGAGAGGCCGAAGATTACTTTAACCGGTAGTCTTCGGCCTTTTAATTTGGTATAATATTTCCCAAGCAGGCTATACCTCGTGCAGAGGGGTGTCAGCACACAGAAATAGCCTGTAAGGTGGAAGTGCTGCAGCCCATCACTAGGTCAAGGCAATTGACTGTCAGGGATTGCCTTGGCCTTTTCAGCGACGGACCACCCGTCCGTCCACCACACCATTTTGCCCGATAATTATAACCAAGTCAACTATAATTTATGCGTTGACAAGAGCGGAGTTATTCCGTATAATTTCCTCACAATAATTCTTCTTAGGGATGTACCCATGAAAAAACTTCAGTCTTACACGACAGCGGAGTATCGTCACCTTAATGGCAAACGTGACTATCTGTTTGTCACTACCAAGGAATTGACCACGGATGCCTCGCTTAAATACACAGTAAACAATGCTGTGCAAGTCGGAACAAAACTGGTTACCGTGGGTAAATACTGCCCGGTCGTATTCCTGCCATAATTCTGGACATTCTCAAAAATATTCCGTATAATTTTTTCTCAAATTTTGGGAGACGCATCATGTTGAAATTGACCCAGGCTATTGTTACCAAGCATTTGCCATGCACTCCCACAAAAGGAAGACGGATCAAAGCTACGGCGGTCGCAGGAAGCGTTACGATCCCCTATAACGATGATATCGGTATTCACGAGAATCATCACTTTGCGGCAAAGCAGTTACAAGCGAAGTTTGGTTGGGAGGATGAGCTGACGGGCGGCATGCTCTCAACTGGCGAGCATGTTTGGGTCATGCCAATGTCGATAGATTAAATTCTCAAAAAATTTGACATTCTCAAAAAATTCCGTATAATTATCACCATCGAAAACGAACAAGAGCCGGTGAAACTGAATTCGCGTGGAAGTGGCGCGATAGTCCAGAGCCCAACGAGGCCCGTGACGAGGATGTAGGTTCGATTCCTGCCATCGGTTTTTAAAATGGAGTGCACCATGCCATACCTGTTTGGAACCATTTCTCACGGCACGATGCTGCCTGTTGATCTCATTCCTGTGTTCTGCAACGCATTACGGGACGTACGCGGTTCCGTTCCACGGGAAATTTGGTTGCGAGCACAAGCTTGCATGCGTAACGACATGCGCATGGCAAACGACGGGCAGGAAGTGGTGATAGAGTTATCCGATGCGTTAGATGCCAACGCTCCCTCCTATCATTATTTCGGCGCGCATGTTGGCGATAATTCGGATTACGGATTTTGGCTGGCTGAAGATTTTCGGAAACAAATGAAAGAGGAAAAGGTTCTCGAAGTAGACGACTTGTCTGCAGTTCCCGAAAAGTTCACCGGAGACGTGCTCCACGTGAACGACCACGGTAACATAACGTTCTATATTGCCCATAAGGGTAGGTTGCAGGAAATTTGGTCTTACGTATGAGAAATCTCGAAGGTAAAGAAATCTCACGCCGGACTATCGTTAACACAATGCGGCAGGAGCTAGACAACTGTGTTGATCCTAAGACCAACGAAGTGAATTGTACCCAGCTAGCGGAAACCGCAGCCCAGACGCATAACCTCTATGGGAATGCCGTAACCTATCCCATCCATGAAGAAGTCTTCGACATTGCTATCGAGGTGGCTGAGAAATATGGCTAAAATACCTGTTGTGTTTCGTATTGATGTTGGGTCTGCCACAGAAGTAGTTGCAGTATTTCCAAACGTGTTTGGATTAGGGATTGGACGCGCTCCGCGAATCCAGACCAATACGCCCCGTTGTTGCGGGAATTGCAAAAGATTTACAACACTGATGGAGACGAGCTAGTGGTAGTTGATGCGGAAATAGTTTCGACGGAGCTGGCAATCTATTGTGTTGCGCACAACCGAAAGAAGATAAAGAAACAGGGTTGACTTTTAAAAAATATACCGTATAATTTATAAACTAGAACAACGGAGAGTACCATGGCACAAAAGGTCTGGATTCATCGCGACTTAGGCAAACAAGTTGCTTGCGAGCACCTAGTTGATGAGCCACTTGGTGCGGAATGTTCATGCAGTGTTGCGAGCGCTGCGAACAGCAAACAACATAGGGATAAGGCAAAAACTGAACTTCTTTCGGCGTATCAAAGCCTCCTGAATGCGTATGCGGCGATGGGGGAATGTATTACCGGGGCGACCACAGTGGAGGAAAATGCAGCCATATACCGCAATGCACAAATTCTGCTCTCAGTGCAGACCATTATCTGGAATATTAGGACCGGTTTGTAAGGAAACAAAGCCGGGGCTCCCGGGGAGCCCCGGCTTTGTTTCACCGTGAACATTACCCCGTCCACGCACCCATTTTATATAATAATTATAAGCAAGTCAATAATTATAATGAGTCACACAGGCTTGACGTGCGCCGATTTATTCCGTATAATTTCATCATAATAACTGAACGGGAAAAGCACCATGTCATACACCTACAGTGACACGATTGTCGGAGACCTATATAAGGATGCGCACGGCTTTCGAC
>Ga0134125_10005917_pt1 | contig 13868 bp, 18 predicted proteins | sample KB31751_FD_96464 | JGI IMG/M metagenome (GOLD analysis project Ga0134125, IMG submission 96464) | Terrestrial soil microbial communities with excess Nitrogen fertilizer from Kellogg Biological Station, Michigan, USA - KB3-175-1 | ecosystem: Environmental > Terrestrial > Soil > Unclassified ... | reverse complement strand
CTTCGAGCTTAAGGTTAGGCGCTACGACGGCCTTCACGACATGCCTGGCGGCGAGATGCCGCCGCTGGCGGAAACCGCGCCTCCGCCAGCAGACGCGCCAGGGGCCTGAGAACAGCGCTTACGGCCCCGCGCTCCGCTGCCGAAGCGATCTCCAAGTCTGGCTCCAAGAGGGCCATGAACAATTCCAGTTCTCTAGGGAGCGAGAAACCGTCTCGCGGCGGCGGCGACCTACGCCGGCTGATCGCTAAGATCGCGCCGCTTAGCGATAACCGCAGAGGCCACGCTTGTCAAGATTTCTCTTCGGCCCGTGCATCCGTGATCCGGAGACACCAAGCGAACACGACCCAGCCGCCGACAAATAAGGCTGCAAAAAGTCCTACGTCTTTAATTCTCGGCAGGCTCGATGCAGAGGAGATGAAGATCAGCAGCGCGAAAGCGGGGATGCCAGCAGCTATCCCCGCTGCAAATTGAACCAAGTGGATTGAGAGCGTTCCGATGTTGAGCGCTATTTCCTGCGCGCGGCTCTTCTCGTATTCTTGGTGATTTGGATTCTGGTCCTTCCTGCGCCTCTCTAGGTGCAAATGAAGACCGAAGGCACCCACGGAAGCCGCCGTCGATGCGATTGCGCCCGAGACGATCCGAGCCAACTCTATAGGCGCGAACGGCATAGGCGTACCCGTCAAACTGGCTTGCTGATGCCGAGCAGGCTCCAGGGATCGCCTTCACCGATCAGCAGTGTCACGCCGGCGCCAGATGGTGCCTCCGCATCCTCCCAGCCGCCGGGCGACCGCGCCTCGATCGCTTCAATGCCTTGCCCCGTCATGTAAACTTCGCCTGCCGCGTCACCCGGCTGGCGTTTGACGAACATCGCCAAATCCGCTGGCGTACCCGTCGCCATTTGGAGATTGGCGAAATCGTCTTGGAGCGCGGACCACTCTGCGAGTGTCAGCGATTTCCTGCGCCAATGAACCGCCACGTCTGTTCCCCTCCTGTCCTCATGAAGCAGACTAGGCCCGGCAGCCCTAACCTGTGCTCAACGCCTTCCATGCATCCGCAGGCAGTTCTCTCCTTAGAGTCGGATGCGCACTGCCCCGCGCGGAACGAACTTCGTCAGTGCAGCCGCTTTGAATTTGTCGCGCTGCCATTTGCCCTTGGCGTCTCTGCTGACGCACCAAACATCGTCGCCGCTCACCTCTTCCACGGTCATTGGCACCGCATAGCCAGCCACCGTGACAACGTCCTTCGGCTTAAATTCCATTGGTTCCTCGCCGCATGGCCGAGCTTTAGAGGCTATCCCGATTCTCGGCGGAGCGTGGCTTGTCAGCAACCGTTCCGTGTGGCCGTATGCTCATTGAGTCGGAGGGCAGGCACGGTTGGCGAGATCGTCGACGTGCGGAACTGCGCAGTGGGGGCATTGCAGTGAAGAAGTTGTTGCTTGCCGGGCTCGTGATCGCACCTTTGGCTGCGGGCGCTGCCTTGGCTGAGCCGTCTGTAGCCCCTGAGACTAACCCGGTGCTGACTCTGGTACGCCAAGCACAGGAAGAGCGCGTCGCCAAGGAAAACGATCAATTCGCTGCGACGCCTTCGCATGCAGACATGATCGGCTCTCCTTTTACAATTTCTATCAACGGGGACAGCAAGAACTTTCTGTCATTTTTGGACTACTACCATGATGGCGTACTGAGCATGAACCTCACGAAGACTGAGTTCTACTACAACAAAGGCGCAACCGACATCGATGCTGAGACCCAGCACGTGCCTGCTATCCAAATCGCGTCCCGCGAAAAGAGTAGCAGGCAGTACGAGGCCCAGAACGCCTATGGCGCTAAGGCTCAGGTCACGTCTTCGGTGAACGAGGTAGGCTACATCGCAGCGTTCGTGCTTCCACGTGGAGATCGGCCGGAAACGCTACGAGACGTCGCCATGCCAGACGATCCCGATCTTGATGCCTACGAGTGGAAAGAGACCTTGGACGGTCCCGCTGCGAAGGCGATCTACCAAGGCTCCAAGCTGGTGATCGAGGGAACGATCGCGTCGTTCCCAGACGGGAAGGTCACGCATTGCGACACGACAGCGGCGACGGCGACAATTGACGAGCCAACCGAAGTCTTGGACTACGATTGCTATGTAGCGGCCAAGGTCTCTCGGATAGCCTTCGTCTCGGGTGATGGCAGCGTATTGCGCGAGTGGAAGATCAGATAGAAGTTTGCGCTATGATATTCATCTCGCTTGCGGACAACGGTGCGAACTTCTACGTCAATATCGCCTCAATCGCATACGTGCGGAGCAAACCTCAACCGCAGGCTGGCAGCCGCGTTGGCTTGGTCAGTGGGGAAGTCTTGCTGGCCGACGAGCGAGTTGATCAAATCATGGCGTCGATCAAGATGGGCGAAGCGCCGCTCGCGCGAGGCTAGTTGTGTCAGGTATTGTCAGTGGCTCGCTTACGGATTTCAGACCAATCGTCGATTGTTACTTCAATCTTCCCAATCTGGGCCGTGGTCAGCCGGGCCGACGATTGCGCGCCCTGCTCGATACAGGAGCAACTGATTGCCAACTGCGGCCTGATATGGTCGAAGCGCTCGGTCTGCCCAGCCTGGGTCACTTTCACACGCACGGCGTTGGCGTCAGCGGTATCAAGCCAGCCTATCGGTGCGACGTCACACTGGAAGGTGTCAGCACCAAAGGCCCTCAGCCTATTTGGCGGTGGACTGCCCAGGAAGCCCGCGTTTTCGCGGATTCGTTCGATTCCACGGTCGAGGCAATCATCGGAATGAATGTGCTCCGGCACACCAGCTTCTTTATTTATCCGGGCGGTCGGTTCGAGCTTCATCTGCCGGGCGACTAGGTCGCGTCGTTTCACGTCGCCAGCCGCCACGCCAACAATCCCGACTCCTGCCGCTCGCTACGCACCAGCCCCCGATCCCGCTGCGACTGCAAACACGCCCGCAGCCGGTTGACCATCAGCCGCGCCAGATCGGGATTGTCGGCGCTTAGGCCGCGCGCCGCCATTACCCGCATCGCTAGCTCGGCCGTCGTCAGCGGCCGGTTGGCTTCCCGCAGAGCGTCGAACGCAACCGCGAGCACCTGACCCTTCCCGGCCCTGTGTCTCGCCGGGGCGGCCTTCGCGCGGATGCGGCAGACGTCAAGGTCAGGCGCGAAGATGCGCAGCGTCGCGTCGACGTGTTCAAGCTGGTCAAGGAGGCGTCGCACCTCTCGGCGATGCTGCTCGATCTGTCCAGCGATCTCCGCGCGTTTGCGGATCAAGCCGTGGATCACCAGCGGGTGGTCGGCGTCGGCAGGGACGAGTTCGTTCGCCATGCTCGACAGCTACGCCGGAACGTGCGATGGAGGCCAGTCGAAAAACGCTGTTGAATCAGCGATGTAGCGAGGCGCGAGCTTGGGTGTGTTTGCGCCATAGGGCCGGCATGGGCGTTCCTCGACCCGCAAGCGGCGCTCGACCAGGCGCAGGCGCTTGATGCAGCGTCGGCGCGCGGCCGACTGCACGGCCTTCCGGTCGGCATCAAGGACGTGATCCTGACGCGGGATATGCCGACCCAGTACAATTCGCCGTTCCACAGGGGATCGCACCCCGAAGTGGATGCCGCCTGCGTCAGCCTGCTGCGCAGCGCCGGCGCGGTGCTGCTCGGCAAGACCGAGACGGTGGAGTTCGCCGCCACCGGCCGCAAGCCGCCGACACGCAATCCGCACGATCGGGCGCGCACGCCCGGCGCCTCGTCGAGCGGGTCGGCGGCGGCGGTGGCCGACTTCCACGTCCCCCTGGCGCTCGGCACCCAGACAGCCGGGTCGGTGATCCGGCCGGCGTCCTATTGCGGCGTGTGGGGGTTCAAGCCGACGTGGGGATTGGCGAGCACCGAGGGCGCGAAGCGCTTCGCGACGACCCTCGACACCCTGGGCTGGTTCGCGCGCTCGGCCGAGGATCTCGACCTGATGCTCGATGTCTTCGACCCGGATCCGCCAGAGCCGCAATCGGCTTTCGACGTGCGCGGCGCGCGGATCGCGGTATGTCGCACGCCCGCCTGGGACCAGGCGGAGCCGGCGACCCGGCAAGCTTTGGCGGCGGCTGCCGAGCGGCTCGCGGCGGCCGGCGCCGAGGTGGTCCACCTGGCCCTGCCGCCACCTTTCGACGGCTTGCCGGCGGCCGTGGCGCGCATCATGTCGGCCGAGGGAAGAGCGGCGTTCCTGCCCGAGTTTCGAGCCGCCCCGGAACTTCTCGACGAGGCCTTGCATGGCATCGTCACGAACGCCAGCGGGGTCAGCCGCGCGGAGCAGCTCGAAGCCTACGACCTGGCGGGCGAGTGTCGGGGCGCATTCGCCAGGCTCGCAGCGCCATTCGACGCGGTGCTGGCGCCCAGCACCACCGGCGAGGCGCCTGTGGGACTGGGGTTCACCGGCTCGCCGGTGTTCAACGGCTTGTGGACGCTGCTCCACACCCCTTGCGTCAACGTTCCCGGCTTCGTTGGCTCGAACGGCATGCCCGTGGGGCTGACCGTCACGGGCCCGCGCTTCGCCGACCGCAGGGTGCTCGCGGCGGCCGAGGCGTTCGGCCCGGTCTTCGCGACCTAGCCGACGTTAGGCGAGCCGCCGACAATCTGATCTCGGGAGGAAGGTGGCGCCGCCGCAGAGATTCGAACTCTGGACCTCAGCCTTACCAAGGATGCGCTCTACCACTGAGCTACGGCGGCGTCGCTCCCGCGCGGGGCGGGAGGCGCGGGTTGTTAGCGGACGCGCCCCCTGGTGTGAAGCGGAAAAGGATTGACCGGCGGATCGGCCGCATTAGCCCGGGGCCATGGACGAGAATCGCGATCGGCTGAAGCCCGCCGAGGGCCCGGCGAGTGCGGCGCAAGGCTCGGACGAGCGCGAGGCGCGGCTCGCGGCGGCGTTGCGCGCCAACCTGCGGCGCCGGAAGGCCGCTGCGCCGGCCAAGCCGCCCGCGGCTGAGCGGGGCGGGCGCTAGGCGGGCGCCAGCGCGCGGCGGGGCCGTGTGGCCAGCGCCACGGCGAAGTAGAGCGCCGCCGCGGCGAGGGCGACGCCGAACTCCAGCCACAGCATCGCGTCGGCGCCGTGGCGGGTGTCTGCCCAGCCGTCGGCCAGCGGCATGAGGGCGACCGGGATGTTCGCGACCGAGGCGAACAGCGTGTACTTGGTGGCCGCCGCGCCGCGCCCGATCGCCTCGAGGTTGGCGGCGGCGTAGGCGGCGTACGCCATCCCGAGCGCGGCGTTGTAGGAGACCCCGAACGCCACGAACCACACCGGCGTCTTCGGCGCGAGCGCCGCCATCGCCGCGGTCGCGCCGGCCAGCACGCCGAACAGCACGTAGGCGGCGCGGCGGTCCATGCGGTCGCAGATGTAGCCGCCGACGATCGAGCCGACCCCTGTGGCGATCGCGCCGGCCAGGGCGATGGCGGCCAGCAGGCCCGGACCCACCCGCCACTCGTGCGCGATGCCGGTCAAGAGGTTGGCCGCGGCGCCGGCGCCGAGCGGCAGGACGAAGAGGAACAGCGTCAGCCAGCCCAGCCGCGCGCGGATCACCTCCCAGCAGTCCTTCACCACCAGCTTCAGCGTCTCGAGGTAGCTCGGCTGCCTCGGAAGGCTGTGCGAGCGCGGCGCGAAGATGAGCGCCAGGCAGCAGGCTGCGCAGAGCCCGGCCACGCCCAGCCCCGCCAGCGGCAGCGAATGGGTAACGCCGGCGATCGCCAGGCTGGCGCTGGTTCCGATGCCGCTGCCGCCGAGGTTCCCGGCCTGGCTCCAGCCGCCGGCGGCGCCGCGCTGGCCGGGCGCGGTGTCGTGCGCCATCAGGCTGTCGGCGGCCATGCCGAGGAAGCTCGCGCCGACCGCCACCACGATCGAGATCGCCGACAGCGCCGGCAGCGAGGCGGCGCGCACGGGCAGCAAGCCGGCCGCGACGATCGCCGCGGCGACCGCGACGGTGGCGGCGACGTACCAGAGCTTCGGCGTCAGCAGGGTGTCGACCAGCGGCGCCCAGAGCACCTTCGCCACCTGCGGGGCCAGCGAGACGCCGAGCACCGCCCCGAACGCCGCCGTCGAGACGCCGCCGGCGACGTAGGTGTTCTCCGCCGCGCCGGTGAGGAAGCCCCCCGACGCGCCGAACGAGAAATAGAGGACGAAGAACAGCGCCGGATGCACGCTGCGGCCGCGCTCGCTGACGCTGTCGTGCACGACGGCTCCCGTGAGCTTGATCCCGCCCCCTGGCGCCCAACCATGCGGCGCCGCCCGCCGCCGCGCAACCAATGCGCAGTCTGCCCCCTTATCGGGGCGACGAGGCTTGGGTTATGTAAGGTCAAGCGGACGCGCGCGATGGGCGTCCGTCCGGGAGGCGCTGAATGGACCGCATCGCCATCACTGGCGGAGCCGAGCTGGAGGGGACGATCCCGATCTCCGGCGCCAAGAACTCCGCCATCAAGCTGATGGTGGCGAGCCTTCTGACCGACGAGCCGTTGCGGCTGACCAACATGCCGCGGCTCGCCGACACCCGCTTCCTCGGTCGGCTGCTCGCCCGGCTCGGCGTCGAGGTGGAGGAGCGCGACGGGCCGGACGGCGCCGAGACCGTGCTGACCACGCCGGAGATCGTCTCCGCCATCGCGCCTTACGACCTCGTCCGCCAGATGCGCGCCTCGTTCAACGTTCTGGGGCCGCTGGTGGCGCGCACCGGCCAGGCCAAGGTCTCCTTGCCGGGCGGCTGCGCGATCGGCGCGCGCCCGGTCGACTTGCACCTGATGGCGCTGGAGGCGCTCGGCGCGCAGATCGAGCTCAACGAGGGCTACGTCTACGCGATGGCCCCGCGCGGCCTGAAGGGCGCGGAGATCCGCTTCCCGTCGGTGTCGGTCGGCGCGACCGAGCATGCGCTGCTGGCGGCGGTGCTGGCGCACGGCGAGACGGTGATCGCGGGCGCCGCGTGCGAGCCGGAGATCGTCGACCTCGCCGCCTGCCTCGCCAAGATGGGCGCGCGCATCGAGGGCGCCGGCACGCCTGTGATCCGCATCGTCGGCGTCGCCCAGCTTTGCGGCGCCACCCACGAGGTGACGCCCGACCGCATCGAGACCGGCACCTATGCGCTCGCCGCGGCGATGGCGGGCGGCGACGTGCGCCTCACCCGCACCCGCCCCGACATGATCGAGGCGCTGCTCGCCAAGCTGGAGGAGGCCGGCGTCGAGGTGCGGCGCCGGCCGGACGGCCTCAGCGTCAAGCGCAATGGCTCGCGGCTCACCGCCGTCGAGGTCACCACCGATCCCTATCCGGGCTTTGCGACCGACCTGCAGGCGCAGTTCATGGCGCTGATGACGCTGGCCTCCGGCGTCAGCGTGATCCGCGAGACCATCTTCGAGAACCGCTTCATGCATGCGCCGGAGCTGGCGCGGCTCGGCGCCGACATCTCCGTCTCCGGCGGCGAGGCGCGGGTGCGCGGCGTCTCCGGCCTGCACGCGGCGCCGGTGATGGCCACCGACCTGCGCGCCTCGGTGGGCCTCGTCATCGCGGCGCTGGCGGCGCGGGGCGAGACGCAGGTCAGCCGCGTCTATCACCTCGACCGCGGCTTCGAGCGGCTCGAGCAGAAGCTCTCGGGGGTCGGCGCGCGGGTGCGGCGCATCCGCGACGGCGAAGACGCGCTCGAGGCGGCCGAGTGACGAAGACCGACCCGCTGCGGCTGCTGGCGGAGGACGCCGAAGACCTGGCGGTGATCTCGGCCGCCGTGCAGGACGCCGTCGCCCACGTCGGCGACCTCGAGTGGGACGCCAAGGGCCGCCGCTTCACGCTGGCGCTCAACCGCTACCGCTGGGAGGCGCCGGGCATGCTGCTGGGCGGGCGGGTGCGCTCGGGCCTGCAGTTCGGCTCGGTGCTGGCGGTGAGGTCGCGCAACCTGCGCCGCGAGCCGGCCGAGGCGGTCGTCGAGCTGCTGGCGGTCAGCTTCGAGCCGGGCGAGGCGCCGGGCGGCGAGATCCGGCTGGCGTTCGCCGGCGGCGGCGACCTGATCCTCACCGTCGAGTGCGTCGACGCCGCGCTCGCCGACATCTCCACACCCTGGCCAACCCCCTCGACGCCTGCGCACGAGCGCTAGGCGAGGGCGCGGCACATTCCCCTTTGCGATTTGCGCGGGCGCGGCCATGTAGCGCCCCATGCGCCGCTTCGACGCCTCCGACGCCGATTTCGACCTCGCGTTCGACGCCTTCCTGGCCGAGCGGCGGGGCATGCCGGCCGACGTCGACGCGGCGGCCGCCGGGGTCATCGAGGCGGTGCTGACCGAGGGGCTCGATGCGGTGCTGCGCTACACCGAGCGCTTCGACCGGGTGCGGCTGACCGCAGAGACCATCGGCGTCACGCCGCGCGAGTTCCGGGCCGGTGTCGACGCCTGCCCAGCCGAGGTGCGCGACGCCATCGCCTTCGCCGCCGAGCGCATCCGCGCCTATCACGAGCGGCAGCGGCCCGTCGACGCGCGCTTCGTCGATGCGGCCGGCGTCGAGCTCGGCTGGCGCTGGACGCCGCTGGAGGCGGTCGGCGTCTACGTGCCGGGCGGACGCGCGGCCTATCCCTCGACGGTGCTGATGAACGCCATCCCGGCGCGCGTCGCCGGCGTCGAGCGCATCGCCATGGTGACGCCGCCCGGCAAGCTGGAGCCGGCGGTGCTGGCCGCCGCGCACGCGGCCGGCGTCACCGAGATCTGGCGGGTCGGCGGCGCACAGGCCTGTGCGGCGCTGGCGTTCGGCGCCGGCCCGATCCGGCCGGTGGACAAGATCGTCGGGCCCGGCAACGCCTACGTGACCGCCGCCAAGCGCCGGCTCTACGGCATCGTCGGCATCGATGCGCTGGCCGGGCCCTCGGAGGTCGTGGTGGTGGCCGACGCGGCGAACGACCCGGCCTGGATCGCCGCCGACCTGCTCTCGCAGGCCGAGCACGACCCGGCGGCGCAGTCGATCCTCATCGCCGACGATGCGGCGTTCGCCGCGGTGGTCGTGGACGAGGTGGACCGCCAGCTGAAGGAACTGGGCGAAGCGGCCGCCGCGTCGTGGCGCGACCACGGCGCGGTGGTGATCGCGCCGCTGGAGGCCGCGCCCGGCCTCGTCGACCGCATCGCGCCCGAGCACGTGGAGTTCGCGGTCGACTCGCCCGAGTCGCTGGCGGACCGCGTCCGGCACGCCGGGGCGATCTTCCTCGGCCGCTATGCGCCCGAAGCGCTCGGCGACTACGTGGCCGGCTCCAATCACGTGCTGCCCACCAGCCGCGCCGCGCGCTTCTCGTCCGGGCTTTCGATCTACGACTTCCTGAAGCGCACCTCGATCATCGGCTGCGATGCGGCCGCCTTCCAGGCGCTGGCGGGGCCGACCGAGACGCTGGCGCGGGCCGAAGGCCTGCCGGCGCACGCGCGCTCGGTCTCCATCCGCCGCAACGCCCCCGCGAGCACGAGCCGGTCGGGAGCGGGGTGATGGCGGGCGAGCACCGGCTCCACAGCGTCGTGCTCGACGAGGAGTCGCTGTCGGCCGCCTCGCGCGACCAGGAGCAGGAACGCCAGATCGCCATCTTCGACCTGCTGGAGGACAACCACTTCGTCCCGGAAGGCGCCGAGGGCGGCCCGTACCACCTGGCCATCTCGCTGATCGACAACCGCCTGGCGCTCGACATCGCCGGGCCCGGCTACCAGCGCCGGCATATCCTGTCGCTCAGCCCGTTCCGCAGCGTCGTGCGCGACTACGCGATGATCTGCGAGAGCTACTACCAGGCGATCCGCAACGCGACGCCGCAGAAGATCGAAACCTTGGACATGGGGCGCCGCACCCTGCACAACGAGGGCTCGGAGCTGCTCAAGAGCCGCCTCGCCGGCAAGGTGGAGACCGACCTCGATACCGCGCGGCGGCTCTTCACGCTGATCTGCGCGCTGCATTGGCGAGGCTGAGCGAGCGCCCCATGCCTGCCGATCCGCCCACAGCCATGCCGGGCTCGGTGCTCTTCGCCTGCAACTTCAACCGGGTGCGCTCGGCGATGGCCGAGAGCCTGATGAAGCTGATGTACGGCACCCAGGTGTACGTCGACAGCTGCGGCCTGCGGCACGACGAGGAGGCCGAGCCGGATCCCTTCGCCGTGACGGTGATGGACGAGCTCGGCGCCGACATGAGCCGCCATCGGCCTAAGACCTTCGACGACCTTGAGGACGACTCCTTCGACCTGGTGGTCTCGCTGACGCCGGAGGCGCAACACCGCGCGGTCGAGATCGCCCGCGGCCACGCGGTCGAGCTCGCCTACTGGCCGATCCAGGACCCGACCCTCGTCATGGGCTCGCGCGAGGCGGTGCTGGAGGCCTACCGCCAGGTGCGCGATCTGCTGGCCGCGCGCCTGCGCGAGCGCTTCGGCAAGCCGCTCTCGTTCGGGGGATGAAGCGGCGCGTCATCTGGCGTATGTTCCGCGCCATTGCGCCGGCGCCTCCGAATCTCGCGGAACCGGGGCCCGACAGCAGTGCTCCACCGGGCGCGTCGCCCGAACCAGGGAGGCCGAATGGCGAGAGAAGAGCTGCTGGAACTTCCCGGCACGGTCAGCGAGCTGCTGCCCAACGCCACCTTCCGCGTGAAGCTGGACAACGAACACGAAATCATCGCCCACACCGCCGGGAAGATGCGCAAGAACCGCATCCGCGTGCTGGCGGGCGACAAGGTGCTGGTGGAAATGACGCCCTATGACCTCACCAAAGGGCGCATCACCTACCGTTTCAAATAGCCCGTCCCGATCCGATGGCCGTCAGCGCGCCCGCGCGACCGAAGCTCGTGCTGGCCAGCGCCAGCCCGCGCCGCCTCGAGCTCCTCCGCCAGGTCGCGCTCGCCCCCGACAGCGTCGATCCAGCCGAGATCGACGAGACGCCGCGTCCCGGCGAGACGGCGCGGCTCCTCGCCATGCGCCTGGCGCGGGCGAAGGCCGGAACCTGCGCCGCCCGCCATGCCGACGCCTTCGTGCTCGCCGCCGACACGGTGGTCGCCGTCGGCCGGCGGCTGCTCGGCAAGCCGGCCGACCAGGCGGAGGCCGCCAGCATGCTGAGGCTGCTTTCCGGCCGCGCCCACCGCGTGCTGACGGCGGTGGCGGCGCACGCGCCGGGCGGCCGCGCCGGCGCGCGTCTCTCGGAGACGCGGGTTCGATTCAAGCGGCTGACGGAGGCTGAGATCGCCGATTATCTCGACAGCGAGGAATGGGCTGGCAAGGCCGGCGGCTACGGCGTGCAGGGCCGCGCGGGCGCGTTCGTGGCGGCGCTCAACGGCTCCTATTCCGGGGTGGTCGGCCTGCCGCTCTACGAGACCCGCGCGTTGCTGGTCGGCCTCGGGTATCGGGCATGACCGAGCGGCGCGCCTACCTCGACGCCGGCGTCGGCGAGACGCGCGGCGTCGTCACCCTCGACGGCCGGCCCGAGCGGCTGCTGATCGCGCGCGACGGCGATCTCGCCTGCCAGGCGCTGGGCGCCCAGGTCGTCGGCCGCGTCCGCAAGATCGAGCGCCAGCTGGCGATCGCCTTCGTCGACCTCGGCGCCGGGCCGGAGGGGATCGTCAACCTGCGACCTGAGATGGGCCGTCTTCGCGAGGGCCAGGCGATCCAGGTCGAGGTGCGCACCGAGGCGCGCGCCGGCAAGGGCGCTGCGCTGCGCTACCTCGGCGAGGCCGAGGGCTCGCCTCGGGTGGAGCAGCCGGCGCCGACCATCGAAGCCGAGCTCGCCGCGCTCGTGAAGGCGCCGCCGCAGGCTGGCGCCGAGGCCCGCGCGGTCGCCGACGCCGCCGAGGCCGAGGCGCTGGAGCGCATCTTCGCGCTGCCGGGCGGCGGCTCGATCTCGGTCGAGCGCACGCGGGCGCTGATCGCCGTCGACGTCGACGTCGGCGAGCGCAGCGCCGGCGACTCCAAGCGCGCGAGCCGGGCCGCCAACATGGCCGGCATCGCGACGGCCGCGCGGGTGCTCAGGCTGAAAGGCGAGGGCGGCCTCGTGGTCATCGACCTGGCCGGCCGCGGCCACGACGGGCCGGCGCTGCTGATCGCCGCGCGCGGCGCGTTCGGGCCGGACAATCCCGGCGTCGCCATCGGCCCGGTCAGCAAGTTCGGCGCGATGGAGCTGACGGTCCCCCGCCGCCGCGCCTCGGTGGCCGACCGGCTGCTGGACGCCGACGGCAGTCCGACCGCGCAGACGATCGCGCTGCGCTTCGTGCGCGCCATCGAGCGCGAGGCGCAGGCCGACGCCGGCGCGCGGCTCGCCGCGCGCGCCGCGCCCGCTGTCGCGGCCGCCGTGGGCCCCTATCTAAGGACCCTGACGGACCGTTTCGGCGCCCGGCTCGAGGTCGCCGCCGATCCGGGCCGGGCGAACGAGGCTTTCGAGGTGAAGGCGCGGTGAGCGAGCGCAAATGCCCGATCTGCGGGCGCCCGGCGCAGGCGGACTCCCGTCCGTTCTGTTCGAAGCGCTGCGCCGACCTCGACCTGCAGCGCTGGCTCTCGGGCCGCTACGCGATCCCGGCCGCCGAAGACGAGGCCGACTCCGATCGCTCGCCATATCCGGACGACGACTGACGGCGCCTGACCGGCTTCTTTACCACGACGCTGGGCGCCTGCCCCGCGACCGGCCGCCGCTGGACAGAGACTGCCGGCGCCCATATAGACGCCCTCCTTCGGCCGAGGCCCCGGCCTCGCCGAGGCTCGGGCCTGGGTAGCTCAGTTGGTAGAGCAGCGGACTGAAAATCCGCGTGTCGGTGGTTCGAATCCGCCCCCAGGCACCATTTCCTTCCAGAGCGCTCGCTTCCTCCCCGGGCCTCGAGCGGCCGGGCTCACCTAGGGTGCGGCGGCGCTCCTGGCGCGCCAGAGCGGCGAGGCGAGGCCGATCAGCGGCGCGGCGACGAGGCCGGTGGCGCCCACCAGTAAAGCCTCGCGCGGTCCGACGAGGCCGCCCAGCGCGCCGCCGCCGAGCGCGCCGGCCACCCCCGCGAGCCCCTGGCCGGTCGCGAAGGCGCCGGCGGCGCGGCCGAGCTCGCCGGCCGCCAGCACGCTCTGGCGAAGGCTGGTCTGGGCGACCTCCATGACGGTGCGCAGCGCATCGCCGAGGAGCTGGGCGGCGACCAGGAAGGCCATGGCGACCAGCGGCCCGCCGCCCGCCAGCGGGATCAGCAGCGTCGAGAGCCCCATGGCGAACGCCGCGGCGACGATCGTCGGCCCCGGCCCGAGCCGGCGCGTCGCAGCCGGCGCGAGCGCCGCGCCGGCCAGCGCGCCGACCCCGCCCGCCGCGATGGTGAGCCCGAGCTCGGCGGTCGAGAGCCGCAGGCCCTCCAGCGCATACAGAATATAGAGCGCGCCGAAGAACCAGCCGAACAGGTCGCCGATCACCGCCATCAGCCAGATCGGCCGCACCACCGGGTGGGCCAGCACGATCCGAAAGCCGCCGAGCGGGCTGAGGGGCGCAACGGCGCCGGCCGCCTCGACGCGCCGCTCCGCCGGCAGGCCGGCCAGGAACAACGCCGAGACCAGATAGGTGAGGGCGCTGACGCCCACCGCCAGCGGTGCGGAGAGCACCTGGAAGAGCAGGCCGGCCACGGCCGGGCCGCCGACTTCCGCGCCAGCGTCGGTGGCGGCCAGCCGCGCGTTGCCGTCCACCAGCTGCGAGCCGTCCACGAGGCCGGGCAGGAAGGCATGGTCGGCGACGTCGAAGATCACCGTCAGCGCGCTCATCAGGGCCAGCGCCACGGCGACAGCGCCGACCGAGAGCACGTGCAGCAGCGCGGCGGCCGGCACGGCCGCAATCACCAGCGCGCGCCCGATGTCCGCGGCGATCATCAGCGCGCGGCGCGGCGCGCGGTCGGCGAGCGGGCCGGCCGCCATGCCGACCACCGCGT